>Ga0172379_10004158_pt1 | contig 21799 bp, 11 predicted proteins | sample GrowelOW334metaG_FD_119756 | JGI IMG/M metagenome (GOLD analysis project Ga0172379, IMG submission 119756) | Groundwater microbial communities from an aquifer near a municipal landfill in Southern Ontario, Canada - Groundwater well OW334 metaG | ecosystem: Environmental > Aquatic > Deep... | reverse complement strand
TTAAGATCTCTTCTAACTCGCTGACTGCTTTCATAACGTACTCCTTTCTTTTTAGTAGATTAAAGTTTTACGTTATACTTCAGCGAGTTATCTTTTTCAATCTAAACTTTGTCGTGTACAAAGATCAAAAACATGTCTATAAATTTTCTTTATAAATCAAAGTATTAGATAAAAATTGCATATTTAGGTCATCTTATGAATAACTTATGTCCCTGTGGATCTGGAATTGACTATGAGCATTGTTGTAAACCGCTGTTAATGGCGGAAAGAAGTGCTGCAACACCTGAAGAGCTGATGCGTTCGCGTTATACAGCCTATGTTAAAAAGAATATAGATTACCTTGGCAAAACATTGCATCCAGATTTGCGGAAAGAATTCGATCCTAAAGCGACCTTGGAGTGGGCAGAGAATTCTAATTGGCAAAAACTTGAAATTTTAAAGACTGAGCCAAACATAGTTGAGTTTGTTGCCTCTTATACAGAAAATGGCCAGCCTAGAAAACATCACGAGATTTCAGTTTTTCAAGAAGCAGCTGGATGTTGGTATTATGTGGGAGCCAAAAGGCCAGAGAGCAAGCCATTTATACGCGAAACTGCCAAAGTAGGGAGGAATGATAAGTGTCCTTGCGGTAGCGGAAAAAAGTATAAGCAGTGTTGTGCCAGATGAGTTTGACTAAATACCAGAAATAATTAGTTTTTAATAAAATTACGCGATTGGTTAGTGGCTTTCTTCTTCTAGCCTCGAAAATCCCGCTGTATTTTTTGTGACGTTTTTGGGATGTCCCAAATAAATAATTCTGGAATCTCCAAATGCTTGAACATCGAGCGAGCGGTTTGCATAAACACTGATATGTGATGATCCTGCAGCAATAACACTAACACCCTCAGCAATTAATCTTTTGGCTTCAATGTGATGAGATCCGGCAGCATTGATTTTGAGAGTAGTAGTTTTACCACTAAGATCGATGTGTGAAGATCCGGTAGCCTGAATATTAATATCCTGGGCAACTAGTTTTGCCGCATCAATATGACTGGATCCGCTAACATTGATGGATAAATGATCAACGTTGCCGGAAAGGTTGCAATGACTAGATCCGCTTGCATCGATTGTTAAATTCTTAGTTTTCAAATTATCTGCGTCTAAATGATTTGATCCGGCGAGCGTGATATTTTGCAGAGGTGAATTTGTAGTAACAATTATTTTTGTGTTATCACAATCTTGCATATGCCACGACCAGTCCCTAGAAAGATTAAGGTACAAAGTCGATCCCTTTGTGGAAACATTAAGATGTGAGATAAAATCCTTGTCTCCTTGCACTTCCACGTGCGGCTTTGTGCCAGAGACGATTTCAACTTGCATTGCGGATTTTATGTCCAGAGAGTTAAAACTAGTGACTTCGTAATTTTTGGTTCCAGTAGGGCTAGGAGTAGGCGAATTTTTATAGCAAAAACCCGTACAGCCTAAGAAAACAACTGTTATGGCGATTAATGAAAGCTTACTTTTCATAATAATTCTCCATGGTTTTATTTTTGCATTTGGCTTAATAATGGCAGCAGTAGTGATATTTTGCAAATATTGAATCGAATGCCAAAATGGTAGCCCAGTCCGCAAGGCTGGGTGAAAATAAGAATACCCCAAAACATGTCTATATGAATTCTATATAAATCAATGGGTTATAAAATCAAATCAAAGTCCGGATAAAAAATCATTCACAAAACCATCTATCGCCTGCCAATAATCTTTTCCGGCTACTTGCAATATATCATTATGTCCAGCGCCGTTGACCCAGAGATATTTCTTGGGAGCAAGAGTGGTTTCATATAATTTTTTTCCATGCCAAAAAGGCACGAAAGTGTCATTGGTGCCGTGGATGAATAAGACAGGGTATGTAATGGAAGTGATTTTTTTAAGATTATTAAATTTATCGAATGGTGAAATGGGAATTTGAGTATAGACGCGCGGTGCACTTAAGAAAGCGCTTTGTACAATTAATCCACCTATTTTTTTGTGAGAGGCAAGATCAATGCTGACGGCAGTTCCAAGAGAAAAGCCATACACAATAATTTTGTCCGGTGAAATTTTTAAGTTGTGGATCAAATAATTATATGCTGTGTCAATGTCAGTATAGACATTTTCTTCACTGGGTATCCCAGTGCTAGTGCCGTAACCGCGATAATCATAGGCGAAAACATTGAATCCATGTTGTTGAAATAATTTTAGCCTTGGATAAGAAGTATGTAGATCTTCAGCATTGCCATGGCTGGCCAATATAGTGTAGGTGGCTTTAGGGTTTTTTAAGTAAATAGCGGAAAGCAAGGCGCCATCGGGAGTTTTGAGCTTAATTATTTCTGCATTGTCTTTATAAGTTTGGGTTCTAGGTTCAAACATTACAGAGTCAGTAAAAAAATAGGCAAAAGCTGCAAATAGTAAGTAAGCGGTTATAATTAAGAATACTAGTTTTTTCATAATGAAAGTTTAGCATTAATTTTGTTAAGGGGAAGGACAAACATGGAAAACATAATTAATTTTCAAAATATTACTTTGCAAGATTTGCCCAAAGTTGGTGGTAAAAATGCTTCTTTGGGCGAGATGATTCAAAATTTAAAGAAGCTGAAACTTCGCATTCCAGATGGCTTTGCGACTACGGCGGCAGCTTACCGAGCTTTTTTGAAAGAGAATAAGTTGGATGAAAAGATTTATGCGAAGCTAAAAGAGTTAAACCCAACTAATGTTCGAAAACTTAAAGAAGCAAGTAGGGAAATAAAAAAATGGATAATGGATGCTGATTTTAGTAAAGAATTTCAAAATGACATTGCCAATGCTTATGCAAAGCTTGGTAAAAATAGCAAGATGGCCTTTGCAGTGCGATCATCCGCTACTTTTGAAGATCTGCCAACAGCATCTTTCGCTGGACAGCATGATTCCTATCTTAATATTAAAAATTTGGAAAATATTTTATTAGCTATCAAAGCAGTTTTCGCTTCAACTTTTAACGAAAGGGCTATTGTTTATCGCGTCCAAAATGGTTTTAAACACGAGAAAATGGCGATTTCGGCTGGCGTGCAGAGGATGGTGCAAAGTAGTTTGGCTACAAGCGGCGTGATGTTTACTCTTGATACAGAATCAGGTTTTGATCAAGTTATTTTAATTAATGCTAATTATGGCTTGGGCGAAACTGTGGTGCAAGGCAAGGTAAACCCTGATGAATTCTATATTTCTAAGCCATTACTCAAAAATAAAAAGTTTGCTATTTTGCAGCGTAACTTAGGCAAAAAGCAAATTGCTACGATTGCAACACAGAAGTTTTCTTTTGGTAAATCCGTAAAAGATGTGCCTAATTTTGCGGTGAAGCGCAGTAAGTTTTGTGTAGCAGATAAAGAAGTTTTGGAGCTGGCTCGTTATGCGCTTTCTATTGAAGAGCATTATGGACGTCCCATGGATATTGAATGGGCCAAAGATAGCGTGGATGGTAAGCTCTACATCGTACAGGCGCGGCCAGAAACAGTACGCAGCCAAGATAAAGTCAACACAGTAAAAAAAATGAGCTTGCTTAAAAAAAGTAAAGTTTTGGTGACGGGAAACAGCGTTGGGCAAAACATTGGGCAGGGCAGTGTGCGTGTTATTTTAAATCCTCGTGATATGAATAAAATGCAATCTGGTGAAGTTTTAGTTGCTGACATGACAGATCCAGACTGGGAGCCGATCATGAAAAAAGCTGCGGCAATTATAACCAACCGCGGCGGGCGTACTTGTCATGCGGCTATCGTAGCCCGAGAACTTGGCATTCCGGCTATAGTTGGTTGTAATAATGCAACGAGTAAATTAAAAACTGGCCAAAAAATCACTGTTTCTTGTGCGGAAGGTGAGACGGGTATTGTCTATGAAGGTATCTTGCCGATTCAAGTCAAAGAAGCTTCAATAAAAGCAATGCCCAAACTGCCAACTAAAATTTGTTTGAATTTAGCGCATCCAGATATGGCATTTACAGAGCAGTTTTTACCCAATAATGGCGTGGGTTTGGTGCGTTTGGAATTTGTGATTAGCAATATTGGCATTCATCCCAATGCTCTTTTGCGACCGCGCGAAATTCCTAAAGCCATGCGCGAAAAAATTAAAAACTTGACGATGGCTTATGCAAGTCCTACCGAATTTTATATTGAAAAGCTGCGCGAAGGCATTAGCACGATCGCGGCGGCGTTTTATCCAAAACCAGTGATAGTGCGCTTTTCGGATTTTAAATCGAATGAATATGCGAATTTATTGGGTGGGCAATATTTTGAGCCCAAAGAAGAAAATCCGATGTTAGGATTTCGAGGAGTTTCTCGTTATGTTTCGCCAGAATTTACTGCTTGTTTTGCTTTAGAATGCGAAGCGATAAAGCGCGTGCGAGATGAAATGGGGCTTACTAATGTGGAAGTTATGCTGCCGTTTTTAAGAACTTTAAAAGAAGCTGAAGCTGTAACAGAAATTCTTGCCAAAAATGGTCTAAAGCGTGGTAAAAACGGTTTACGCGTAATCATGATGTGCGAAATTCCATCAAACGTACTTTTAGCGAAAGAATTTTTAGAATATTTCGACGGTTTTTCAATTGGATCTAACGATTTAACCCAGCTTACTTTAGGTCTAGACCGCGATTCCAGCTTAGTTGCACCTATTTTTGATGAAAGAAATGAATCCGTGAAAATCTTATTGCATCAAGTAATAAAAGCCTGCAAAACAGCCAAAAAATATATTGGCATCTGCGGACAGGCTCCTTCCGATTATCCCGATTTTGCCGCTTGGCTTATGAAAGAAGGCATTGGTAGTATTTCGCTTAATCCAGACACAGTGGTGTCAACTTGGCTCCGTTTGGCGGATAAGTAGGGAATAGGCATGCCTATTCCCTAAAAAATTTTGGTTATTTTTATTAGATATCTGGGTAGTTACTATCTGGGGAGTTCCTCTTAATTTTTTATTAATTAATGTTTTTTTAATTTACTCGCTGCTACTCTAGTTATACATTGATACCTAATCATACACTGTAGTTGAGGTTGGATAGGGTTCCTGCCGAGATGCATAATTGCTAAACCTATTGTAAAAAATTTTGTTTAGAGGTGGTAGTGATGGGTAAACATAAAAATAGAAAAGGTAAGAAAGTTAATGAAAGTAGTAATGGTGAATCTAGTTTAGGAAGTGGGGCATCATCTAGCTCTGGATCATCGTCTAGAGCGGTAGGAACCTCCAGTTCAGGAAGCTTAGAAAAGGCCGTTGAGCCTTGCCATCAGACAGGAGTTATAGCAAATATTCCTCTAGCTATTACTCTTTACAAAGAAGCAATAAGATTTAATCCAAATTGTATAGAAGCTCTTTTTTGTTTGGGAGATATATTATCCCTCTCAGATAAACCAGGTGAGCTAGAAGAAGCTAGGGTATGTTACCAAAGAGTAGTAGACATTCAACCCGATAATTGGAAGGCTCATTTTAAGTTGGCTTGTATATTAGAGAAATTAGGAAAAGGTGTGGTAGCTATTGCACATTTCGAAACAGTAACAGTACTTAATCCAAAATGTTCATTAGCTTATTCTAATTTGGGAGCTTTATTAATAAATTTAGGGAGGGCAACAGAAGCTATCTCGCGCCTTCAGAAAGCGATAGAGTTGTGCTCTGAGGATGCAAATGCTCATTACTATTATGCGAAAGCACTATATATAAAAGCAAGAGAAGATAATCTCAATGAGTTGGAAATGATTTTGCTTGACCAAAAAGAAATTCATCCACATCTACAAAGAGCTAAATTTCTTTACGAAGAAGCCTTAAAAAATAACTCTCAAGATCCCTTAGTGCATAATAATTATGGAGAGGTGCTGCGAGCACTGGGGAAACAAAAAGCCAAGGAAGTTGAATCTGCTACGCGTGTTTCAACTTCCAGAGCTTCTAGCAGTGTGTCTAGCTCTTCTACTACAACAAATCCACCAGCAAAAGTTCCTTCTACCATACCTAACTCTACTAGTAGCTGTAGTTCACCCTCTAGCGTGCCAAAGTCTTCATCGGCTAGTCAAAAACTAGGATGTGATCTGCATTCCAGGGGCTCTAGCAGTACTTCTAGCTCTTCTTCTACTACAACTACTACAGCAAGCTCAGTAGCAGAAGATCATCCCGCGCCTTACCCTTACCTAGTTTTTCATGACGATTCAGAAAGTAGTTCAGTGCCTACATTGTTTGGGCAAAAACCAAAACCTAGTTCTCATGCCAGAAGAGCTAAAGGGAAATCTGGCTCTTCTACTACAACAAGCCAAGTAGCTCAAGTTTCTTCTACCATGTAATGGTGGCGGTAGTTCCTCTAGTAGCGCAGCAAAAGAATTTCCACCAGCGCCCGGGGTTGATTAATAGGGACAATAGGTAGGGAATAGGCATGCCTATTCCCTACAATCAAAGGTTATTTCTTTAATTTCTCTTCTAATTCTTCCAACGTAATCCCCTTTGTTTCGGGAACGAATTTAGCTACGAAAATAATGGCTAAAATGCAAAAGGCGGAGAATAAATAGAAGAGGGATGCTTTGCCATAGCTTTCCATAAAAGAGAGCGAATAGCGCATCAGAAGGCCGGCAAAAGTCCAGTTAACCATGGTTGTGATGGTCATGCCAATTTCACGGCCTTTGAGTGGGAAAATTTCGGAGCAAACGATCCAAGCTACAGGCCCTAATGATTTGACGCAGCTGACATTGGGGTTAGATCGTGATTCCAGCTTAGTTGCGCCTATTTTTGATGAAAGAAATGAATCCGTGAAAATCTTATTGCATCAAGTAATAAAAGCTTGCAAAGCAGCCAAGAAATATATTGGCATTTGCGGGCAGGCACCATCGGATTATCCCGATTTTGCTGCTTGGCTTATGGAAGAGGGCATTGGCAGCATTTCGCTTAACCCCGACACAGTGGTGTCAACTTGGATCCGTTTGGCCGATAGGTAGGGAATAGGCATGCCTATTCCCTAAAAAATTTTGGTTGTTTTTATTAGATATCTGGGTAGTTACCCTTAATTTTTTATTAATTAAAGTTTTTTTAATTTACTTACTGCTAGTCTAGTTATAGATTTATATCCAATCATACTAGTATAGTTGGGACGGTTCGGGTAAACCTATTGTAGAAAATTTTGTTTAGAGGTGGTAGTGATGGGTAGACATAAACATAGAGCAGTTAAGCAAGTTTCTGAAAGTAGTAATGTTGAATCTAACACGGGAACTGGATCATCCAGCTCAGGAAGCTCAGAACAAGCTATTGCAAATTCCAAATTACTAATGGATGTTGATCCTATTATGGAACATCTTTTATTAATTCAAAGTATTAAATATAAAGAAAATAGTATAACCGCGCTTAGAGAGGGATGTGAAGTATTGAGCTTAGGAGACATAAATAAAGCCAGTGTTCTTTTCAGATCAGCAATAGATGAGGATCCTAGGAATGAATATGCTTATTTAGGTCTAGGAACGGCATTATTTATGTTAAAGCGATACTACGAAGCTAGGGAGGTTCTTGAAAAAGCGCGAAAAATTAATCCAATGTGGGCGGAAATTCATTACAGGTTGGGAGTAGTATACGCTGCTTCGTTTAATCTACAAAAGGCTATTTCGAGTTTGGAAGATGCAAAAAGGCTTAATTCTACGCATATAGGTGCTCTATATGAATTAGGAAACGCATACTTTGCATTAGAAGATTATAAAAAAGCCAGCGACAATTTAGAGTTAGTGTCAGTTCCCTTGATAGCAAGGTATCCTGCACTGGCTCTTTATGTTCATTTCATGTTGGGAGTTGCATTACATGCCTCAAAAGGACCGGAAAAAGGCGATACGTCGGAGCAAATACAAAAAGTGATTTATCATTTTCAAGAAGTACTACGTATTGATCCCAACCATCTGGTTGCTAATTTCAATTTAGGATGTGAATATGACGAATTAGGAGGTAACCAAGAAAAAGCTATTGCTTGCTACAAAAAAGTAATAGAAATTGATCCAAATTATGCAGCGGCTTATTCCAATTTAGGAATGATATTAGCAAGTTTAGGAAAAATAGACGAAGCCATCGCTTACTACCGAAAGGCAATAGAAGTGGATCCAACTTATGCAGAGGCTTATGGTAATTTAGGATGTGAATTAGCACAATTCGGTGAACCAGACGAAGCAATTAGTTATTCTCAAAAAGCAATAGAGCTTAAGCCAAATCTTGCAATAAAAGTTAAGCCAAATATTGCAATCGCTCATTTCGAATTAGGACTTAAATTAGGTAAATCCGGTCAGAAAGCAAAAGCTATGTTTCACTACAAAGAAGCAATAAAAATTAATCCAAATTATGCAGAAGCTCATTGTAACTTGGGTAGTATATTATCTGAATTTGGACAATATGATGAAGCTATTAAATGTTACATAGAAGCAGTAAGAGCTGATCCAAAGTGTGCAGGAGCTTATTGCAATTGGGGATCTATATTAGAAAACTCAGGTAACCTAGAAGGAGCTATGTCTCGCTACAAAGAAGCAATAAAAATTAATCCAAATTATGCAAAAGCTCATTTAAACTTGGGCAATATATTATGTGAATTTGGACAACATGATGAAGCTATTAAGTGTTACATAGAAGCAGTAAGAGTTGATCAAAATTGTGAGCAAGCTCGTTCCAATTTGACAACTTTATTATTATATAAAAAGTCTTTACTTGTATGTTGTGAAAAAGACAAAGGAACTGAATCTGTTAGCAGTACCTCATCAGCTAAGGCAATTGAATCTGCTACGCGTGTTTCAACTTCCAGAGCTTCTAGCAGTATGTCTGGCTCTTCTTCTACCATGTTTAGACAACAGCCAGGAGAGAAAGTTAATGGTGGCGGTAGTTCCTCTAGTAGCGCAGCAAAAGAATTTCCACCAGCGCCCGGGGTTGATTAATAGGGACAATAGGTAGGGAATAGGCGTGCCTATCCCCTACAATCATTTGAAAATTTTTTAGAGGTAGAGTGGTTATGGGTAAACATAAAAAAAATAAGAAAGTTAGTAATGGTGGAGCAAGTTCGGAAAATGTTGCACTGTCTAGGCTAGAAATAGTAGAGCCTAGTGCATATTTTTATTACATGGCAGGATTGTCAGCACAGCGTTCTGGTGACCATGAACTAGCTATTACTTATTACAAAAAATCAATAGAAGTGCAGCCAAGTTTTCTAAAAGCTCATTGCCTTTTAGGACTTGAATTAGGCGCAAAAGGTGACCTGCAGGCAGCTATTGCTGAATTTAGAAAAGCATTAGAACTTGATCCCCAATATACAGAATCTCATTACGCTTTAGCACGTTGCTTAGACCTACAAGGTAATCAACAGGCAGCTATTGCTGAGTTTCGAAAAGTATTAGCACTTGATCCCCAACATCCAGAAGCTCATCACGGATTAGCATGTATATTAGACCAACAAGGTCATAATGAGGAAGCTGTTGCTGAATACCGAGAAGCAATAAGAATTAACCCTCAACATCCTAGAGCGAATTGCAATTTGGGATGTTATTTATACGGTTTGGGTCGCCTAGAAGAAGCTCGTGATCGTTTCAACCAGGCAATAAAAGGTGATCCAAAGTTTGGAGATGCTTATTGCAATTTAGGGAATATATTTTCAGCTTTAGGCGATTACGAAAAAGCTATATCTCACTACCAAAGTGCAATAGAAATTAATCCACGTTCTGCATTCGTTTATGTTAATTTGGGAAACCTCTTTAGAAAATTAGGAAACTACGAAAAAGCTGAATCCTGCTACCAACGTGCAGAAAGGATTACTCCAGGAATTTTAGATGTTGTAGCGCGAGATGAAGCGCCGAATTTCATTGTGAGAAGACCCATAAATATTGATGGCATTCAAGCAACTCAATCGGTTAGTGCTACTGCACCTTCAGGTTCTAGAAGTACGTCTAGCTCTTCTACTTCTAGTACAACAAGCCCATTAGTCCCAGTTTCTTCCACCATAGCTAGCTCTACTAGTAGCAGTAGTTCAGCCCCTAGCGGACCAAAGTCTTCAGTATCTAGCCAACAATCAGGACATGGTTCTCAAGCCATGGTTTCTAGCAGTATTTCTAGTTCTTCTACTACAACAAGTCCATTAGCAGAAGTTCCTTCTGCCATGTTCAGATACAAGACACGAAATGAAGTTAGTGGTGCTGGGGCATCTTCTGTTAAAACGGTAGTAAAAACAGGGGCAGCGCCTCTTATAGCTTCTAATGAAGATAAGGAAGAGTCACGGAAGAACTCGAATAGTGGTGGTAGTTTATCCTCTGCCGGACCAACCACTCCATCGGTTAGCCAATAGACAGAACTAGGATTACTAGGTAGGGAATAGGCATGCCTATTCCCTACAATCAAAGGTTATTTCTTCAATTTTTCTTCTAATTCTTCCAGCGTAATTCCTTTTGTCTCTGGGACGAATTTAGCCACGAAAATAATGGCTAAAATGCAAAAGGCGGAGAATAAATAGAAAAGTGATGCTTTGCCATAGCTTTCCATAAAAGAGAGCGAATAGCGCATCAGAAGGCCGGCAAAAGTCCAGTTAACCATGGTTGTGATGGTCATGCCAATTTCGCGGCCTTTGAGTGGGAAAATTTCGGAGCAAACGATCCAGGCCACTGGTCCCCAAGAAAAGGCAAAACCAAATATGTAAACAATAACAGCTCCAAGCAGCACTGCTTTTGGTATTTGGCTAATCGTTGCAGGATCAGTCACATTGCCAATATATTGGAAAGCTAGACCTGCAGCTAACATGGTAAGTAACATCATGCCAGCGCCGATATAGAGAAGTTTTTTCCTGCCCCATTTTTCTACTAGTGAAATAGCTGGGAAAGTAAATAACATATTCACTGTTGGGACGGTCATCATGGCGATTAGGCCTTTCATGCCAGCAAAGCCAAAGATGGTCGGTGCATAATAAATCATAACGTTAATGCCGACGAGTTGTTGGAACATCTGCAATACAACGCCAATTAAGAGAATTTTTACAAAATGTTTTTTGAAAATTACTTTAAAGCTTGTGCCCTTTGTTTCAGCTAGTACTTGCTCGATTTCTTTGATTTCCAAATCCACTTCTTTTTGTGTATTGAAAGTGCGCTTTAGAACTTTAATGGCTTGTTGTTTTCTGCCTTTTAGCATTAGCCAACGAGGGCTTTCGGGTAGAAAAAAGCTGGTGAAAAGCATTAAAAGGGCAAATATTGCTACGACCCCAAACATTAGCGGAAGAGCTATCGTTGATGTAGTAAAGATTTTAGCTATAAAAACATTAGTGACAGAAATTAAGAAAATGCCGATAGTTATCATCAATTGGAAGAGTGTCCCCATTGAGCCGCGAATGGCTGCTGGAGCTGTTTCTGATAAATAAAGCGGAGCGACAAAAGAAGCGACGCCTACGCCAAATCCTAGAGCAAAACGACAGGCGCTTAATAATGCGTAAGATGGCAAGAGTGCTGAGGCTAGAGAGGCTACGCTGAAAATTAATCCCGCAAAAACTAGACTTTTTTTACGCCCTAGAAATCTTGCAAAAACTCCGGAAAGCAGAGCACCTATAACGCCGCCGGTAGCTAAGATGGCTGAATACTGCTCAGCACCTTGTGTGTTTAGATGATAGGCCCCCTTGATTGTATCTAAGGAGTTTGCAATAAAACCTTGGTCTAAACCAAACAGCAAGCCACCTAAGGCTGCGACTAGGCAGATGATATAAACTATAAATTTGTATTGATTTTTTTGAGGGTTCTTTGGAGATTTGATTTTCATAATTTTTGTCACTCCTTAGGGACGTTAAATTAGACTAAATTGCCGCATGTTATTATCATAGGAAGACTTGATGGCGTCAATGTAAAATGAGTCTTCTAAATAGTTGCATTATAATGAATTATGAATTATTAATTATGAATTATGAATGGAAGAAATTAAGATGGGCGCGAGAATTGAACTTTAAAATATAACTCTTTGATTTATAAGGAAAACGCGTAGACATGTTTCAGGCTTCCTGCTTGCCACGGCGAAGCGAAGCCGGATGCCCATGCATCATAATCGTAAATTCATCATTCATAATTCATCATTCATAATTTGCATAGCAGGTTACTATGAAAACAAAAATTTTTTCTTGGGCTTTATTAGTTTTTAGCCTTTTATTTTTTATTCCTAATGCCGAGGCGGCATTGGAGCTTGAGCTAACGCAAGGATCTGGCAATGCTATTCCGATTGCTGTCTTGCCATTTCAAGCTGATTCTAGCTCGCAAAGTGTAGCAGAAAATGTCAATGCTATTGTCAATCAAGATCTAAAAAACAGTGGGCGTTTTCGTTTAGTAGATGCAAGTGATGGTTCTACTAAAGCTAATGCTAGCATGGCTGATTACAACTATTGGAGACAGCAAAAAACAGACGCAGTAGTTTTTGTTACAGCTAGCAATTTGGGCGGAAAATATAAGCTAGCATTGACGTTACATGATATTTACGGCAAAACTATTTTGCTGCAAAAAGAATACACAATTTCTTCCTCGCAAGCACGTGCTGTAGCTCATCGCATCAGCGACGCTGTTTTTGAAAAACTCACTGGAATTCGCGGAGTTTTTTCTACTAAAATTGCCTATGTTTTAGTGGAAAACTCTAAAAGCTATAACAACCGCCGTTACAATTTAGTAGTAGCCGATGCCGATGGTTTTCATCCACAAACACTTCTTACATCTAAACAGCCCATTATGTCGCCATCTTGGTCGCCAGATGGTAGAAAATTAGCCTATGTTTCATTTGAAGGAAATCGCGCTGCTATTTATGTGCAAGATTTAGCTAGTGGCGGACGTCAGGTTTTATCTAAATTTCCCGGTATAAATGGCGCGCCAGCTTGGTCGCCAGATGGAAGAAAAATGGCCTTGGTTTTATCAACAACGGGTGACCCGAAGATTTATATTTTTGATTTAGGAACTAGACAACTTACGCGCGTAACCGATGGCTGGTCGCTCGATACAGAACCAAGTTGGATGCCAGATGGGCGCGGTATTATTTTTACTTCTAATCGTGGTGGTGGTCCGCAAATTTACAAATTAGATTTAGCGAGTCGCTCTATTTCGCGCCTGACTTACGACGGATCTTACAATGCCCGCGCTTTTATGAGTAAAGACGGAAAATCTATAGTCATGCTGCATCAAGATGGGGATTACTTTACTATCGCTATGCAAGATTTAAGTTCTGGACGTGTTACTAAACTTACGCAAGCTACTAATAACGAATCTCCTAGCCTAGCTCCTAACGGCTACATGGTTGTTTATGCAACGAATAACAACGGCCGCGGCATGCTCGCAGAAGTGTCCGCTGACGCCAAAGTTCAGCTCTATTTACCTTCTCAAGAAGGCGAAGTCCAAGAACCAGCCTGGGGGCCGTTTTTACCATAGATCTAAAATTTAGCGATAAAATCCATTGCGCTTAATAACAAAGTTTTGTATCTTGTAGCTTGATGTCTAAAATTCAGGCTCACCAGTTGGATGTGTGAACCTAATTTCTCACCCATGGATGACTAACGCAGAGGGTTTTATATGCGTATTCCTACTTTTTCTTTCCGAAATTTTTCTCGCCTTATTCTTTTTACTGCTTTGGGATTAACCATTGGTTTGATAGATGCTGCGGCTAATCCGTCAGCAGGAAAAATTAGTGCCAAAACTAATAAAACAGCTTCCAAAGCAGTTTTATCTAAATTAAAAAGCGATGCTACAGTTGGTGCATTGCAAGGAAATTTTTCGGTAACGCCGCGTGGGCAAGCGCATTACTCTATTGCCATAGATGTCCCGCCTGGAACTGCGAAAATGCAGCCAGTTCTATCTATCACTTACGATAGCACCAGCAGTAATTTGCATAATGGCTTACTTGGCATGGGTTTTAATTTGGAAGGCCTCACTGTAATTACGCGCTGTCCTAGCAATAAAACGCAAAACGATGTAATTCATGGTGTTGATTTTTCTGACCAAGATAGATTCTGTTTAAACGGCGAGCAATTAGTTGCGATCAAAGGTGCCTATGGCCAAGATGGCACGGAGTATCGCACTTATAATGACACGCAAGCTCGTATTATTTCACATGGCAGACAAGGACAAGGCCCTGCCTATTTTACTGTCGAAGCCAAAGGCGGACAAATTGCAGAGTACGGTAAAACTGCAGATTCAGAAGTTAAAGCAGAAGGCAAAGACACTGTCTCGTTTTGGGCGCTAGATCGCGTAAAAGATACAGTTGGGAATTTTCTAGATGCGCATTATTTTAAAGATGAAGGTGCCGGCAGTTTTTATCCTACTGAAGTTGATTACACCGGTAATGAAAAGACTGGCATGGCGCCATATAACGCAGTTAAATTCAACTACGAATCTCGCCCCGATGTAAAAACCACCTACCAAGCCGGTTCCAAAAGCACAATGGATAAGCGTTTAAGCGAAGTGCAAGTCTTAGCCGAGGGCAGTTTGGTCTATAAATATAAATTAAATTATGAAATTAGCAAAAACACTTTCCGTTCCAGAATAACCAGTATCCAAAAATGCGGTGGCGATGGCACTTGCCTGCCAGCAACAACTTTCGCTTGGCAGACGAATGAGGAGGGGTGGGAGGATGTTACCTCACAGTATGCTCCAATAGCTATTCCTGAAATAGTCCATGATTCTAGAGATGAAGGGATGCGATTTGTTGATTTGAATGGTAATGGTTTATTGAGCATGCTTCAGGGAGCTGTACTAAGTGCAACAGATCACCGATTTGGTGTGTTTGTTAATACAGGATCAGGTTGGCAGCAAACAGATAGTTTTCATCCTAATCCATTTTCGGATATATCTAATTTCCTTTTAGCGCATGGTACAGATACAGGAGTTAATTTTGTAGACCTGCAAGGTACAGGTTTTGATAGTATGGTAGTTAGTGGGTATTTAACCGATAAGGATCAACGGCATTACACATTTATTAATACAGGAAAAGGTTTTGTATTGGACCAGAATTATACAGCGCCTGTTGAAATTGCGAATCAAGGGAAAGATGAAGGAGTTCGTTTTGTACATTTAACTGGTAGCGGTTTACCAGATATCATTCAAGGTGCTGTACTGAATCCAAGTGATCAGCGATTTAGTGCGTGGATAAACACGGGGACAGGATGGCAAAAAGCTGATAATTTTAGACCCAATCCATTTTCAGATATAGCTAATTATAACTTGCTTTACGGCACAGATACCGGGGTTCGTTTTGTGGATTTGAGGGGTACGGGTCTTGATGATATGGTAGTGAGCGGATATTTAACGAGTCAGGATCAAAGACACTATACATTTATCAATACGGGAAAAGGTTTTGTCTTAGACACAGATTACACTGCCCCTGTTGAAATTGCTTATCAGGGAAAGGATGAAGGAGTTCGTTTTGTACATCTAACTGGTAGTGGTTTGCCAGATATCATTCAAGGTGCTGTACTGAATCCAAGTGATCAGCGATTTAGTGCATGGGTCAACACAGGAGCAGGATGGCGAAAAGCTGATAATTTCAGACCAAATCCATTTTCAGATATAGCTAATTATAACCTACAGTATGGCACGGACACCGGGGTTCGTTTCGTGGATTTGCGAGGTACGGGACTTGACGATATGGTGGTAAGTGGTTACTTAACCAACCAGGATCAAAGGCATTATACATTTGTAAATACGGGAAATAGTTTCGTCTTAGATCCTAATTATACTGTTTCCATTGAAATTGCAAACCAAGGGAGGGACGGAGGTGTACGATTTGTTGATTTAAATGGCAATGGTTTGCCTGATATGATTCAGCACGCTTGGTTCTCTGCTACGGACATAAGAATATCAGCTTATTTAAATCGTGCCAAAAAACTCCCCGACTATCTCATCTCCGCCACCGATGGATTAGGCAATAAGCTTAGTATTGACTACGAGCCGTTAAGTGGCACGAAAGTTGATGTTTATACCAAAGAGCATAATGCGGCTTATCCAAACATGGATTGGCAAGGGCCGATGTATGTTGTCTATCAAACTAATTCTAGTAATGGAGTTAGTGATCCAAAAGCAATTATGCGGATAAAGAAAGCGGCGCAAGCAAATGGTGGTGATCCAAAAAATAGTTTTAATCACGTCACGACATATCACTATATCGGAGCCAAGCTAAATCATCTCGGATTAGGTTTCTTAGGATTTCATCAGGTTAATATCAAAGATGAATCAACGCAAATTACAAAGACCATAACATATGGTCAAGACTTTACGCAGCATAATATTGGTCGGGAATTATCTACTGAAACAAGACTTCGCAATAATGCTTTAATTCATGCCACAACAACGCAGTATGCGACCAAAACCTTTGGTGATGGTAGCGCCAATCACAGTTATTATTTTACTTTTGTTCCAGAAGCTACTGAAAATGGTTACGATTTAGAAGGTAAATTAATAAGCGTCAAAACTGTAAAAGTGAACTTTGATGATTACGCAAATGCGCTGCGAATTACAAACACAATTTATGATCCAAATAGCGATATCACCTTTACGACAGTTACTAAGAATAGTTATCGTACGGTTATTGATGCTGGGCGATGGTTTCCAGGTGAGTTACTTCGCAGCGAAGTAACATCAGGCTTGCCAAATGGCAAGGATGAAACGCATGTTGCAAGTTTTACTTATGACGATGCTACTAGTCTGTTAGCTAGCGAAACCACGGAGCCAGACGATGCACATTTTACGCTCACAAAAACTTATACACGGGATGGTTTTGGAAATATAACTAAGACTGAAGTTACCAATGCAGATAAAAGCATTGATAGAATCACGAGTAATATTTTCGATTCGCGTGGGCGCTTTGCCATTCAAAGTAGCAATGCTTTAGGACAAATTAGCTTGCAAACTTTTGATCCACGTTTTGGTGTGATTTTAAGCGGTACAGACCTGAATGGTTTAACGACAAAATATACATACGATGTTTTTGGTCGAGCTTTAGGTCAGCTTAATCCTAATCAGACCGCGATTCAGAACCAATTTTCTTGGGTGAGAAATCCGCCACCAGATGCTGCAGGAGCGGTTTATGCTGAAACTACTCAAAGCACGGATCGGCCAGATATAACCCAATATTACGATGCTCTAAATCGCTGTGTGGCTAAAAGTACGCAGGGTTTTGATGGGCGAATGATTTGGGAAACAACGCAATTTGATGAACTCGATCGTGTTACGCGCTCCAGCTTGCCTTATTTTGCCGGAGATAAGGCGTTCTATATTTTAAATGATTATGATTATTTAGGCCGGGTTATTCAAACAAGTAAACCAGATCAAAGCTTTTTAACTTTTGTTTATGATGGATTAACTACGCAAATATTCAATTCCGCAATGCAAAAAGTAACTAAAACTACCGATGTGCGCGGAAATATAATTAGCAGTGTGGATAATAATGGCAAAGCTATTCGGTATAAATACGATGCTTTTGGGCGTTTGCTAGCTATGACGGATAGCCTCGGAAACACAACCAGTATGACTTATGATAAGCTTGGTCATAAGCTGAGCGTATACGATCCAGATAAGGGGAATTGGAAATATGAATATAACGTTCTTGGCGAACTTCTAAAACAAACCGATGCCAATGGCAATGTTACAACTTTCCAATATGATGCGTTAGGTCGCCAAACTGCACGTACCGATGGTAAAGGCACGAGCAGTTGGGTTTATGGTAATGATTTAACGCAGCATAATGTTGGGTTATTAGTGCGTGAAGATGGCGTTGCTAATGCGGCGGCTAATTCCGAAGCGGTTATAGAAGCTAAGAAAAACGGTATTCAAAATTATACCAAGACCATTAGCTATGATAATTATGCGCGTCCAGTGGTGACTACAACCAATCTGAATGGCACGGACTATGTAACCAAAGTTCAATATGATCATAGTGGTAGAGTTTGGCGCACAACTTATCCAAACGGCATATCTATTCAAAATAACTACAATATTTTGGGTTATTTATTTTCGATGCAAAATGCTGATGGTAGCCAAATTTATTGGCAACTGAATAATATGGATGCTAGTGGACGTACACTGAGTGAAACGCGCAGTAATGGTTTAGTGACAATGCGACTCTATGATCAGGCGAGCGGCTTTCTTCAAGAGATTCATACGCATAAAAGTATGTCGGTAAAAGTGCAAGAGAAACTTTTTGGTAAATCGCATACTAATCAACCAGCTCCACGGAAAATCTCATCTAATGAGTTACAAAATTTAAGCTATAACTATGATGCGCTTGGTAATGTTCTTAAGCGTACTGATAATGCAAACCAAATCAATGAAAATTTTGGCTACGATAAGCTAAATCGTCTAACGAACTGGAATGCGACCGGGGCTGTTTTGCAATCCAAAATTTATCAATACGATGAGCTTGGCAATATGACGGCTCAATCGGGGGTTGGTAATTATGGCTATGATAGCAATGCACCCCATGCAGTAAGCAAATTAACTGATGGAACTGGTGCAGTTATTGGCCAATTTCGTTACGATCACGATGGCAACCAAACTTATGCTTTGCTAAATGGTAAGACGCGTGCGATTAACTATACCAGTTATGAAAAACCGTTGCTTATTGCGAGTGATACAGCGCAAACACAGTTTTTCTACGATGCCAATCGTGAACAATTTGAGCGTATTGATCAAACACAAGAAAATGGCAAAACTGTTACAACAACCACTTTAACTCTTGGTAATTATGAAGTAGAAAATAGTGATGATGGACAAAATTTAATAACGCGTGAAAAAACCTATGTTGGTCCATACACGGAAATTATCACTGAAAAAAGTGGAACTAATGCGACAACACAAATCTACGAATTTTTAAAAGATAATTTAGGTTCGATTACTGCAATAGTTGATGAATTCGCTAATATTCATAACAACTTTGCCTATGAGCCTTTTGGTAAGCAGATTATTTTAAAAGGTACCGATTCTGCTTCAATAACTCATCAGGGTTTTATTGGGCACCAAGAAGTTGAGCCATTTAATTTAATTCACATGAATGGACGCATTTATGATCCAATTCTAGCGCGTTTCTTAAGTGCCGATCCAAGTGTGCAAATGCCAACTAATTTGCAAAGTCTCAATCGTTATAGCTATTGCGTTAACAATCCACTACGTTATGTTGATCCAAATGGCTTTGATTTTTTGGGAGATCTTTGGGATGGCGTTTGCAAGATTGGTGAATGCATTGGTCGTGCAGTTGATTCGATTTTAGAAAATCGTTATTTCCAGATGGCGATTGGAGTTTTGTTAATGTGTGTGGGTATCCCCCCAGTTTCGATTGCGGGTTTGCAAATTTCTGGAGCGGCATTAGCTGAAGGAGCCTATGCTGCTTTTAATACCGCTCTAGCTGGAGGAGGAGTTGGTGATATTCTGAAATCCGGTGCGTTAGCTTTTGCTGGTGCTGAGATAGGTGCTTTTACTAAAACTAAAGGTCTGGATGATGCTGCTTTCGGAGACCCCAAATGGGCAGCAGGTGTTGCAGTGCATGGTCTCGAAGGTGGAGGAATGAGTGTTGCAACTGGTGGAAATTTTGCCGATGGGTTTTTATGCGGAGCGGTGATGCAAGCAGCGCAAGCACCTATTGCAAAGTTAGGAGCATATGATTTCCGTATCAATGGTGCTTTAGTAACTACTGCAGCCACTGGAATTGTTGGCGGCACAATGGCAGCTGCAACTGGTGGTAATTTTGGTGATGCTTTTAAAACTGATGCTTTTACTTATCTATGTGCTAGAGATTTTTCAATAACGATGAAGGTATACGAAGGATATACTAGATTAGATGAATGTCCTGGCTACACTGGTCCAGTTGCAAGAACTTTAGATATGTGTAGCTTTGGGCCTTTGAGGCTTTTGCCGATCTATCCTTTTGTGCATATAGCAATGTGTTCTAGTGATGCTGATGGAATACATTTAGTGGGTCCTGAACCAAAAGCAGGCACTGGTATTAAAAATTTCGCTGGTGAGTCGAGTGTTTATGACGATAAAGCTCGTCTTAGCGAATATGTTGTTGTCAATGTCGCTGGTTTTCAGAAAGGCTTTGATGCTGGTCGCATGCAAAGCGCAATCAATCAAGTATCAGCACAGTGGAGCGCACCAAATGCACCTTGGTATGTTTTGCCATTTAATAATTGCCATGATTTTGGTTATGAAGTAATAGATCGTTATGCGGCGGGGTTTTAGGTATTGTTCTAATACAGTAGGAAATTATTGCATCTATAGAAAAATTTTTGTGAGGATATGATTATGCGCAACATCAAATTTTCTTCAATGATTTTTTTGAAAAGCTTAATATTTCTAAGTATGTTGGTTATGGTGCAGACTGCATGGGCTGGTGGTGATTACTACGTTGCTATCGATGATGCAAAACCGTTTCCAACAAGGGTTTTACTTGGTAATGGAGCAGAGGCTGAATACACAGTAAGGTGTCAGAGTTGTATTGGGACGGGCTGCTTTTTCTGTACGGACGTAAATATTGTTGTAGATAGTCCTGGTAACAATATCTACGTAGCACCAGACAGTGAATGTCGAACTATAATTACACGAGGAACGCATGGACAATGTACCTTAAAATTGCTTCTTAGAAGCCCTGGTCCAGATATGGCTGGCAAAACTATACAATCGAGTATTCAGGTATATGCAGGCAAACCAGGGATTACTCCTTACGTAGTTCGTAAAGATACATCCCCCATCTACGTCATCCCCCTCCACACCCTCCAAGCCAACTCTGATCCCAATGGCAGAATAGATCCATCTGGTGCTATTAGGCTTAATGAAGGTGAAAGCAGAAGTTTTCAAATAGCGCCTAATCAACATTACCGCATTGATAGCGTTATTGTGGATGGTCAAAACGTAGGCGCAGTTTCATCTTACAACTTCAATAATGTTACTGCTGATCATAGTATAAGCGCTAATTTTGCTGCTATAACGCATAGCATCAATGTTGTAGCAACTCCAAATGGAAGTATAGCTCCAGGCGGCAATATTACAGTTCAGGATGGTAATAACCAAGCATTTCAGATTACACCAAATGCTCATTATCATATCTCTGATGTTTCTATAGACGATCATTCTATTGGAGTAGTGAATAGCTATACGTTTAACAATGTTACTGGTGATCATAACATTCGAGCTACATTTGCAGCTGATGCTGTGGTGCACTCGCAAATTTCTAATCATGGCACGATTACGCCGTCGGGCGATGTGTATGTGAATTACCATGGTGAGCAAAAGTTTACAGTTACGCCAAATGATGGTTATCAAATAGACAATGTTTTAGTAGATGGCCAACCCATTGGGCCGGTTGCGTCATATACTTTTTCGGATGTAACAATCAATCATGATATTGTTGGGGCTTTTAAGCCACTTCGTCCTTTGAAAGCCAGACCTGGAGCGGTTATTTATAGCGATGTTGGTAATCCAAATAAGACAGTAGTTATTTCTAATGGTAATAACGTTGATGCAACTGAGATTCATTATAGTTTAGATGATTCACTGCACAACGTATCAATGCCAAGCGGCACTTGTGGTTCTATTCCTTCCCAACAAAGTTGCAGTATAAGTTTTTTAGGTGTTGATAAAAATGCTTATGGTAGCGGAAATCTTAATTTGCAATATAAATTATCGGGTAGCAGTGCGATATATAATAGTGCAGTTCGTATTAGTGTGAACAATGCAAGTCTTGCCTTTCAAGATCCAGCTGGTAAAGCGGTTACTAAAATAGAATTTTCTAAAGATGATACTTTTCCAAAGTTAGCACCTTTTTCTATTCGCAATACTGGCAAGTTTATTTTGCA
>Ga0172379_10004157_pt1 | contig 21801 bp, 20 predicted proteins | sample GrowelOW334metaG_FD_119756 | JGI IMG/M metagenome (GOLD analysis project Ga0172379, IMG submission 119756) | Groundwater microbial communities from an aquifer near a municipal landfill in Southern Ontario, Canada - Groundwater well OW334 metaG | ecosystem: Environmental > Aquatic > Deep... | reverse complement strand
GTCGCCGTTTCCGTATGCGGATGTCGTAACGACCACGGTGCACAAAACACTGCGAGGACCCCGGGCAGCGATCATTTTCTCAAAAAGAGACGAACGCGGTTTTTCTGAAAAGATCGACAAAGCTGTTTTTCCCGGTCTGCAGGGCGGACCGCATATGAATGCGATCGCGGGCGTTGCGGTGGCGCTTGGCGAGGCGAATACTCCGGCTTTTAAAGCTTATGCGAAGCAGGTGATAAAAAATGCGCAGACGCTTGCTGCGGAACTGAAAAAGCGCGGTTGGAGAATTATTTCCGGCGGAACGGATTCGCACCTCATTTTGGTTGATGTTTGGGAAAATGGTTCAGGGATTTCCGGAAAAGAAGCAAGCGAGCGGCTGGAAAAAGAGGGGATCATCGTCAACAAAAATGCTATCCCATTCGACACGAGAAGTCCTTTCGATCCGTCAGGGATCCGTCTCGGCACGGCTGCGGAAACCACCAAGGGGGCAAAAGAAAAAGATATGGTGAAGTTGGCGGGACGTATTGACGGCTGTTTAAGGAAGTGATACCATTTTTCCAGACATGTTCATTTGTTGTTTGTAATTGTACTTATGGGAGGTATATAAAATGTCGACAGTTGGTGTGATGTTGTTGCTGGTATTTTTTGGGATCGGCAGTTTTGGTTTTTCGGTCAAAGTTGCAAGTCTTTTTGTTGTTGGAGCCGTGGGCTGCGGTCTGGTTTTCTTGAATTTACTAAGTTCGAGAAATGGGTTTATTGAAAAGCTTTCCGGATATAGTGTTTTCGGTACCTTATTTTACGGATTATACCTTGCGGTAACCGTTGCGTTGAAAATATATTTCTAATATTTTTTGGAACCGCCTTTTTACGAGGCGGTTTTGCTTTGTCTAAAACTCATAAAAATTGTAAAATAGAGGTAATGAGATTAAAAAGGATCGAACTTACGGGGTTTAAATCTTTTGCACGCAAGACGGTGCTGGATTTTTCGGCGCCTATTACGGCGATCGTGGGACCGAATGGATCGGGGAAATCGAACGTAGCCGAGGCTATGCGATTCGTTCTTGGCGAACAATCAATAAAATCCATGCGCGGAAAACGCGGCGAGGATCTTATTTGGAACGGCTCAAAGAACGTCGGACGCGTCAATCATGCCTCCGTATTCATTTCCTTTGATAATGTTGATCGAATTTTTGACATTGATTTTGATGAAGTGATCATAGGACGCGAAGTGTTTCGCGACGGAGCCAATAATTACACGATTAACGGCACATCCGTTCGCCTCAAAGATATCGTCGAACTTCTTTCCGTAGCGCATATCGGTTCTTCGGCGCACCACATCATTTCTCAGGGCGAGACCGATCGTTTTCTTTTTTCTTCCATTCGCGAGCGCCGCGTTATGATCGAGGACGCGCTCGGACTGCGCATCTATCAGTACAAAATAAATGAGAGCGAGAAGAAACTGAAGAAAACGGAAGAGAATGTGCGCGAGGTTTCCTTGCTTCGGAAAGAACTCGCACCGCGTCTGTCTTTTTTGAAAAAGCAGGTCGAGCGGATCGAACGGGTGAGAAAACTCCGCGGCGAACTTTCGGGCGATTACGCCGAATATTTGAAACGCGAAGAGCTGTACGTGCAATGGAAAAAACGCGCTATCGAAGATGAGGCGAGAGGACCGAAAGAAGCGCTGCGTCTGCTCGATGAGAAGATACAAAACACACGCGAGGTGATCTCCGCAGGCGAAAAAGATCGGGCGGGTTCTTCGGAAATTTTGAAATTGGAAACGGATATCCGCAGCGTACGCGCAAAAAAAGATGAGTTCTCGCGAGCCCTTGGCAGACTGGAAGGAATGATCGAGTTCGAAGCGCGTCGGCGCGAACGAGAAAAACAGACGGCGGAAAAGATCAAGGAGACATTCGTGCCGCTTTTTCGCGTCAGAGAAATGGTAACGATCGCCGAAGGTCTTATTCTGGAAGCGTCAGGTACGGAAGACATGGGGCGGATAAAGTACATTTTGGAAAGGATCAAAGAACATTTGCGTGGAACGCTCGAGGCATATACGGAACGCAAGGAGGCTCCGATAGAAGAAAAAAAGGAGGATAACGAGGAAGAGATGGCGAGATTGCGGCACGAAAAAGAGAATGTCGAGAGCGAAATGCGCGGACTTCGCGAAGAGGAAGATCGCGTGCAGGCGCTCTATTCCGCGATGAAAGCGGAGATGGAGAAAGAAAAGGATGCGACGCGCGACATTGAGCGCGAACTGTTTGCGATGATGTCGGAAAGAAGCGATGCGGCGATCAAAGTGAATACCTGCCGAAGCCGGATGTATGAACTCGAGCACGAAGAACAGGATTTCAAATCGGAACTTTCCGAAGCGGGTGTTTTGATCGGGAGAGAAATTTTAAATTACGGCGACCTGTCAATAACGGAAGAAGAGGTTATTTCCGAAGAGCGCGAAAAACAGCGCGAGCGGAAGAAGAAGATCGAACGCATGAAGATCCGTATCGAGGAACTCGGCGTGGGCGGCGGGGAAGATGTGGAGAAAGAATACAAGGATGTTATTGAACGTGATCAATTCCTTGAGCGCGAACTTGCCGATCTGGTAAAAACGGCCGAATCCCTGAGCAGATTGATCGCCGAACTTTCGGAAAAATTGACGGTTGAGTTCAAAGAAGGACTCGAGAAGATCAATCGCCAATTCCAAGAATATTTTACCGTGCTTTTTGGCGGCGGTACGGCATCTCTCAAAACCGTCATTCCCGAAAAAAAGAAAAAGAATGAAGTGGAAGAAGTGCTTGAAGCGACCGTCGAGCCGACGACCGAAGATATGGAGGAGGAAGAAGAAGGACTCGATATCAATATTTCTCTTCCTCACAAACGTTTGCGCGGAATTCAAATGCTCTCCGGCGGGGAACGAACGCTTACCTCGATCGCGCTTCTCTTTGCCGTCTCACAGGTGAACCCACCGCCGTTTTTGGTGCTCGATGAAACCGATGCCGCGCTCGACGAGGCGAATTCCAAAAAATACGGCATGATGCTCGAAACGCTTTCAAAAACTTCACAACTCGCGATCATCACGCATAATCGCGAAACGATGTCGCATGCCGGCATCATTTACGGCGTGACGGTCGGGATCGATTGCGTGTCGAAAATTCTGTCGATCAAATTTGAGGATGCCGAGAATATGATGGCTAGATAGACGAAGTCTATAAAGTCAAAAGTCAAAAGTCTATAAAGTCACGACGAATAACAGCCGGACAGGGTTTGTAACCCCGTCCGGAAGATTTGTATGAAAGCAGAAACCGATGTGTGATCATGAAATTCGAAAATGGTATCATAAGTTATCTCATACAAACGTTTCGGACGGAGGTACAACCTCCGTCCGGCGAGAACGACGAACAAAATCCCTCATCCGAAAACGGATGAGGGGGGTGTTGTTTTAGCAATTTATATAGTTAAAACAGCGCTGAAATGGATCAAGCCGACGACGGCGAGAATTAGGACGAGGGCGGCAATGAGGGTTTTCCATTTTTTTCTATCGCATCGCTGGTCGAATTCTTCGAGGCTTTCATCGCTTCGATCCTTGTGTGATTCAATATATTCTTCTTGTCCTGAAAGACTTGAGAAATCGAGTAAAAGTTCCGCATAGGCATCTTGGGATTCTTTCAGCTCTTTTGTGAGACGATCGATCTCTTTTTGCTTTTGAGAAATACATTCCCTTAAAGATTCTTTTGTATCAAACGGCAAGTCCAGCATTGGTGTGACCATATTCTTCTCCTCAGGTAAGGACCTGATAAACGTACGACAGAATGAATGCAACCAGTATCCCGATCCCTCGGCCGAACATTCTTGTCTCAACATTTTTGATCTTTTTTTGCCCCTGCGGTCCTGTTGTTTGTTTCGCGTCAATCGCGGATTTAGCGCCGAACAAAATTTTTCGCGCCCGAGCAGCCATTCTCTGTTTAGCATTTTTTCTTGACATTTTTCTCTCCCGATATGTGGTGAGTGGTTTCAAATAGCTAAGCTAACCGTTGCTAATATTAGTACACCGTGGCCTTTTAGTCAAATTTAATTAAAAGGGCGAAATCATCAGTGTTTTAGTCAAGCAGTTTGACGGCGTCGGCAATAACGCTTGGTTCGCCGTTTCTTTTGGAGAATTTTCCTTTTATCGCTAGACATTTTTCTGGGGCTAAAAATTCTTTGAATGATTCAAAAGTTCTTGGAAAGACGACGACTTCGATCGTATCGTAGAAATCGGCGATTTTCAGGAACGCCATTTTTTCATTTTTCTTGGTGATGACTTCGCGCATTTCTTCGACGATGCCGACGACGGTGACCGCCATGTTATCCTTTCCATTCTCTTTGAGCGTTTTATTATTGAATGGCCGCGCTTCGAGCTTTTCGCGATATTTATCCAGCGGATGTCCGGAGATGTAGAGTCCGAGCAGTTCTTTTTCCCATGCGAGTTTTTCGAACGGTTTCGCGGGCTCGCATTCTTTGAGCTTCAGTGTCGGAAGAGATGCAGGACTTGCCATGAGTCCGAACAGGGAAGCCTGTGCGGCATTTTCTTTTACCAGTCCTTTACTGTACGCAAGCGCGTCTTCCATATTGAATAGCATTTGTCCGCGTTCGCCGAGTTCGTCCATTGCTCCGCATTTTACCAGCGCTTCGAGCGACTTCTTGTTGAGATTTTTGTGTTTGACCCGTTCTAGAAATTCGGCAAACGTCTTGTACCGCCCGTTTTTTTCGCGTTCGGAAATAACATAATCACCGATCTCCTCGCCGAGATTTTTTATCGTGTGTAATCCAAAACGAATTTTATCTTCGCTTGCCGTTGCGCCTTTTATTACCGCAAAATCACCCATGCTTTCATTGACATCCGGCGGAAGAACAGGGAGGTTCATGCGTTTGCATTCGGTGATGATCTCGAATATTTTTTCCACGTCGCCCGACTCGGCGGTGAGTACCGCTGCCATGTATTCCGCCGGATAATTCGCTTTCATGTAGGCCGTCTGATAGGCGACGAGTCCGTATGATGCGGCATGTGCTTTATTGAATCCGTATGCGGCGAACGGCTCGATCAATTCCCAGAGTTCTTTTATCTTAGATGAGATCATTCCATTCTTCGCGAATCCTTCGAGAAGCTTCTTTTTTTGGACTTCCATCTCGGCCGGGATCTTCTTTCCCATAGCTTTGCGGAGTTTGTCGGCTTCCAGCCAAGAGTAGCCCGCCAGTTTGATGGCGATCATCATGACGTCGTCTTGATAGGTGATAACGCCGTAGGATTGATCAAGAATATCTTTCATTCGCGGATCGAGATAGGTCACCAGCACGGGATTGCGCTTGCGTTTGATATATTCGGGAATGGATTCCATCGGGCCGGGACGATAGAGCGCGACCATGGCGTTGATGTCGTGGATGGATGTCGGACGGAGATCCATGAGATACTTTGTCATGCCGGAACCATTCAGCTGAAACAGTCCGATCGTTTCTCCTCTTGCCAGCATTTGGAAAGTTTTTTTGTCGTTGCGCGGAATTTTTTGAATGTCGATATCGATGCCGTGGTATATTTTTGTGAGTCGCACGGCGTCGGCGAGGATGGAAAGGTTTCTGATGCCGAGAAAGTCGTACTTGAGAAGTCCGACATCTTCGACGGCGTGCATTTCATATTGGGTGATCAATTTTCCGCCTTTTGGGTCCATCTGAGCCGGCGTGAAATCGGTGAGCGCGGTGGGGGAGATCACCACCCCGGCGGCATGTACGGAGATATGCCGAACACATCCCTCCAGTTTTTTGGCGATATCAATAATGATCTTTACATCCGATTCTTTCTCATACATTTCCTTGAGTTCCGGTTCCATTTGCATGGCATGATCAATGGTCATCGGGAATCCCTGGGAGCCCATCGGAATTATTTTTGAAATTCGATCGCCGAGAGCGTACGGATAACCGAGAGCGCGGGCGGTATCTTTGACGGCGCCTCTCGCCATCATGGATCCGAAAGTACCGATCTGCGCCACGTGGTCGCTTCCGTATTTTCTCTTGGCGTATTCGATGACTTCATCTCGCCTGCTATCGGCGTAGTCCATGTCGATATCCGGCGCTGACGGGCGTTCCGGGTTGAGGAAACGCTCGAAAGGCAGTTTGTATTCGAGCGGATCGACGAGGGTAATGCCGATCAAATAGGAACATAAGGAACCCGCACCCGAACCTCTCACATTGGTGAGAATTCCGTTTTCCTTGGCGAAGCGCAGAAGATCGGCGACGACGAGAAAGTAAGGTGAATATCCTTTGGTTTTTATAATATTCAATTCGTATTCAAGACGGTCAACCACTTCTTTGGTCTCGGTCATGTCGTGCTTCGGAATTCCTTCGTACGCCAAGCGGCGGAGCTCGGAATCGTACGTCGTGCCTTCGGGGATCGGAAGATTCGGAAAGACCCATTTTCCGAGTTCGATCTCGATGTCGCACATGTCGGCGACGAGCGAGGTGTTGCTGACCACTTCGGGATATTCTTTGAATATCTCATACGCTTCTTTGGTGGAAATAAAAGAATAGTCATCACCGCCGAATGAAAGACCTGCATCTTTTCCGGTGTTTACCGTTCCGACCGCCAGCAGCGTTTCGTGCGCCTTTTTGTCGTCTTTTTTTGTGTAGTGAGAATCTTGGGTCGCGACTACGGGAATATTGAGTTCGCGGCCGAGCTCGAGCACGGCCCTTTCCCATTCGTCATGACCTTCGATGCCGGAGTGTCGCATGAGTTCCAGAAAATAATTTTCTTTCCCGAAAATTTCCTGATGTTCGGCGATAACGGCAAGAGCGCGTTCTTTATCTTTATTTCGAAGCGCGCGGGCAAGTTCTCCTCCGAAACATCCCGAAAGACAAATGATGCCTTCGTGATTTTCTCGAAGCAGATCTTTGTCCATTCGCGGTTTGTAATAATAGCCTTCAAGGTTGGCAATCGTCACCATCTTAATGAGATTGCGGTAGCCGGTATAATTTTTTGCTAGCAGGGTGAGATGGTAGCGCTTGCCGTCGACGCCGGGTTCTTTGTCGGTTCGTTTACGCGTCGCGATATAGGCCTCCACTCCGAGTATCGGTTTTACTCCGGCGGATTTGCATTTTTTGTAGAGTTCGATCGCGCCGTACATGTTGCCATGATCAGTAACGGCAATGGCGGGCATCCCGTCCTCTTTTGCCACCGCGACGAGGTTTTCGATCTTTGACAGACCGTCGAGCAGGGAATAATGCGAATGCGTATGAAGATGAACGAATTTTTTTGTGTCCGGCATGGGAGTATTATATCAGCATTTGCTCTCCGAGAAAAATTTTGACATTCGATGATAGAAATGCTATTGTGTAATTCGATAGTGCAACAATCAGCCCGCCTTCGCAAAAGGCTATGGCGGGTAATAGAGGTTCTTTTTATGAGAAAAATCATACTGTTAATGTTAGTTATTTTTTTGTTCACCGCGTCAGGCTGTACGGCGCAAATGGCGCATCAGGTCGCCGGATCCATTCTTCAGCAGCAACAGCAAAATATTTATCAACAACAACAGCGACAACAACAGCGGCGGTACCAATTACAGCAATGCCAATACCAGCTACGGCAAGGGCAAGAACAGCTGCAGCAATTTGAGCTGCAATGCCAATATCAGCCGTCGCAGCAATGCCAATATCAAATTGCACAGCAGCGATTGCGTTTACAGCAATTATTGCAGCACTGTCAAGAGATACAGCAAGGCCAATAAAACCAGTTAGTAGTTAGTAGATAGTAGTTAGTAGGGTTATCATATCCCTCATCTTTAAGATGAGGGATATTTAATTTTGGAAAATTTTCAAAATATGGCATACTGTAGGAGAGTTTATTCACCGTGCAAATTACCAAAAACATGCCAACAAAAAAAACGAGCGCGAGCCGGAGAAAAAAATATATTTTCGTGGTCGGAGGAGTGATGTCGGGAGTGGGAAAGGGGATAACGGCTTCGTCGATCGGCGTGATACTGCAGGCGCGCGGTTTTAAAGTGACTGCGGTCAAGATCGATCCGTATGTAAATATTGATGCGGGAACTATGAATCCGACCGAACACGGCGAAGTGTTCGTACTCTCCGACGGATACGAGACCGATCAGGATATGGGAAATTACGAGCGCTTTCTAAACGTCTCCATTCCTTCCGACAATTACATGACGACCGGACGCGTGTATCTTGCGGTCATCGAGAAAGAACGAAATTTGAAATACAAAGGTAAGTGCGTCCAAGTCGTGCCTCATATTCCGCTCGAAGTCATTTCCCGAATCCAAAAGGCGTCGGAAAAAGCGGATGCCGATATCACGGTGATCGAGATCGGCGGAACGGTGGGAGAATATGAAAACGTGCTTTTTATCGAAGCGGTCCGTATGATGGAACTGCAAAATCCGGAGGATGTTTCCACGGTCATGGTGTCGTATTTGCCGGTACCTTCGATGCTCGGCGAGATGAAGACCAAACCGACTCAGCACGCGGTGCGCGCTCTTAATTCGAACGGGATTCAGCCGAATGTTATTATCGCCCGTTCCAGTAAACCGCTCGACTTCGTACGCAAAGAAAAGATCGCGCTTTTTTGCAACATGCGTCCCGAAAACGTCATTTCCGCACCGGATATCGGAAGCATCTATGATGTGCCCATCAATTTCGAAAAAGACAAGCTCTCCGACATCCTGCTTAAGAGCCTTCATCTCACGCCGAAAAAAGATTCCGACCTCTCCGAGTGGAAAAAATTCACGACAAAAACAAAGAACGCCACGAAAGAGGTCAATATCGCCGTCGTGGGAAAATATTTCAGTACGGGAGATTTTGTGCTTTCCGATGCGTACATTTCCGTGATCGAAGCGTTGAAACATGCATCGTACACGCTCGGCGCAAAACCGAAATTGACATGGCTCTCCGCGGAAGAATTCGAAGGTGCGGAAGGAAAGAAAAATTTGAAAACGCTTGCGAAATACGATGGCATCCTCGTGCCCGGCGGCTTCGGCTCTCGCGGAATAGAAGGGAAGCTTGCTGTGATCCATTTTGCGCGCGAGCATAAAATTCCGTACTTCGGATTATGCTACGGCATGCAGCTTGCCGTTATTGAATTCGCGCGAAATGTTTTGGGATTGAAAGATGCGAATACGGCCGAGATCGATCCGAAATCCAAAGATCTTGTGATCGATATCATGCCCGACCAAAAAAAGAAAATGAAAGAAGAGAATTACGGCGGCACGATGCGTCTCGGTTCGTATACGGCGCTTCTTCAGAAGGAAACACTGGCAAGGAAAGCGTATAACGACGAAGAACATATCTCCGAAAGACATCGCCATCGTTATGAAGTGAATCCCGAATACGTTGAACGGCTCAAACAAGCAGGTTTGGTGTTTTCCGGTACATCCCCCGACGGCATTCTTATGGAGATAGCTGAACTTCCGGAAAAAATTCATCCTTTTTTCCTCAGCACTCAGTTCCATCCGGAGCTGCAAAGCCGTCCGCTTGCTCCGCACCCGCTTTTCGTTGAATTTATCCGAAAGTCGCTCATGCAAAAAAAATAACGGCGCGCTTTCAGAGATCCGCTTTGCCTGGTTCTAGGGAGCGGATCTTTTTCATTCAAAAAAAAGTCTAAATATGGTACTATTTAAGTAATATCACGATAAAAATAATGCCCAGAAAATGAAAAAAATTGCAAAAAAAATAATCACTTCAATACTCCGAAGAGAGGCATCGGCCGTGCTTCGGAAATACAAGCCGAAGATCGTGGCGGTGATCGGCAGCGTCGGAAAAACTTCCACGAAAGATGCCATCTATTCTGTTTTTTCGCAGGAATTTTTTGTGCGAAAAAGCGAAAAAAGTTTCAATTCAGATATCGGGATCCCTCTTACGGTGCTCGGGTGCGGCAATGGTTGGAACGATCCGGTCATTTGGCTGCAAAACATTTTCTCCGGACTCCGGCTGCTCGTCCAAAAACAAAAATATCCCGAGTGGCTTATTTTGGAAATAGGAGTGGATCGTCCGGGAGATATGAAAAGCGCCGCAGGTTGGATAAAACCGGACATTCTCGTGGTGACCCGTTTTGCCGATGTACCCGTGCATGTGGAGAATTTTTCTTCTCCGGAAGCGCTCATTGCGGAAAAAAGCCTGATGATAACGGCGCTCAAAAAAGACGGGGTTCTCGTGTTGAATGCCGACGATGAAAAAGTTCTCGCACTCAAAAGCAAATGGAATGGGAAGATAAAAACTTACGGTTTTAATGAAAAAGCGGATATTCGCGGCTCGCATCTTTCTATTATGTACGGCGAAGACGATATTGAGAGAAAATTCCCGACAGGAACGATCCTGAGGCTCAATGTCGGCGATACGAGCGTCCCCGCGCGAATCTTCGGAACGCTTGGAAAAACGAGCGGATACGGCGCGATGGCGACGGCAGCTGCCAGCCTCTCGGCAGGAATTAATCTGGTAAAAATTTCAGAAGGTTTGTCCCTTATCGTTCCTCCGCCCGGACGCATGCGTTTGATCACCGGCATAAAGCGCTCCCTTATTTTGGACGATTCATATAATGCGTCTCCGGTAGCCATGAAGTCTGCACTTGAAACTTTGAAAGAGGTTGCGACATATGGAAGAAAATTCGCCGTTTTGGGAGACATGCTCGAGCTTGGAAAATATTCCACCGATGAACACAAAAAAGCCGGAGCGCTCGCGAAAGACTCCTGTGATGTTCTCGTGACGGTCGGCGTTCGCGCGAGAAACATCGCGGAAGGCGCGCTCGACAATGGAATGGATGAAAACAATATCTATCAATTCGAATCATCGCGCGAGGCCGGGAAATATCTTGAAAAATTGATCGGAGATGGCGATATTGTTTTAGTCAAAGGCTCGCAGGGTTCGGGTACGAACAAAATTCGCATGGAACAAGCTGTCGAGGAGATCATGGCCGAACCGGAAAAAGCGGGGGAGCTATTGGTGCGGCAGGGCGAAGAGTGGAAAGTGAAATAATAAGCGACACTTTACGCAAAAAGAGCGGAAGAATACCTGCGAAGAAATTCTTCGTATGAAATTTCTTTCCCGCCTTCCGGCAAAAGTTTTTTGATGACGATCTTTCCGTTCTTCATTTCCGCGTCGGTTACGATGACGCGAATTTTCTTTCCGTGCGTTTCGTGGAAAAAGTATGCGCGCGGCCAGACTTCAAAGGCCCGTATCTTTCGAAAATTATTTTCCGCGCTGTCTTTGAGATCGAGCAGTCCATCCTCTTTATTGATCTTTTTCGTAAACGTCGCTTTCGCGTCGTCCTGCGGTTTTGACGTGATTTCTCCGGAAACATATTTCGGAATAACTTCCGCAAGTATCCGCCCTCCCGCTTTCGCCAGATCGTTTTCGAGAATGCTTTCGTGCGGAAGTTTATTGAGATCGTCTTTCCATGAAAAAATTTCTTCCTGCGCAATGATCGGTCCATGATCCATTTCTTCATCTACGACGAGAATAGACACACCTGTGGTATCTTCCGTAAGAATGGAACTTGAAAGCGGGGATGCACCGCGAAGCCGAGGCAGAAGAGAAGGATGCACGTTGAGCGTTCCGTGCTTTGGAATTTCGAGAATGCTTTTCGGGATCAGTTTTCCGTATGCGGCGACAATGAAAAGTTCTGCGTCAACGCTCTTAAGTTTTTGTACAGCCGCATCATCGAGTTTTTTCGGCTGAAAAACGGGAATGCCGCGTTTTTCCGCCCAGACTTTTACTTCCGGCGGAGTGATGATAAGTTTTCTTCCTCGCGGCTTATCGACGGCCGTAACGACCATCGAGGGAAGAAATCCGTTTTTTTCTAGCTCATCCAAAACACCGATCGCAAAATTCGGTGTTCCGAAAAAGATAAATGGAATTTTGAAATTATTCATTGGTCTATAATAATACTCATTTAACAATTTTACAAACTAAAAGTTTATAAAAAATTTTCAATTTCCAATTTTTAATTTTCAATCAATTTACAATGTTTCAATTTACAATTTTCAACCCCAACAATATCGTCGCGTTTAAAAATTTTAGTTTGAAAATTTATTGAAAATTGAAAATTTGGAAATTGAAAATTACTTTAAAAAATAGGTTATATTTTTTACAACGCATAAAATCACCGGCAATCTTGTGTTTGCCATGCGTGGACTAGAGCGACCAATTTCCGTCAGCCTTGAGATTTTTTATTTTTTTCGATCCGGCGGGAAGAATGCTTTTTTTATCCCGCATGAATCGCAGGTATCCCGCAAAAGCGATCATGAGCGCGTTGTCGGTGGAGAGATCGTTTTCCGGAACGCACACTTCGGCATCGGGAAAATTCCTGAGAAAGGCCGATTTGAATGTTGTTTGAATATGAGTATTTGCTGCCACGCCACCTCCCAAAAGTATCATATTTGGAGCGTATTTTTCGGCCGCGCGCATTGTTTTTGAAAGCAGAGTTTCCGTTACGGCTTCTTCGAATTCGTAACAGATCTCTTCTCGTATTTCCTCCGTCATTTTTGGAATTTTTTGCACCATATAGAGAACGGCGGTTTTAATTCCTGAAAATGAAAAATCAAGATCATCAGATTTTATCATCGGACGCGGGAGTTTGTATTTACCCTTACCCTGCGCAGTCTTGGCGAAGCAGGGGCTTTCACGAAACTTTGAGGCCCTCCTGGAAATTTCCGGTCCGCCCGGGTAGGGAAGTCCGAGAATGCGCGCCGCTTTATCAAACGCTTCGCCAACCGCATCATCTCTGGTGCTCCCGATCACTTTATATTTAAAAAGATCCTTGGCGAGTACGATCTCCGTATGTCCTCCGCTGATGAGCAGGGCAAGGATCGGAAAATTGGGAAGCGAGATCGTTTTTTTGTTTTCGCCGGATCTTTTAAGAAGCGCCGAGAGCATGTGTCCTTCCATATGATTTATCGGAACCAGCGGTTTTTCCCAGACGGCGGAAAGTGCGCGCGCAAAATTTACTCCGACCCAGAGCGCCGGTGCCAGCCCGGGGCCGCGGGTAAAAGCGATCGCATCGATCTTCGGGGTCTTAATGGACGCGGTAAGCGGAAGGAACGCTTCCAAGAGTTCCGGCTCCCGTTCAAAAATTTCCGCAAGGATCGTTTTTATCTCAGGAAGGACGGTCCTTCCTGATGTTTTTTCTTGATATAATCGCGATTCTCGAAGCGCCGCCTCTAAAACCGGAACCAAATTTTTGGCGTGTTCTCGTTTTGCCAGCATAGGGAAAACACCTCCATAGGGTTTATGAACGGCGATCTGAGATACGACAATATTGGAGAGGACAGTAAGAGTCTTTTCCGAGCGCGGCACCTCAATAATGCTTATCGCGGTTTCGTCGCAAGAGGTTTCAATGGCGAGTATTTTCATCTAGGTGATTATATAACATTTTAACAATATGTAAAGAAAAGACGCTCGCATCCGAATGGATGCGAGCGTTGATCTTTATTGTTAATCTTCCTCTTTCCGTAAAGCTTTATCTTTCCAAATCATGAGACCCATGAATACGGCGACCGCTATAACAACGATCAGAGCGAATATTGCTTCAGCCAATAATGACATGATTTTTTCTCCTTCATTAAATGATGAATTGATGAACTACCGTGGTTATAATACTATAATCGGAAAAAATGTCAACCTCGTTTGTCGAAAATCGTTGCGCTACACATTTTCTTTTTTGTATATGTTGACCCGTTGTGATGGAACGGATATCCTTACAGCAGGGAACTTCAATTTTTCAAGGAGTATGTTCTATGAAAACAATGATACGAAATCCGTTCATTTACGCGATCCTTTTTGTCATCACTCTATTTGTTTTGTCATGCCAATTATATCCCGGACAGCAAACGGTTCTCAATCTTGATGCGGCTCACTCTTGGGCGCGCACACACATCGCTGATCCATCGGCTTATATGGTGAAGTCGGAAAGTTTTGCGGATATTCAAATTTTTGATAATCCGGCAAAAGCTGGAAAGCCAACATTCCATGTGCGAAAATCATTGGGTGTCGGAACGGGTTCCGGAACGGTAATCGCTGACAAGGGCTACCTCCTTACCGCAGGACATGTGATCGATGATGCAAATGTCATTTTGGAAGTTAATGAGATCGTGGATGAACTTCGGGTAAAATATCCGAAAACATTTATTGATGCAAAGGTCATTACGGAATATACAATGATCGATCACAAGGGAAAAGACTTTCTTGCAGCAAAGGTCGCGATCGGAGAAAATGATCTCGGACTTATCCGAGCACAAGATCCCGATAAATTTACCGGTACTCCGGTCGATGTTTCTCGCGAGACAAACTTGTCCGACAAAGCTGTTATTATGATCGGCTCGCCTCTTCGCATAAAAGATATCATCATGGACGGAAGGGTCGGCCGTGAAGATATAACGAAGTTTGGAGAGGGGTCCTATAAATATGTTATCGCTCCGATCGTTCCGGGAAATTCCGGCGGCGCGGTCATCACTCTCCACGATATGAAATTGGTTGGTGTTGTCACTGCCGTGATGGTAAAGGATGGTTCGTTTACCAATCTTGCGCTGTTCGTACCGAACGATATCATCAATAATTTTTTGGAAAAAAATCTTCCAAAATAATAATGACAAACGCCGCGGGAAATGCGGCGTTTTTTTTGTATCGTTCCGCTACACATTTTCTTTTTTGTATACGTTGACCCGCAAAGGGGGAATGGATATTCTTAAAACAGATAACTTCAATTTTTTAGGGAGTAGTTCTATGAAAAACAAGATGCAAAACCCGTTCTTTCGCGGGCTCATTCTCATTCTGCTTATGTTCGCTTTTATCGTTTTTTTAAAGCCGCATGATCCCGTACTGAGCGAAGATGCTTTGTATCCGAATCAGTCGGAGGTTATCAAAACCGACAGCCTTCATAAATGGGTGCGCGAGCATCGAGCAAATTCAGTAATGACCGTAACCGTAAAACCCTACCTCGATATAAAAATGTATAATGGCTCCGACATAGTTCCGACCACTGAAATGAGGCAGCCTTTTTATGAGGATAACAAGGTTCGTGTCGGTGCTGGAACTGTCAACGAGAGATGTCAGGGTTGCATACTGACGGTGAGGCACGTCGTGGATCCCGATCAGGCATTTGCCAAAGAGATCGCGCAACTGCCGGAAAGGGTCGCGTCCATACAAAAAGAAAATCCCGGTTTGATCATTCAAGCGAAAATTTCGCCTGAGTATGATCTGATAGATAGTAAGGGAAAACATTATCCTGCAACCGTGATCGCGCTTGACCCAAAAGAAGATCTTGCCCTCGTACGAGTGAAGGACTGGAAACATTTTTCCATTCCGGCGATAAAAGTTTATCGCGGAAAAGATTTTATCGATAAGGAAGCGGCCGTGATCGGTGCGCCAAAAGGACATCAAAATACCATCTACTTTAACGCCCATACCGGAAATGGACGCGTCATCAAAACCGATCATGGCGATACCTACCAGCTCATTATTGCTCCTATTGTTCCGGGGAATTCCGGAGGTTTGGCACTAATGCTGTATAACATGGAACAGATAGGGGTGATCTCTGCTGTTAAAACCTCCGACGGTTCGTATACCAACCTCGGGTACATGATCTCAAACACCGCCATTCTCGATTTTTTGGATAGAATATTTTTGGATGAGTAAACTTTTTTCACACAGCAAACGCCGCGAGCATTCGCGGCGTTTTTTTAAGATGTTAAGAAATTTTCAGAAAGCGCAACGATCTTTGTCTGATCCGAAAGCGGAAACCATCGGATCTCCGGATCGCGTTTGAGCCAGGTTATCTGCCGTTTCGCATATTGCCAATCTTTGAAGAATATCTTTTCTTTCATTTTCTCCCCTGATATCCTTCCTTCAAAAAGATCGGCGAGATAGCGGTATTCAAGGCCGAGCTCTCTCATCCGTTCGAATGATATACCGCTCGCGTGAAGTTTTTCCGCCTCCGCGATCATTCCGAGTTTTAATCGTGCATCCAAACGCCGCCCGATCCGTTCGCGGAGAATTTCTTTGTCGGTTTGAATGGCGATCTTCAGCGTATCGTATTTTTTCGGCAGGTCTGGAATTTTTGGAACAGAACCGAGCGCTCGCGCGATCTCGATCGCACGTACCAGTCGGCGCGGATTATTTCGGTCTATTTTCTCGGCACGGCGAGGATCAAGTGTTTGGAGTTCGGCGAAAAGTTCGTCGTTGCTTTTTGCGTAGAGTTCGCCCCGCAGTTTTTCATCGGGAAGCGTTTCCGGCGTGATGAAATTTTCTGTCACGGCATTCACGAATTGCATCGTTCCTCCGCAAATGATCGGAAGTTTCCCGCGTGAAAGAATATCGTCGATGACGAATTCCGCATCGCGTTTAAAATGCGAGACCGTGTGTCGATCTTTCGGGTCGGCAACATCAAGAAGGTGGTGGGGAATACCGCGCATTTCTTCCGCCGTAATTTTCCCTGTCGCGATATCAAGCCCCCGGTAGACTTGCCGAGAATCTGCCGACACAACTTCGCCGTCGAATTTTTCAGCAAGAAAAACCGCCAGATCGCTTTTTCCGGATGATGTTGGACCAAGCACGGCAAGTATTTTTGGAAGCGTCCGTTTCATAATTATGAGTATATAAGCGATAATCGGTTTCGTCAAAGTTGACTTTTTCATTGATTTCAAAGAAAATATCAGAGTAAATTACAAATTATCATTAGGTAAAATAGCTATATGAAAATGGATGCTCTTATTGAGGAGGTGAAAAAGCAAAAAGGTCTTGTTATCGGGATCATAGCCGCGGGGCTTATATTCGGTTTTGTGGTCGGACGAGCGATAAAAGGCAAGGAAGCGGGTGAGGTTCTTGAGAATGAGAAGACCGCCACATCCACAGAAGAAGTTTTGGGAACGAAGAACGAAAATAATGCCGCAAACTCAAGTACGGTTACCGTTACGAACGGTCAGACCGCCGGAAAATCGGTTTACGTAAAAAATGTGAGTTTATCGGATAATGCATGGGTCGTCGTCCGCGAGGATGCGGCGGGAGAAATGGGAAACATACTCGGAGCGCAGTGGCTTCCAAAGGGAACCGCAAGTGAAACGACTGTAGATCTCTTGCGCGGTACCGTATCGGGCAAGAAATATTACGTTGTGCTTTATAATGACAACGGCGACAGAATATTCGGTACGAGCTCGGATCTTCCGATGAAGAACAAAGGCAGTTTGATCTCGGCAACCTTCACCGTAAAGTAAAGTCAAATACAAAACAGCGCTCATCCCGAGCGCTGTTTTGCTCTGCGGATTCGCCGATCTACCGATGAAATCGAGATGAAGGATCGATCGAGAACGCTCTGTTTTTTGTCCGATTTTTATGGTATGATAGCTCTGTTGTAAAAATTAAAACATATGTCAATTTTAAAGAAAATATTCGGAGACGAGAACTTGAAGGCGCTGAAAAAGATCCAGCCGATCGTTGATACGATCAATTCTCTCGAAGCCGAGATCAAAAAAATGCCGGCAGAAGCCTTTCCTGAAAGAACGGCGCTCCTTCGCGCGCGTTTGGGCAAAGGTGAAACGGAAGATGATATTCTTCCCGAGGCTTTTGCGCTGGTACGCGAGGCGGCATTGCGCACTCTCGGAGAACGGCATTACGATGTTCAGCTCATCGGAGGCATCATTCTTCATCAAGGCAAGATCGCGGAAATGCGGACCGGAGAAGGAAAGACGCTTGTCGCGACCCTTCCTTCGTATCTGAATGCTTTGTCCGGAAAAGGCGTTCACGTCGTCACGGTGAATGATTATCTTGCGCGCCGCGATGCTGTATGGATGGGGCAGATATTTGCGTACTTGGGGGTTTCCAGTTCGGTTATCAACCACGACTCTTCTTATATCTACGATCCGAAACATGTTGAAGCGGATGAAAAAAGAGATGATCTTGGATCGTTCAAGATCGTCTATGATTTTCTCCGTCCATGTACGCGCAAAGAGGCATATCTCGCCGATATTACTTACGGAACGAACAGTGAATTCGGTTTTGACTATCTTCGCGACAACATTGCGTACAACCCCGAACAGCTCGCACAGAGAGGATACAATTTCGCGCTCGTGGATGAGATCGACTCGATCCTTATCGACGAAGCCCGTACGCCGCTCATTATTTCTTCAGCGACGGCGGATTCGGAAGATCTGTATGTGACTTTCGCAAACATCGCCAACAAACTGTCCGAGGGGGAAGATTACGAAGTCGATGAAAAACTGAAAGCCGTTTCGCTTACCGATGCAGGAATTACCAAAGCCGAGAGAGCGCTCGGAGTGGAAAATATTTATACTGAAAAAGGGATCAAATATGTCCACCATCTCGAAACCGCAGTGCGGGCGAAAGCGCTGTTTAAGAAAGACAAAGAGTACGTCGTTAAGGACAATGAGGTGATGATCGTCGATGAATTCACTGGGCGCGTTCAGCCGGGTAGGCGATGGTCGGAAGGTTTGCATCAGGCGATCGAAGCGAAAGAGGGCGCAAAGATACAGAAAGAATCGCGCACAGTCGCGTCGATCACCTATCAAAATTATTTCCGTCTCTACAAAAAACTTTCCGGAATGACAGGAACGGCCATGACTTCATCTGAAGAATTCTACAAAGTATACGGCCTCGAAGTTATCACCGCACCGACCAATAAACCGTCGGCGCGTATTGATCGTACCGACCTTATCTTTCAAACCGAGACGGGGAAATTCACCGCTATTGCGCGGAAGGTCCGAGAACTTCACGATGCAGGACAGCCGGTTTTGATCGGAACGGCATCCATCGAAAAGAACGAACTGCTATCTATTTTTCTTGAGAAAGAGGGTATTCCGCATGAAGTATTGAACGCGAAAAAACACGAACAGGAAGGAGAGATCATCGCCCAGTCAGGAAGAAGATCAAGCGTGGTCATCGCGACTAACATGGCGGGACGCGGCGTTGACATAAAACTCGGTGGAAATCCTCACACGCAGGAAGAATATGAAAATATAAAAGAGCTCGGCGGGTTGTATGTGATCGGTACCGAACGTCATGAAGCGCGCCGCATCGATAATCAGCTGCGCGGACGTTCCGGACGCCAAGGCGATCCCGGAGAAACGCAATTCTATGTTTCGCTTGAAGACTCTTTGATGAGAGTATTCGCCTCCGACATGATCAAAAAAATGATGGGCAGATTCGGCATACCTGAAGATGAAGCGATTCAAAATCCGATCATTTCCAAATCGCTTGAAACAGCGCAGGAAAAGATCGAAGGATTTCATTTTGACTCGCGAAAACAGGTGCTTGAATACGACGATGTCATGAGTCACCAGAGAAAGATCGTGTATGAACGCCGGCGAAAAATGCTGCTTGCGGATAAAGAATACGTTCTTTCTCTCTCAGAAGAACTTGCCGGACTCTCTGGCGAAGCCAAGGAGATCATGGGATCAAAGAAATCCGCTCTCGGCGAGGAAATTTTTCTCGAAGCGCTCCGCCGCATCGCCTTGCAATCGACCGACATGCTCTGGATGGATCATCTTGAAATGATGGATTATCTCAGAAATTCTGTTCGACTCCGCGCCTACGGACAGCGCGATCCGCTTGTGGAATACAAAAAGGAAGGTTTGCGCCTGTTCCGAGAAATGGAAGATGAGTGGAGAAACAATATCGTTGAATTTGTAAAGAATATCAATACCGATGTGCTGGCCGCCGAAGAGCGGAGAATGGAAGAAGCCAAACGCGCCATGGAACGCGCGATCATCGAGAGTGGCGCACAAGAAGGAACCGGATCGCTATCTATCGCCCCAAAAGACGAAGAAGGAAAAAAGATCGGAAGAAACGACCCGTGCTGGTGCGGAAGCGGGAAAAAGTTTAAGCATTGCCATGGGGCATAGTTGAGTATCAGGAATTAGTATCAGTATCAGGGACGACGAACCCCACCTCAATCCTCCCCTTAAAAAGGGGAGGAGGACACAACGGTCGTCGGTCGTTCCCCCTCCCTCTCTTCAGAGGGGAGGGTGGGGTGGGGTGAGTAATAATCATGAAACAAAAAATCAGCAATCTTACTTCTGCAAAATTTCATCGCCGCGAGCTTCGATCTAACGCCACTCTTCAAGAAATTATTCTCTGGTCGCGTCTGAAAAACAAACAACTCGGAGTAAAATTCCGACGTCAACATTCATTCGGTAAATACATCGCAGATTTTTATTGTCCTGAAAAACGGCTGGTTATTGAAATCGACGGGTCTCAGCACATGGAACAAGAAAAATACGATAGAGAGCGGACGCATTATTTTGAGAGTCTAGGGTTGGAGGTGCTGCGATTTTGGAATAGCGACGTGAATACGAACATTGATGGGGTAATGGTTGCCGTATCGGAATATATTGAAAAAACGCACCCCACCCCAACCCTCCCCTCTCAAGAGGGGAGGGAGAACGGACGGATAACACTAAAACAACAAAAATGAAAACAGCGGTAATAATAAAAGGAAATCCGAAATTCATTACCGATAATCCTGATGCTGATCGGTTTTACTGTGAGATTAAGCGCTTTCTTGAAGGAGAGGGGTATTCCGTAACGTTCGATCACGGGGAGGCGTATACTCAGCCACCCGATGCTGATGTGTGGATCGGTCATTCTCGTGGGAATGATCGCTTAAGATTTGCGACCGGAGGTACCAAAACCATTATGCTCTCCACTGTCGGCGGCATCAACCACCCAGAGGACAAGGCCCTATCTCATGGTGTCGTTCCCGACAAATTCCATTATATTTTGACGGAAGATATGAAAGAAAAGATTAAAGAAAAACTAATGGTAGTTCAAAAATGAAACTCATTTATCCCGCATTCTCTAAAAAACTTTTTTACTTTCGCGCGCATATTTCCAAATTTGTGCTTGAGAAAAATGGCGTGCCTCTTAATCCGTTCATGATCCATGAATATTTTTTGCTGGATACGGTTGATCGGGACAAGATCAGGGAATCGAATAACACTCTCGTATCTCGCTCGGACGAACTTTGGGTGTTCGGTGAAATATCAAACGGCGTCGCCTCTGAAATTGCGCTGGCGAAAAAACTGAAAAAACCGATCCGGTATTTTTCGGTGATCGATTCAAAAAGGATCCGAGAAACACGAGCGGAAAAGGTCGTGTATGAAAAAGATTGACACTATGCAAAACATATGATAACGTAGGAATCAGATTTGGAAGCGAAAAAGAGGGGACCGTATGCCGAATTATAAACTGGAAATGAATTTTACAAAAGAAGAAAATGGCGAGGTTTATTCATCATATAAGGAGCTCACGTTCTGGAAACAAGACGACAAAGATGCGTGGCGGCGAGTTGACCGGTTCCTGTCGAAACACAGGGAAATAGAAGAAAACACGGAAGACGGGGTGCACATAGAAAAAACAATGAAATTATACCTGTGCAGTCCCACTTCAAGAAGGCAAATACACCCGAATGAAGAGCCTCAAACATACGAAGAAGTTTGAAGTTACGAAGCTTCGATCTTCACCCCGAGCTTTTGTCTCGGGGTGATTTTTTAAAAACAATTGCAGTTTTCCGTTTTTTTTGGTATATAATATAAGTACCTATCTGCGCGCATAGTTTCCGCCAGCGGGCGGATCCTCCCACTGGAGGACATGGGTAGAACGCTGTCGTAGATAAGCGTGAACTTTACAATTTAATAATACAACCCATTGCGCGCATAGTTCAGGGGTAGAACGCTGTCCTGATAAGACAGAGGTCCTTGGTTCGATTCCAAGTGCGCGCACAAAATGTTTGCATAGTTTCCGCCAGCGGGCGGATCCTCCCGCTGGAGGACAGGG
>Ga0172379_10004156_pt1 | contig 21804 bp, 20 predicted proteins | sample GrowelOW334metaG_FD_119756 | JGI IMG/M metagenome (GOLD analysis project Ga0172379, IMG submission 119756) | Groundwater microbial communities from an aquifer near a municipal landfill in Southern Ontario, Canada - Groundwater well OW334 metaG | ecosystem: Environmental > Aquatic > Deep... | reverse complement strand
TCACGCCTGCGATTTATCGGAATGAGTCCTCGAATGTATCCGCGCGAATTCTCATCTTATTTCAATTTCTGGCCCGCTCTGAAAAGCTGGTCAAATAAACACGTTCAACCCCTGAACATCCGCGTTTCAACCGACATTGTCGTCGAAGAAGCGGAAAAAGCCGGGATCCACTTTCAGGTCACCGAGAACACGCCCCAGCCGCATTGATTTCATCTCTCCGGCATCTTCTTTAATATGTATGCCGAACTGTCCTGATAAAGCTATACAGAATCGATAAGCGAGCAATTTATGATATTTTGTGTAAATATTCACAAATCGGTTATTATAATTAGAATATGTCTGTGTTATACACATTTCGGTCCGACTTACACTACAGGTCGGAAATAACTTCGGAGGGCTGAAATGTCGCAAATCCCCGCAATTTACGACAGCGTGCGCCAATGCGTTGATGAAGCGATCCAGCGCGTTGGCAAAAACATCGTCTTGGGCCTACCCATCGGTGTCGGGAAACCGACACACATTGCCAATGAGTTTTACCGGCGGGCAAAGGAAGACCCGAGCATCAAGCTCAAAATCTGCTCCGGGCTCACGCTGCACACCCCTATTCCGGGCAGCGACCTCGAACGCAGAATCATGGAACCGCTCTCGAAGCGGCTCTTCGGAGATTACCCGGACCCAGTCTATCTCGATGATGTAAAACAGAACAGGCTGCCGTCTAACGTCGAACTGCACGAAATATACTTTTCTCCCGGCTTCGCTCTGAACAACACAACCCTGCAACAGAGTTACGTGTCGGCGAATTTTACTTGCGTGGCGCGCGCAATGGATTCCATGGGATGCAATGTCGTCGCCGTGACAGCCGCGAAAAGAGAAAAAGACGGCCGGACGACATACAGCCTCGGCAGTAATGTCGACGCAGCGATCATGATGGTGTGGCGCACCATCGAACAACTCAAGGCCGGGGAAAAAGTAGCGATCCTCGGCCAGATAAACACACACATGCCGTACATGCTCGGAACGGCCGAGCTGCCGCAGGAAACGTTCACCGGCATCGTCGAATCGCCTGAACTCAGCCACCGCCTTTTAGCGCCTCCGAAAGAACCTGTATCATCGACGGATTATTCGATCGCATTCCACGTCAGCGCTCTCATAAAAGACGGCGGCACATTCCAGGTCGGCTTCGGTTCCCTCGGAGACGCAATCATTTACTGCCTGCAACTGCGCCACAAGAACGGCGGAATGTTCAAGCGCGTTATTGAAGAAGCGAAAATATATGGAAAATTCAGCGACATCATAGAAGCCGAAGGCGGAACCGGCCCGTTCGAAAAAGGGCTGTACGGCTGCTCTGAATTTATTTTCGACGGATTCCTTAGCATGATCGACGACGGAATCATAAAACGAAAAGTTTACGACCACCCGGCGATCCAGAAGCTTTTTGTCAACGGGCAAATAACGGAAGCCGTGACGGCGGGAACAATCGACGCCCTGCTTGAGGAAGATGCGATATCGGAGAGGATAACATCGAAACAGTTCCGCTTCCTTCAGGAATACGGGATTTTGAAAGAATCGCTCAGATACGAAAAAGGCGTGATTAGCGCCGCTGGCGACAAAACCATCAAGGCCGACCTCGCGGATAAGGAATGCCGCGACTTTATTATCGCCGAATGTCTCGGCGACCGGCTCAAAAAAGAAATTCTCGTTCACGCCGGCTTCTTCGTCGGCTCTAAGAATTTCTACGAGACGCTGCTCGGCATGGACGACGAACCGAAGAGCAGAATCCAAATGCGCGAAATCAGTTTCGTGAACGACATCGTTGAGGACAACTGCCTGAAGACGGCGCAGAGAAAATACGGAAGGTTCGTTAACACGTGCATGATGGCGTCGCTGATGGGCGGAGTGGCTTCGGACACGCTCGACAGCGGGCAGGTCGTCAGCGGCGTCGGCGGCCAGTACAACTTCGTATCCATGGCGCACCAGCTTCCCGACGCCCGCTCCATCCTAATGGTGCGCAGCGTGCGCGAAGGCGCTAACGGCCCCTGCTCCAACATAACCTGGACCTGCGGCAACATCACGATCCCGCGCCATATGCGCGACATCTTCGTGACGGAATACGGCATGGCTGACGTCAGAGACAAATCCGACGGCGACACGATAGCCGCCATGCTCAAAATCACCGACTCCAGATTCCAGCAGGAACTTCTGAAAAAAGCAAAAGAGAATAAAAAAATCTCGGCGAGCTATGAAATTCCTCTCGCGTTCAGAAACAATTACCCCGAAGCGGTCGAAGCGCTTGCCGCGCCTTTCAAGAAATCCGGACTCTTCCCGGTTTTTCCATACGGGTCCGATTTCACAAAAGAAGAGCTTCTTCTCGGCAAAGCCCTCCGCGGCATGAAGAAAAGAATGACTCTCAAGGGATTCCGGCCTCCTTCTTTCAGCCAAGCGGGTAAAATTATCGCGCCTCCCGCGGCCGCTATGCCTTTCCTCGAAAGAATGCAGCTCGACAAGCCGTCTTCCGGAAAAGAAAAGATCTTGCAGAAACTCGTTTTGTTCGCGCTCGCCGCGGACGGCGTTATCTGACAGGCCACTGTTTTTAATTAGCGGCAGAACAACCGGTTGGTATCTCATTCGTTCATCATATCTCCTCTTATTTCCTATGTAATGCAACCTTGAAATTGTTTAATTTTGAAATAATCGGGAACTTAAAACTATGGGCGCGCGTTTTCATTTGATAGGAAAACTGCTATCATTAATATGGATGGAATATTGTCACACATAAGATCATTTAAATACCGTTCGGGGCAAAACGCAAATCATGGATGAAACGCATTTGACATCCGGCAACGAAACAGCGGATGCGCTCAACGATAAATTCGAGCGCGTCAAGAATACGTTCATGCGAACCGTGTCGCACAATCTGCGTTCGCCGATAGCGGCGGCGCAAAGCTGCCTTCGCGTTCTCGCATCCGGCGCCGTGACCGATCCGGAAGACGTGAGCAAGCTCTTAAACAACGCTCTCGAACGCGGCGAAGACGCGCTCGCCCTCGTGGACGACATGCTAGCCCTGCTTGAAGTGAGAACTGAAACATTGCCGCCTCCAGCGGAGATGGACCTTGTCAAAGCCGTTCGCGGCGCGTCCGATTACTTCGCCGCCGCAGCTCGGAACAGGCAGGTCGAAATTCTTGTCGAAGCGCCTCCGGAACCGGTTGTCGTTTGCTTGCGCGGCAAAATGTTTGTGATGATGATCCGCAACTTGATAGACAACGCGGTGAAATATTCAGACCCCGGAAACAAGGTTATGATCGGCATCGCTAAAACCGGCGGCGGCGTGGAAATAAAAACAACAAGCCGCGGGCTATTGATTGGCGGCCCTGATTTTGATAATATTTTCATAGAGTTCTGGCGTGCGCCTAACGCGAAGCAATACTCACCCCATGGAACCGGACTCGGACTGCCGATTGTGAAAACCGCCGTAGAATGCTTCGGCGGTTCAATCTCGCTATTGAGCGACTCTGAAAACGGAACGTCTTTTACGGTAAGCATTCCGTCAACATAACAACAAAGGGAGGTACATTCATGTCGAAGAAAAAGATTCTGATTATCGAGGACGATCCGGCTATCGTAGATTCCATAGCCGCGCTCCTCAAAACCGATTACGATGTTGATTCCGCGAAAAATGGGAATGAGGGATTGGAAAAGGTCGCCTCGTTCAAACCGGAACTGATCATCCTCGATCTGCTCATGCCCGAAAAAGACGGCTTCGACGTCTGCAAACGGCTGAAGACAGACGAAGCTTTGAAAAATATTCCGGTCATCGCGCTATCGTCATTCACGGAGCTTTATGGAATGAGCTTCAGCGGCGAAGACACAAAGGGAATGCTGCCGTCAGACATCTATCTCTCAAAGCCGTTGGATCCGAAGACTCTTCTGCGCGAGATCAAAGACCACATCGGCTGAACGCATGCCGTAGCCGGCTCAAATTAAAACACTCTTAAGGCACGGTTATGCCGTGCCTTTTGATTTTTAAAATGCTTGGGGTAAACACAAAAAAAACGCCGGCCAAGGGGTGGCTGAATTTTCATTCAGAGGCCGGCGACTCAAGCGTATTTAAAGAACCCGTGTTATCAAGCGATCCACATGCGGGGCGCAGGATCGCTCAAGCGCCGAGGTTCTTACGCACTATGTCTATCAGTTGTTTCGGCTTTACCGGTTTTTCAACGAATTCATCGACGGGTATGAAAGCGCCGTCTTTTTCCTTGCTGAAATCGAAACCGGTGACCTGCGAAACCGACGAGATAATCACGATCGGAATGTCTTTCATTTCCGGGTCGGCTTTCATCGCATAGGAGACCTGAAATCCTTCGTCTTTCGAGGTCATCATGACATCGAGCAGAACGAGGTTAGGCTTCTCGGCCTTCACTTTCTCGAGGCCGTCCTTGCCGTTCGACGCCGTGATTACGTTGTAACCCTCTTTGTCCAGAACTATCTTCATGGACTCCAAAATATCCGGGTCATCGTCGATAATTATGATCTTCTTGCTCACGATGCTACCTCCTCCATCACAAGTTTTATGACATCTGGAATGCTGGACGCGACGGCCGCTGAAAGCCCTTCCGCCGCTCCCGTGTTTTCCGGCTGTATTCCTATTATTCTTATTTCTGGCTTGAAACCCACCGCAAGCGCCAGTTCAATCCCTTCCGCAAGTCCGTAAATGTGCGTAGAACAGGGCGTGCTGTTGGAAACCGCCCGCAGATTCTCGGGCCTCAGCAGCGCTATAAAACCCGGCGCGCGATTCATTCCGGCGGCGTCTATTATTACCGCCTTGTCCGCGTCCATTATGTGCCCTATCGCATCCAGAGGATCGCAACCTGCGTTCACCAGCCCGACGTTATCAGGCAGTTCCATGCCTCGCAACATCTCAAGGACCGCCGGCCCGACGCCGTCGTCCCCTCGAAGCGGATTGCCAACCGCTATTATTTTTATGTTACGGGCCATTCGCCGCCCTTTCCGCCTGTTCGTCTCTATTTTACAAATTCAACATCAAGCATGTGAACCGAGCAAGAGATGCACGGATCATACGCGCGCAGCAGCATTTCGAGGGTGAACGAAATCTCAGCCTCCGGCTTGCCCGCTCCGACCATTTCCATGACGAGCGCTTTCATGTCATCCTCGATGTTCGCGAGGTTCTGGCCCGTGGGAATAATGCAGTTCGCATCCGTGATCTGCCCTTTGTTGTTGTATGTATACTCATGATAGAGGATTCCGCGCGGAACTTCCACCGCTCCCACGCCTGTTCCGCCGCCGTTGAAATCAATTTCTATCGGCGCCGGCTTCTGTTCGATCCCCATCTCCAGCAGCTTGTCGATTATCATCAGCGAATCCTCGACAGTGTGGACGCACTCAACGAACTGCGCGACGTTGTTCATGAAAGGATTATAGCACGGAGCTTTGAGCCCGAGCTCTCCGGCCACTTTTGTCGCCAGAGGATGCAGCTTCTTCGAGTTGATGTTGAAGCGGGCGAGAGCGCCGACCATCAGCGAACCGCGGTTCGCCTTGCATCGCTTTGATGTTGAATACTCGACAAGATACTCGTTCGTCATCTTGCGGTAGTTTGCGGGCGAAGTGCGGCCTGTGTCGGTCGACGCGATGTCGCCGGCATAGAAAGCATATTCGTCGTCGTTCTGAAGGCCGATATACTCGGTCTCCCGCGAGAAATTCGGGAGCGCCGGAGCAAGCGCCTTGAGCGTTTCGAGCGTCGCCAGCGCGTCCGGAACCATTATGTCCGTCAGCATTTGCTTAATCTTAAGAAGTTTTTCCCGGGTCGGAAGAAGCGTATATCCGCCGGGGACGACTGCGATCGGGTGAATCGTGCGGCCGGCCAGCAGGTCGCACATCAGGTTCGCGTTGTTTTTCATCCGCAGAGCGCGGAGCACAACATCCTTGTGCGTCGGGATGAGCGGGAACACGCTCGGAACCTTCAGCAGGTCCGGCGCGACGAGGAAGTAAACATGAAGCACATGGCTCTGCAGAGTCTCGCCGTGCAGGATCAGTCTGCGAAGCATCGTGTCCTGTTCGGAGAGCTTCAGATTCAGAGCGGCTTCAGTCGCGCTGACGGATGCCGTTACGTGGCCGATGGAGCAGATGCCGCAGATTCTGGAGGTGATGATGTGCGCCTCCCGCCAGTTGCGGCCGCGCAACATCGCCTCGAAATACCGAGGCGGCTCGACTATCTCAAGGTTGCATTTCTCAAGAACGCCGTTCTTCATATTGACCACTATATTTCCGTGGCCTTCGACCCGTGTTACGTGGTGTACGTCAATTTTAAGGTTTACGTCGCTCATTTCCAGCCCTCCATCGCGTTATCGAACAGAGAGAACTTCTTCAGTGTTTCAGGAACCGAAAGTCCGTAGTTCTCGAGCACGGTCTTTTCGGCGTTCGTGTTCGGATCCGGCACAAGCCCGCGGCAGCCGTAACAATAGTGCTGCGATGTCGGGCAGCGCGCGTCGCATCCGGCCCGCGTGACCGGCCCCATGCAGAACTGGCCGAGTTCGTACACGCAAATATTTTCCTTGCGCTTGCACTCGACGCATACGGGGTACTTCGGAATGTCAGGCGTCTTGCCTTGCAGAATCGCCCTAAGCACGCGCAGGAACTCGTCCTCGTCGAGCGGACAGCCGGGAATCTCATAATCAACCTTAACGACTGCGCTAACCGGCAACGCCGGTATCGAGGGATACCAATAAAGATTTTCGCCGTATACGGCGCGGCGAACATCGTCCATCGGCTGGTCGTTGCGGATCGAGTTGATGCCGCCTATCGAAGAGCAGGAGCCGAGCGTGATGAGGACTTTCGCTTTTGAGCGAATTTCATTTATCCGCTCAACGCATGTCGGGGTGCTTATGCCGCCCTCGATGCATGCGATGTCGTAGTCCTGCCCCTTGTCAGAGATCGCTTCGCGGAAGTTGACGATGTCAACGAGTCCGACGAGATCGAGCATCTCGTTCTCGAGGTTTACGATCGCAAGCTGACAGCCCTCGCAGCCTGTAAAATCGAAGAAACCGACTTTAGGTTTCATTAAATGGCCTCCTCCATATCGCGGATTTTCGCGTAGTTGAACACCGGCCCGTCCTGACAGACATAAGTGTGATTGATCTGGCAGTGGCCGCATTTGCCGATGCCGCATTTCATCCGGCGTTCGAGCGAAACGACAATCTGTTCGTCCGCGAAGCCTTTCGAATGAAGCGCCATAATGGCGAATTTGTACATGATCGGCGGCCCGACAACTACCGCGACGGTTCTCTTAAGATCGAGCTGCAACGGCGGGATAAGCGTGGTGATTACTCCCACGTTGCCTTTCCAGTCCTTGTCGCCCCTGTCCACCGTGACATGATATTCCGTGTTCTTTTCCCAGTATTGAAGCTCATCTTTGAAAAGAAGTTCGGACGGCGTTTTCGCGCCGTACAGCATTATCAGGCGGCCATAGTCCTTCTTGTTCTCAATCGAGTAATTAACGAGCGAGCGGAGCGGAACCATCCCGATGCCGCCGCCGATAAAAAGCAGATCCTTGCCTTTAAGCTCGTTTACGTCAAAACCCTTGCCGAACGGACCGCGGATTCCCACTTTATCCCCGACCTTCATACAGTGCAGCGCGTTTGATACATCGCCCACCGCCCGCACGACAATTTCAAATGTTCCTTTTTTGCCCGGAGAAGATGATACGGATATCGGGGCTTCTCCGATTCCGAACATAGAGACTTCGACAAACTGGCCGGGCTGGTGTCCGAGGTCGCGGCCGCCCGGAAGTTTGATCTCGAAGTACTTCTCTTTTTCGGTGAACTGCTCCACCCGGACAAGTTCCGACATCATGGGAACAAAACTGTCCGGAATTTCCTGAATATTTATCTGACTGAGATCGGCCATAGAGAATCTCCTTTAATATTCCCTGCGCGCATCGGCGCGGAAAATTGCTTCGCGGCTCAAACAGACGCCGCCGCTTCGTTTACCATGTCCACAATGCTTATCTTCGCGGTGCAGGCCCTGTTGCAGCGCCCGCAGCCTACGCAGAATGGTTTCGCGTACTTGTCGCTAAGATAGCGGAACTTGCGGTAAACCCGGTGCCGCACGCGACCCTCTCGCTTATGCCTGAAATTTTCGCCGCCCGCCACTTCGGCGAACGTCGTCAACTGGCAGGCATCCCACACACGCGACCGCACGCCCGTCGTCATGTCGAGGTTGATCTCGTCCAAGACGTCGAAGCAGTAGCAGGTCGGGCATACTAAATTGCACGAGCCGCAGGAAAAACACTTCTCGCCTTCGGCTTTCCATATTCCAGTCGTGTACGCTTTGTCGAGAATCGCAGGAATGCGCGACAAATCGGGCATGATCTTTTTCTTGAAAGCCGTGTCGGGCGGCAGCGCTTTCGCCGTTCCCGCGGAACCCTCGAAGCCTTTCAGCATCTTCTCGCCCGCCGGCGTCAGCGTCTTCAAAATATATCCGCCGTCGGCCAGCATCAAAAATGCATCAAAACCTTCCGTGTCGCAAATCCCTATCCCGACTGATTCGCAAAAATGATAATCATCCGGCGAGAATGCCACGCCGATGAAATATGTATTCTGGCGCCTCGCAAGATATGTTTTGTCGGGATTGCCTTCCTTCATTAGCTCGTCCAGACGCAGGATGCCCTGCATGTCGTAGCTGTGGACGCCTACCATTACCTTCGGCTTTCCATCCACTACCGGCGCGCTTACCGCGCCGCTGGATTTGTCGAAACTCAACAATTCTTCTTTCGAAGGCATGAAATACTTCTTCGGGGGCAGAATTGTCGTGTTGTAATTGACTACAACAGATGCCGGGTCTTCTACTTCCGAGAAGACGAACGTCGGTCCCTTGGCCGTCGGCGCTATCACGCAATAGTCTTTAGATAGATGCCGAACAAGATCAGGGACTTTTTCGCCGGTAAGAAATGTTTCCAACGATTTTCCCTCCTTTAAGTGATTTTTTTCACTAAAGTTGATATAATAGCCTTCTTACCATGTAATGTTATAACGAACTTGTAAAGAATAAGGCTAATCCAGTTATCTGTCAAGATGCTAATTCAGTTATTTTTTAAAAGTATTTTTGTTGTTATTACTGCTGTATTTTCTATTAGAGCGCCAAAAGCCGCTTGATTTCCCTGATGACTTCCGACGGTTGGATGGGTTTCTGCGCGAAAGCGTCCCCCGGAAGTTCACTGATGCCGAATTTTGTCCTGATATTCTCAGGCATGCTGCTCATTATATAAACCGGCAATGATGCAGTAGCCGAATTCGATTTAATGCCCTTGCATATCTCTATTCCGTCAACATCGGGAATCATTATGTCCAGAATCACCAGGTCGGGGCACGACGTTTCAAGTTTCGACAACCCTTCCCTGCCGGTCATAGCCGTCACAACGCGAAACCCGTTTCTCTCCAATACTGTTCTTATTATATTAGTGTGGTCAGGGTCATCGTCGACAACAAGAATCACTTTGCCCGCGCCGGCATCAGGCCGAGGGTCCGCGCTCGCGTCTTCATGCTCCGCTTTGTCCTCAATCGGATCGCTCAACGCCCAACCCTCTTTCAGCAAAACTTCCCGCACACCGTATGTGTTCAATTTTTTTTCATGCAAAAGATGCTTGATATATTTGAGACGCGCCATATCCTCTTCGGAATAATAGCGGTCTTTACCCTTGCGCGATGGGCTGATAAGGCCTTTCGTCTCCCATAAACGGAGTGTCTGGACCGAGACTCCGAGTATTTCGGCGACGACGCCTATAGAAAGAATGGGCCGTCGGGATTCGTCCATTATTTTCTCCTCTAATGGTCCAAAAACGCCTTTACTAAAGGCAAAAACAGACACCAAAAGTTTTTGACAAGCAATGTAGTATCGAGTTTATAACATGAACTTATAATTGTCAACAAGCTCTGTATTATTTAAACCTTATTATTTAATCGGTTTTGCCGCTGAAACTCGTCAGCTCGCGGATGGCATGAGGCCTTTGATCTTTTCGAGCAGTTTCATCGGATCGATCGGTTTCGGGATGAACATATCCGGAGAAAGCTCGTCGCCGAGGCTTTCGCCTGAAGGAAGGTCCGGTCTTTCGGAGAAAGAAGAAAGCACGATGACCGGCGTGGTCCGTGTGTTTGCCTCCAGCCTGAGCTTTTTGAAAATCATGAAACCGTCCTGCTGAGGAAGAAGGAGGTCGAGAAGAATCAGATCCGGACTTAGTTCTTTCGCCTTGCAGAGTCCTTCCTCGCCGTCGCAGGCGGTTTCGGTTTCGTAGCCTTTAATGGAAAGAAGCACTTTAAGCGATTCAACTATCGCCGTGTCGTCATCAATAATCAGGATTTTCCCGGCAGTCATAGAGTCACGCTCCTGTCTGCGGCGACGGCGTGAACGGAACTCGCGCCGTGAATGTCGTTCCCTCATTTTCCTTTGATACGAAAGAGATGTCTCCGCCGAGGTTCTGAACGATGTTCTGAACGATCGCGAGCCCGAGGCCGGTGCCCTGTTTTATCAGCATCTTCGCGTTGTCCGCGCGGAAGAATTCCTTGAATATTTTCTGTTGCGCTTCCTGCGGAATTCCTATGCCTTGGTCGGCGACGTCGATCCGCATCCTGTCGCCTTCCGCAACGAGTTTGACGCGAACGACCGTGTTATCCTTCGAATACTTTATCGCGTTGTCCACGAGATTCGTAAAAATGTGATTGACTGATTTTCTGGCGACTCGCGCCATTGGCAGCCCTGCCGCGACATCCGTCTCTATAGTGATTCCGCGCTCCGCGGCCGTCGGCCTGAGAAGCGAAACCACCGCGTTCAATTCAGCCGCGGCGTCGGTCTGCTCCGTGCCTTCGTCCTTTTCAACCTTCGCCTCCGCGAGATCGAGTATATCGTTCACCATTCCGAGCATATCTTCGGACCGGTCGTATGCCTGCTGTAGCAAATGTTTGACAGACTCGTCATCTCCGCCGATCGCGCCGGAGACTATCACCCGGATCACGCTCTGGATCGCCACAAGAGGCGAGCGCATCTGGTGCGACGCCATCAGCAGGAAATTCTTTTTTATCCGTTCGACTTCCTCAAGCTTCCCTATTGTGTTTTCGAGTTGCCTGTTGCGGACTTCGACTGCGGCTCGCGCCGCGCGTTCCTGTTCGAGAAGCCGGGCGCAGATATCAGTCGCCGACTCGGCGATCGAGAGCGCGCGCCATAGAAACAGACAAAGCAACGCTGTAAACGCAGCGGCAAATATCACCAAAACTTTCTGGGCGGACGGCCACATGGCAATAGCCGCGAGATCAGCCGCAAGAGCGACCGTCAATATTACTGAAGCCGGGCGGAAGAAACGCCAGATACGGGCGCGCTCTGAATTTGTGTCGTCTGTCATGCGCCGCCTCCGGATTTTTTCTCCGATAATATTTTTTCGATGCGCGCAAGCAGGTCCACCTGCCGGATTGGCTTGGAAATATAATCGTCCGCAGGCAGCATATCCGGATCCGAGGGCCAGAAATCAACTCCGTAAACATCGCCTACGCTGGTGACCATCACGACCGGGATGGCCGCTGTCTCAGGTTCCTTTTTCAGCTTGCGACAGTATTCAAAGCCGAGCGTGTCCCCATAGAAAATCACATCGAGAAGTATAAGGTCGGGCTTTTGTTCGCGCGCGACGGCGAATCCTTCCTTGGGATCCGAGGCGACGATTACCTCATAATCGCTCGTCTCAAGTATTGTGCTTATGATGCTCGTGAAGTCGGGGTCGTCATCAATGACGAGAATGCGCTTCATGGTTTGATTCATTAACGGCTGCCTCCGGCGCGCCTTTCGGCCTTTTCTCGGCGCTGTCCCTGTTCAGCAAATAGGCTCCCCTCGCTCTGCCTTCCTCTGTATCGGAAGATAGGCCTTGAACGAAGTCCCTTTGCCCAGCTCGGACTCCACGGTTATGCGGCCACCGTGGGCTTCCACTATATCTTTCACTATCGACAGCCCAAGCCCGGTCCCTGAAATCTTGTGTGTGGCTTCGCTGCGAACGCGAAAGAATTCCTCGAACAGGCGCGGAACCGCTTCCGGCGGTATTCCTATGCCGGTATCCGCGCACTCGATTATCACTTGGTGGTTGCCATGCCTTCGAAGCAAAACCGTCACCGCGCCGCCCTTTTTGTTATATGTGATCGCGTTTGAAACAAGATTCGTCAGCAGTTCTTCCATGTTCGAGCGGTCGGCGTCCACTTTCGGGAAATCAGGCTCGACTTCCAGCCTCAAGGTTATCTCAGACTCGTCCGCTTTGACTTTTAGAAATGTGATTATTTCATTGACCACATCCTCCAGCGCGATCGACTCGAAATTGCGACGCACGAGTCCGGATTTCGACTTCATCACCGATAGCAGGTCGGCTATCAGCTTGAGCAGCGCCGCCGCGCGTTCCCGTGAGCGTTCGAGCACCTCGCGCTGCTTCTCTGGTTTGCCGTCCAGCAACCCGTCAAGTATAAGGTCGAGATATCCCTGAATCGCGCCGACCGGCGCTTTCAGATCATGCGTCACCATACGCACGAAATTGAACTTCGCTCGGTCGAGTTCCTTAAGCTTCGTTATGTCGCGCAGCACCGCGACCGAACCGATCGTTTCGTTTTCCTCATTCTGCACAGGCGCCAGCGAGACAGACACCACAAGCTTGCCGCCCTCGCCAAGAACTATCTCCTCCTCAACCTTCGAGTATCCCATTCCTGCGCCGTCCGAGATAACCTTCAGCGCGTCGCCGATCTTCTCGATCAGTTCCGCCGTCATGTCCGTCGCCGCATCCTCCACCGACAACAGCGAACACAGAGACGGGTTGGTCAAAACGATCCTGCCGTCCTTGTCCGTCACGATTATTCCATCGGCTATGCTTTCTAATATTGTTTTGAGGCGGCCCTTTTCATAAGCAATATCTTTAAGGCTCCTCGCTCGCTCCTCGAGCAGTTGCTTTCTGATTTTCCTCAGCCGCACCGTCTCCTCGGCGCGCTGCACTATGTACAAAAGTTCGTCCGGCGTGAAAGGTTTCGACAGGTAATCGTATGCGCCCATCTTCATCGCTTCCACCGCCGACGATATCGACGCGTATCCGGTTATCACTATCGGCACAATTTCTATATTCTTGCGCTGCACCGCTTCAATGAATTCGATCCCGGACAAGCGCGGCATCTTCAAATCCACAATCGCTATATCAAACTTGCCAGCCTCGACTTTTTCAAGTCCGGCCTGCCCGTCTTCTGCCAACTCAACTCCGTAATTGGCCTCTTTTAAAATAATCGAACAGCCGTCGCGGATGGTTTTCTCGTCGTCAACTACTATTATCTGTGTCTGCGCGGACTGCATCGAGAATTCCCTCCCGGCGTTTATGTGCTATTCTCACCACAACTAATAATGGCGTTGTCAGATTGCCTTATAATCTCTTTGTTTAATATTGCTCTCCATTAACTTATTTGTCAAGACGCCAATATTAAATCCTTATTAACTGTTCGGCCAGAATTATGTTAATTGTTATTGATTTAATTGAAGATAAACAGCCTTTCACGCCTCATAAATACCTGCAAAAAAACACAATCGGCAGAACATCCCGCCGCAATATTCAACGTATAAATGTTTTCTTGATATGAAATTTAAATGAATATTTTGTATAAAAATGCTGCGCCGCTGAAAATGAATCAATAGGCGACCGGCGCGGGTTCATCCTTGATAGCCGGCAAGTGAACAATGAATGTGCTGCCCTCGTCAACTTTGCTTGTGACGTGAATTGCTCCGTGATGTTTTTCGATAATGCCGTGCGAGAGCGACAATCCAAGGCCCGTCCCTTTTCGCTGCTCTTTTGTGGTAAAAAACGGATCAAATATTCTGTTGAGATCCTCCTCGGAAATTCCGCAGCCTGTATCCTTCACGCTGATATCAATAAACCCGCCGCTCTCTGCTATGTCAACCGTAATAGCTCCGGGGCCGGAAATAGCCTGCACGGCGTTGATGATGACATTCAGCATCACCTGTTGAAGCTGATTTCTGTCGCCCTGTATGGGCGGCGTTTTCCTGCTTTTATACAGTTTTTGAATATCGATGCTTTGAAAGAGATCCTGTTTTTCGACGAGATCGAAAACGCGGTCCAGCAGCGCGACAATATCCACAGGCTCGAACTTCGGATTGGTCTGCCTCGAAAAATCCAACACGCCCTTCACTATCTCGCGGCAACGGATTGTTTCGTCTATTATCGACTTAAGCTTGGCCTTCTGGTCCTCATTTTTTAGATTGCGGTCGAGTATGTTTGCGAACAGAAGAATGCCGCTGAGCGGATTGTTGATCTCGTGCGCGATGCCCGCCGCGAGACGCCCCACCGACGCCAGTTTCTCTACCCTGAACATCTTCTGTTGCGCTTCTTTGAACTTCTCGTTGTATTCGATCAGCCGGTCGATGATGAACGGCAGGCACATCTCATTTTCCGCGATCCCCTGATAAACCGCGATCGCTTTATCCCGGCAGGACCGGTAGCCGCAGGCGCCGCAGTCCAGTTCGTCTTCCGGCTTTTCCTTTTTGATCTCGTGAAGGATTTCCCGAATCTCATCCTCCGTCGGCATCTTCATGTCAACATGCTCATCAGTGAACTTGCGCGACAGATCGATATGGGAATAATCGTCGATCAGTTTCTGGAATTCCGTCTCCGACGCGCGCGCTTCACTCTTACGCGCGAATTCCACAACTCGTTCCTTTCGCTCCATGGTATTAAGTTTCGTCGGCATGATCGGCCCGTTTATGCATCCCTCGCAAAAGAGCAGATCGAAGAATCTCGCGTGAGTCGTTCCTTTTTCAATCGAGTCGAGCACATCGAGAACCCGGTCGCGTCCCTCGGCGATAATCAGTTCGTCATTCATGATGTCGCATTGAAGCCCGGCAGTGCGCAACAGCCCGCCGGAAACGGGATAGATACGGCCCAGATACGATCCGGGCCCGTCGAATTCCGCGGGTTCGAGTTCAGCCGGAACCACACCGGCTTCTTTGAATATCTGTTCGAGTTCCGCAAACGTCAGCACGGAGTCAATATCGCCGACGACCCCCGGATCCTCGCGCTCAAGCTTCTTCGACACGCACGGTCCCGCAAAAACAACCCGCGCGCCCGGTTTATACTTCTGCTTGATAGCGCGCGCTATAGCGATCATCGGCGAAACTACAGGAGCCAGACTCGGAATCAAATGAGGATGATATTTTTCGATGTACTTAACGAGGCTCGGACAAGGCGTTGATATCAGCGGACCTTCCTGATGATTCTCCAACGCTTCCGTATAAGCGCGGCTGACCAGTTCGGCGCCGAACGCAACTTCCAGAACTTCCGAGAAACCGGCTTTCTTCGCCGCGGCTACAACCTTGCCGGGATCGACGTCCGGAAACGCTGCCGGGAAAGACGGCGCGAGAACAAGACACACAGGTTCTGGCCAGCCCAGAAGCGCTCGCGTGACGGCGACTCCGTCCTGTATCCTCTTTGCGCCCTGTGAGCAAACCCGCACGCAGTTCCCGCACGCCACGCACCGATCGCTCATCACCCACGCCTGTCCCTTTTTTACGCCTATCGCTTTAACCGGACAGTTTCGAATGCACGAATAGCATCGCTTGCACTTATTCTCAATAGTGCTGACAACGCCGGTGGCGGCCATGTCTATGTACATCGGCGGATTCGCGGTATTTTCTTCCAACCTGTCGCCTCCGTCGCGCTGCACCGGGGTTATCGTCAGCCCTGTTTTTTCGCGCGAACCGCTTCTCTGATATGGTCGAGCCACGCGTCGAAACCCGCGCCGCTCCGCGCCGACAACTCGAACACTTCCAGCTTCGGGTTCACCTGCTTCATGTACACGCGCAGCTTTTCAATGTCGAAATCGAGAACAGACAGCAGATCCGTTTTGCTGATGACCGCCCACTTGCACACCTGAAACATAAGCGGGTATTTCAGAGGCTTGTCCTCGCCTTCGGTCACGCTGATGACAACCGCTTTGAAATGTTCGCCGATCTCGAACTCGGCCGGGCACACGAGATTGCCTACGTTCTCGACGAAAATCAGGTCGAGTCCCTCGATCTTCAGATCGTGAAGCGCTGAACTGATCATCGCCGCATCCAGATGGCAATCGCCGCCTATCGCAGCCGTGTTGATCTGCACGATCGGCACGTCGTGCCGCGACAACCTCTCCGCGTCCATCGTCGTTTGAATGTCGCCCTCGATCACTGCGATCTTGAGTTCGCCTTTCAGCGCCTCGATTGTCTTGTCGAGCAGCGTCGTTTTTCCCGAGCCCGGCGAACTCATCAGATTGATCACCGTGATTTTGTTCGCATCGAACATACCCCGGTTTTCATCCGCCACCCGGTCGTTTGCCGCCAACACCTTTTGCAGTACCTTGATTTCCATATTCCTCCGGCTCAATAAAGAAATTTATTTTTTGCTTCTTTTCAATTGTATGGTTCGCGCTGTTTTTATCAACAGCTTTTTCCGGTCCGCGCGCTCAACATATCCTCGGCAACTGTTCGCCGACCAGCATATCCACGATCCGCGATCCGCCGATCGCCGTTTTCAAAGCGACCTTTCCAGGGTGCTTTTCAGTGACAGTTCCGATCCGGGCGGCCCGCTCGCCGAGCGGGCTTTTCCTCAGCGACGACAAAACCGCCTCGGCTTCTTCCTCAGCGACTACGAACACAACTTTTCCTTCGTTCGCGACATAAAGCGGGTCAAGTCCCAGCAACTCGCACAAACCCTCCACGCCTTCCGAAACAGGCACGCTTTCCTCCTCGATCTCCACTCCGAGCCGCGCCGAGTCGGCGATCTCATTCAGCACAGTCGCTAACCCGCCTCGCGTCGCGTCGCGCATGAAATGCACGCCGTCCCCGGCGGCTTCCGACGCGCCGCGGATCAAATCCGTGAGCGGCGCGCAATCCGACGCCACGGGAACGCTGAACCGCAACCCCTCTCGGGACGCCATCACCGCCACCCCGTGGTCGCCGAGCGTTCCGTTCACAATCAGCGCGTCTCCGGCCTTTATTCGCGCCATCCCCGGCGCCGGCTCCATTCGCATCGTTCCGATTCCGGACGTTGTTATGAAAATTCCGTCGACCGCGCCCTTCTCGACCACCTTCGTGTCGCCCGTTACGATCCGCACTCCTGTCGCCTGCAGAACAGCCTTCATCGACGCGAGTATGCGTTTCAGCTCCTCGACCGGAAAACCTTCCTCAATAATAAAACCGCAGGAGAGATATTTTGGTTCCGCTCCCATGACAGCGAGGTCGTTTACCGTTCCGCAGACAGCGAGCTTTCCGATATCCCCGCCGGGAAAAAAGCGCGGCTTGACGACATAACCGTCGGTTGTGAACGCGATCGTCGAGCGCGGGCCGCCGGTCTCGGCGAACAACAGCGCGGCGTCGTCCAACTCATCGAGCAGAGCATTGCCGAATGCTTCCATGAACATGCCGGAAATCAGATCGTGCGATTGCCTTCCGCCGCTTCCGTGGGCGAGCAGTATTCTATCAGTCAATTAATTCGTCTCCGTATTTGAAATAGGCGGCGCAGGTTCCCTCGGAGGAAACCATGCAGGCGCCGACCGGGGCCTCCGGCGTGCAAACCTTTTTGAACAGCGCGCACTGCGGCGGTTCGATCAGCCCCATCAGCACTTCGGCGCAGCGGCAGCCGGGGTTCTCGCGCGTCGCGCACGGCGCGACCGGCCATCGCGCCTCGGCATCGAGATCCGCGTACTCTTCGCGGATAGCGAGACCGCTGCCGGGAATCGGCCCGATCCCTCGCCAGATCGAATCCGACGGCTCGAAAACTTTGTTCATCAGATCGAGCGCTTTCCTGTTGCCTTCTTCCGAAACCGCGCGGGAATACTGCGAGCGAACCTCCGCGCGGCCCGCGAGCGCCTGCTCGACAAGCATCATTATGCCCTGAAGAAGATCGAGCGGTTCGAATCCCGTGATGACGCACGGCATATTATATGTTTCAACAATCGGCAAATAAGCCCGGCTGCCGATAATTACGCTGACGTGGCCGGGACATATGAAGCCCTTTAGCTTGAGTTCCGGATTGCCTGCGAGCGCTTCGAGAGCGGCCGGAACCGTTTTGTGCGCGGAAACGACGGCGAAATTATTCAACTTTTCCGCGCGCGCCTGAATGATCGCCGCGGCTACAGTCGGCGCCGTCGTTTCGAAACCGATCCCGAAAAATACCACTTTTTTATCAGGGTTCTCCCGCGCGGTTTCAAGCGCGTCCATCGTAGAATAGACGATACGAACGTCGGCGCCGACTCCGCGCGCTTTTTCGAGACTCGTTTCCGAGCCGGGCACGCGCATCATGTCGCCGAAAGTTGTCACTATAAATTCAGGTTCATTCGCATAAGCTATCGCCTTGTCGATCAGAACATTCGGCGTGACGCAGACCGGACAGCCGGGTCCTGAGATCAGGCGCGCCGCCTTGGGCAGCGCGCGCCGGATGCCGCTTCGGAACAGCGCTACAGTATGCGTGCCGCACACTTCCATAAGCGGAATTGCTGCGGCGGGAACTCCGCTCAACATCTCTTCGAGCCTCGCGAAAAGCCCGCGCGCTATATCGCCGTCGCGAAACCATTTTGTATATCGCATCCCGGAACTGTCTGCCGCCATAGATGATTTATCCTTAAAACCGCGCAACCGGCCTAAGCCCGTTGATAGTCGTTAATTGTGTTCTTCCGCTGCCTGCTCGTCCGCAGCCTTCAAAAACGCCATCTCCCTCATCAACACAAGCGTTTCCTCGGCCTCCGCCTCGTCCAGCTTCTCGATGGCAAACCCCGCATGCACGAGTATATAATCGCCTTCATTGACTTCGCTCAGCAACTGAAGGCTCACGTCCTTCAGCACTCCGCCGTACTCGAACGTGCCGAGCGCGTCGGACTTCTTTTCCTTCAACCTAACCGGAACAGCGAGACACATAAATATATTCCTTTAATATATTTCCACGTTGTCATTATTTATGGGCGCGGCATGCCGTGCCCGCGCGCGCTTCGTGGTTATATACTTCTTCTTAAAACTTCCGCGGCCACTGCCGCCTGCCCGAGCGAGAGACCGCCGTCATTCGTCGGAACCCGCCTGTGCGCAAGAACCCGAAATCCCATCTGCTCAAGCCTTGCCGCAGTTTCCTCCAACAGCCTCATATTCTGAAACACTCCGCCGCTTAGCGCCACTGTATCATATCCACAAGCGCTTCTTATCCCGGCAGTGACTTCGGCGATCGCCGCAGCTACCGTCGAATGGAATCTCGCCGCGATTGCAGCCCTGTTCTCGCCGTTTCTTAAATCCTCAGCCACATTCATTATAATTGAAGACATGCCAACTACCAACCCTTGCAGGCAGCCTTCCGCTTCCCTGGCGATTTCGCCCCATGAATACCCTTCTCCCTCCGCCTTCTCGATAGTATAAGAATATGGTTCCGCGTTTTCCTCAGACGCGAGCATTTCAAGTTCTATCGCCGCCTGACCTTCGTAATTTATTTCCCGCCGGCCGGTGACAAGCGCTGAAACAGCGTCGAAAACGCGGCCCATGCTCGTCGTCATCGGACAGTTTATCCGCCGCTCGATCGCGGCCAGAACAATTTCGATTTCTTCCTTTTTAGCGAGAGGCGCGGCAAAATCGGAAAACTTCCGGACATCAGCCCCTTTTTCGCCGGACAGCAGAGCCGCTGCCATCCGCCACGGTTGCTTTATAGCGAGCGCGCCGCCGGGCATAGGAAACGGCTTCAGATGCGCCGCACGGACAAATCCGCCGGCGTCTCCAACAAGCCATTCGCCGCCCCACAACATGCCGTCCGGCCCGTATCCGAGCCCGTCCATCGCCACGCCGATCGCCGGGCCGCGCTCCATGTTGTCCGCGAGGCATGACACAATGTGCGCATGATGGTGCTGCACTCCTATCTTTTCGCTCATGCCATCCCGCGCGAGCGCATATTTCGTAGACAGATATTCCGGGTGCATGTCGTAGGCGATGACTTCCGGCGAGACATGGAACAAACGCTCGTAATGCGCGATACCCTCCTCGTAAGAAGTCAGCGTTTCGAGATTGTCGAGATCGCCTATGTGCTGGCTCACGAATGCGTAATCGCCCCTGACAACGCAGAAAGTGTTCTTTAATTCCGCCCCGCACGCGAGAATCGGCCGCGCCGCCTTTTCTCCCAATTTGACAGGCGCCGGCGCATAACCGCGCGCCCTTCGCACAAGCCGCTCGGCTCCGCGCCAAACTCGCGCGACCGAGTCATCGCTCCGCATGTGTATCTTCCTGTCGTGCGTGAGATAAGCGTCCGCGATCCCGCCTATCCGGCTGCCGACATCCAAGTCGTCATACGCTATCGGCTCATCGCTTCGGTTGCCGCTTGTCATAACGAGCGGCCGGCCCGCGCCGGACAGAAGTAGATGGTGCAGCGGCGCGTAAGGCATCATAAGGCCGAGATATTTGTGCAGCGGCGCCACCGAAAAAGCGACATTCGGACAAGGCTTGCGGCTGCAAAGAACTATCGGCCGCCGGGAACTCAGAAGCGCCCGAGCCTCGTTGCCGGTCACGTAACACAAAACGCGCGCCGCCGCCAGGTCGGGAACCATCACCGCGAACGGTTTGTCTTCGCGATATTTGCGGGAACGGAGCGCGGCGACCGCCGTTTCGTCCGACGCGTCGCACGCGAGATGATAGCCGCCGATGCCCTTCACAGCGAGAATCTTTCCTTGCGTCAACATCCGGACCGCCTCGGCGAGCGCTTCGCGCTTCACAGCGATTATTCCGCCCGTGGAATCCTTAAGCGCGAGCGACGGCCCGCATGCCGGACAGGCATTCGGTTGCGCGTGAAATCTTCGGTTCGATGGATCGCCATACTCGCGTTCGCAATCCGGACACATCGGAAAGACATCCATGGTAGTCATCGGGCGATCATACGGAACGTCGCGGATTATAGTGAAACGGGGTCCGCAATTGGTGCAGTTAATAAATGGATATTCATAACGGCGGTCCGATGGGTCATTCATTTCATCAAGACAATCGTCGCAGGTCGCGATATCAGGCGAGACGAGCGAAAACTTCTCGCCGCTTCCCCTGCTCTTCCGGATATCGAACGTGTCGCCTTCAGCCTCCGCCATCTCTTTGACGGAGATCGACTCGATCTGCGACACCGGCGGCGCCTTAAGCGGCAGTTCCGCGAGAAACGCGCCGACTTCTTCCGGAGCGCCCTGAACCTCCGCCTCAACTCCAAGCCCGTTGTTCAAAACATATCCGGTCAACCCGTGCCGTGTCGCAAGAAAATGCACGAACGGTCTGAAACCGACTCCTTGCACAATTCCGTTAATAAAAAGCTTCCGACGCATTCCTAATGTCCGTCTCAGCCGGGATTCTGGCTTGTCTCGCGTGTATTTCTAATCCTATAGATTAGATTCATTCTCATTGTTTTTAACTTTTTTTTCAACCCACAGCTCCGCGTTCGCCAAAAACGAAGAAAAAACGCAGGCGATAATCGCAAAAAGAACCCGTAAAAAAAGGGGCGCCGCGAGCGCCCCTCTTGATTAGTTGTAATTCAGTTTATGCTCTCCCTAAAAGCGGGAGCGCTCAAACCCTCGCAACTCTTACCTCACGATCGAGAACGTGCCTTTCTGCGTGACGATGTGTCCCGAAGGCGTGCGCGCGTCGAGGTAGTACATGTACACGCCCGATGCGAGCGGCCTGCCGGAGGCGTTCGTCACCGGCCTCCATGTGTACACCGGCTGCGCGTTGTTCTCCGGCGCTTCCGTCCCGGTT
>Ga0172379_10004155_pt1 | contig 21808 bp, 16 predicted proteins | sample GrowelOW334metaG_FD_119756 | JGI IMG/M metagenome (GOLD analysis project Ga0172379, IMG submission 119756) | Groundwater microbial communities from an aquifer near a municipal landfill in Southern Ontario, Canada - Groundwater well OW334 metaG | ecosystem: Environmental > Aquatic > Deep... | reverse complement strand
TGCGGTAGTAATTATTGTAGTTGTTCTTTGGCTGTTAAGTGCCTTTGGAATAATCGACAATATAGATACGATCAGGATAGGACGTTAATCTTTTGAGGTTGTATTGTACGCAATGCAGCCTCAATAAATAAACTTAATTAAGAAAAATTATGATAAAAGTACCGGATTACAACGGCGGATTTTTAACAAAGAGCATTGAAGGAAGCTTTGTAGTTACCAGAGACAGAAATGGTGATTTACTTAACTGCCAAGCAGTGAACTTTGTTAAGAAGGGACTTGAGTGTAAGTACGGAACTGTCATTGACTATTCAAAAAATATTGTTGTGCTACAAAAGGGAAGTAAAACCATAAGGATTAACCGCGAACAGCTTAATACATATCTTCAAAAATCATTCGATGCACCAGAACCGGAAGAACCACAGCCATTATTAGTGACCGGAACATTTGAGACGGAGGCAGGGAAGATATTTGTAAAGGGAATTGATGATAGTCTTAGAAATATTATAGCAGATCCCGATAAGATTATTTTAAGAGGCAAGGATTTACTTTTTAGAAAATCGATTGGTAATAAAACGTATGTTGCTGAGGTACTGAAAGAAGAGAAACAATTTTTATTAAAGAGCATAGATGTTGAAGAAAGATTTAAGACAATACTTATTAAGGGATTAGCAGCAACATTAAAACCGCCAACGATAAGCACGGGTGATGCCTGGAATAAAAAAGGCGGTACAAAACCCGGACACAAATACATTGAGAGAAAACCTCATCCAAGTGGAGAGGGCTATATTTATTTGTATGAGTTACCAAACGGTACAGGTGAATGGCGGGATGATAGCGGAAAAGCCATTGATGTTGATAAAGCTACTAAAGAATACAGTGTTGAAGAGTTTAAGGCGGGTGATAATATCCGTATGGGTGACAGGGTTGGAAGGATTGAGGAAACCAGCACTAACTTTTTAGCAGTAAACTTTGAGGGCAAAAAAGAAGTTATCAACAAGAAGGAGCATATTGAAAGATTAAAAGAACATCAACTTTACAAGCCAGGTATGGTTATAAACACAAAAAAAGGCGATGCCAAATTATTACAAGTAACCGATAACCTGGCTTTAATAAAAAGAATGGATGATAATGTACTAAGTGTCATCAATCTTGAAAAACATATTACCAAGCTTAAGAAAGAAGAAGCGAGCGAGCTTTCTAAAAAGATAAATAAGCACAGTTATGTTGATCAGGGATATGCAGGAGAAGATTATAAAGAACAGTATAAAAAAGAAGATTATGCAAATACAAAAGAGTACCTCCAGTACCAGGAGAAAGCTACAAAAGCCGGATTAGGTGATGGAGAGCTTGAGAGAAAGAAATTTGTTAAGGTTGGAAAGGACATCCGAACTGTTAAATGGAAGTATGAACCGAACAGCAAAGAAACAATTGTTTATGCAGACGGAGTAAAAGATCATCCGCTAAACTTTGCAGGTGAGAAATATTTTATAAGAGATATTAACAGCGAAGGGTACACACTTGACAGCAAGAGTGAAACCGGATTATTTCTTAGTCATAAAGATTATGATAATTACGCAGCGCAGGAAAATAAGGATGCTGTTTGGGCAGATGCTTACGATAACACAGGCGGAAAGCTAATAACCAGACCGAAAAAAACTATCCATATATCCGGTGAACTTAGTCCAGAACAGCAAGCAAGGGTTGATGCTGAAAAACAGCGAGAGCCAAGTTATAAAGTACGATGGAAAAAGAGAGAAGCACCGGCACAGACCGAAGAGGAGAAAGCCAATATTGAGGCTGAGAGGCAACAGAAATTAGTTAAGATTAAGGAAGCACTTGGAAGCGATGCTTATAAGCAATTTGAAAACACAGCTACTGAACGAGGATTTGATATTGGTGAGAACAAATTTACTGCACAGAAAACAATTGAGATTGAAGGAAATAAGTTTGTTGTACAAAGTGAGTTTGATCCAGAGGCAGGAACGAGTAACAGAGTAAACGGAAAGTACAGCGATCTTGAGTTAGGTGATAATATTTATCCTATTACTGATATCACTAAGGACAGAGTTTTTTACAATGAACAGGGCACGGAGAAAAGCGTTAGTGTTGAGGAACTTAAACAAATTAACGGTAAAAAAGTTTTTGAGCCAACAAAAGAAAGCAAAGGATTAATAAGCAGTAACTCTGCCACAAAGTTTTACTTTAGCCCGGAGGAAGGTGATACAGCCAGCGGATTTTATGAAGTTATAGAGTTAAAGGATTTAGTTGCAAGTCATGGTGCAGGCGGAGAAGCAAATCCAAACTATGCAATTGGTGATGCACAGAACAGGGATAGAAGTTTGTTGCAGAGCAAAGCACAAGTTGCAAAGATCGCAACAAATCCAAACTTTGATTTACTTAGTGATAACCGTACAGCTCAGGATGGAGCACCAGTTGTTAACGAGGACTATAATGTAATTGCAGGCAACGGCAGAGGTATTGGAATAGGTGAACATTATAAAAACGGCGGGGATAAGTACAAGAATGATTTGATTAAGAATGCCAAACGATTAGGTTTTAACGCTGATGAAGTTAGCGGGATGCAACAACCGGTACTTGTAAGAAGAATTAATGTTGACAACGCAGAAGCGCAACGTCTTGGAGCGAAATCTAATGAAAGTAATATGCTTAAGACCGAAGCGCGAGAGGAAGCAAAGGGTAAAGCTACCAGAATTGATGATAAAACTTTTAACAGTATTGCAGATATTTTTAAGAGTGCAAAAGGTGACTACTCTTCTTTAAGTGAATACTTAGATGATATTGGCGGAGATCTTGTAAAGAAGTTATCGGAGAAAGGAATAATATCTGATAATGAAAAACATCTTTTTTACAATCTGGAAAGCGGAAAGCTTGACGCGAGCCATAAGGATAAATTAAAAGAGCTTTTAACCCAGAGTGTTTTAGGTGACAGCAGTAAGCATTTTGAAAAGATACCGGATGCAGCCCGTGAAGGAATTACAAAAGGACTTGGAGAATTATTTAGTATTAAGGGCCAGCCGAGCGATTTAATACCTCATCTACAAAATGCGGTGAAGATACTTGCTAAGTACAACACGGTAAAAGATAAGTTTAGCAATCCTGATGATTTTATTGCACAGGATGCAAACAATATGCTTGATCCGTTAAAGGGGGATAAAAAGGATTTGGCAATGTTTGAAGCACTTACAAGCACAAAGCCAAACGAGATTAAAAATAAGTTTAAGGAATATGTTGCAAAGCTTGAAGGTGATATGTTTGAACAGCCGTTATCACCGGATGAAGCTTTTAAGGTAGTGTTTAAGCCGAAGTATGAGAAGGGGATAAATGTGAAAGCTGATGATTCTAAATTAACAAGTTCACAGAGAATAACGAAAATAGAAGATTTACGAGAGCAAAGAAATAAATTATTGGATAAACAAGATCGAGCAAACAGCGATAAATCAAAAGCAAAAATAGAAGCACAAATAGTTGATCTTGAAAAACAAATGGATGAGTTAAAAAATACTCGAAAAAGTTTATGGACCCGAGTAAAGGTATTTGGGACGAATTTATTTAAGGGTATTGATAGAAGTAAAAATATTTTAGTACCAAGTAAAACAAATCCGGGTGTTAGAAGATGGCAGAGAGTTAATGCGAATGAAGAATACAAAGGGATTGAAGATAGCATCGATATATTAGATATTGTTCAAAACAATGTATCAAATATTGGTGAACCAACTGAAAAAGAAATAAAAAATATTAATACCTGGTTAAGACAGAATAAAGAGAAATATGTAATTCTCTTTCACGGTACAACTTCCAAGCACCCAATAAGTGATCAGGGATTATTGCCAACTTCCGGGAAAAGAAGACACTCTTATCAAAGTGAGAGCGGGTATGTTTATTTAAGTATGTATCCGTCAAGCGCAGAAATGTTTGGAAAGATGGCATATCCAGGTGATGAGATTAATATTTATGCAGTAAAAGTAAAAATAGGCGAATTAAAACCAGATAAAGATCAGTTAAGGAACAAAAGATATTATAGCGATCAAAATATTGGTGATACTTTAGCAGAAAGTCTTATTTATGGAAGTGGTGCGAGAGTAAAAAGAAATATATGGGCTTATGAATTAACAAGCGTAAATATCAGCGAGAAACGAGAGACGGAAGACGTAAGAGACGAGAAGGAAGAGGCGGAAGATTTTAATACTTTGGATGAAGCAAATGATTGGATGGATAAAAAAGAGAAAGAGTACGGGAATAAGAATAAGTTTTTGGCAAGTGATGAGTACAAAAAAGTTTATCCGAAAATACAGGAACTTCATAAAAAAGCCAAAGGTGATTATGTTAAGAAAGGGCAGGAAGCTTTAGGACTTGCTGATCAGAAAGAAGGGGATGAGGTAGAATATTCCGCAGCCGATCCGTTTGGCAATGTTACTGTTTACGAAGGTAAGATCGTGATGAAAGATAATATCCCTTATGTTAAGTTAAATCAAAAAACAGTTGACGGTAAAAGTTCTGTTAAATGGCACAAGGGTTTTAGAAAAATACAGCAATTAGAAAAGGATGAAAATCCAGAAATATCAAAGGGATTAAAAGTTTTTGGTAAATCTTTAATTGAGGGGATTAAAATTGAGGGAGAGCACAATAATTTATATAATGAGCTGACTAAAAGATTGAATGATGAAGGTAGTAAGATGCCAATGAGTAAGAAAGATTTTTTTAAGTGGATTGCAAAACAACATATTGGTGAGAACCCGGATTATTATAGTTTGCTAAAGCAGTATGTTGAGTGATTTTAACCTATAGGTTAACAGATAGAAGTTTTAGTATGATAAAGTGCTTAAATTAACAATAATGTTTCATAAAAAAAGGAGTTCGATATGGTAAAGTTCCCGGTTCTTACTGATGCACAAGTAGCAGAAGTAGATTTTTTTAACAACCACAATGCTATGAGAGCATTAGATGTATTACAAAACTTGCCGTATGTGTTAGTTAGCGGTATCCTTGCTGCAGGCGCAACAGGTGATACAACTAATGAGCACGTATTTGTAGCACCGGTTAAAGGAGAAATTTTAGAAGTAAAATTTATCATGACCACAGTGCAAACAGGTACGAGCAACACACCTGTTGTTAAGCTGATGAATGGAACAGCAGAAGTTGGTGCATCCGCAGCAATTGCACTTAGCGGTGCGATTGGTGATGTTGCAAGCGTAGTGCTTGATACAGCCGAAGTTGACTTTGCAGCAGGTGACAAGCTTATTTTCAGAATTGTTAATCCCACAGCAACAATAACAGTTGCTATTCAAGGGAAGTTACAGATTATCTGGAAACCTAAAGCATAGTATTGTGAGTTAAATGTTTTGAGGCTATGTACGCATAGCCTCATAATAATATGAAAGAGATATTATGAAAACAATTGAAGCGCACTTAAGAAGCAGAGTTGCTTTTATTTATTTTTTATTGTTTGTTGTGTTAGTGCTGATGTTACAGGGCTTTGTATATCCACAGCAGTTTACTGAGGATGATATGAAGGAATTATTTGGCATTACCAGCGAGTTACTTATTACGGAGAAAATTATTCAGGTACGGATAGAAGGAGCGGACACTATCTATGCCTTTAGATTATTAAATGATGTTGAAAAAGACGGGTTGTTTGAATTAGCAAAGATTAGATTTTATGAGGAGAGAAGTTATAAGGCGGGAGATCTTGTAAATGGAGTGCTTTACAGTATTGGAAGCGGGTTAAGCTTAGGCATATTTGAGAGCAATGTTTTTGGATATTCATATCCAAAACTAAAGGATGGAAAACTTAAGGAATATTTAACCTGGAATACGCCTACTGATAAAGTATTTGGGAAAATATTTTATCCGCAAAAAATAAGCAGGGAGTTATTGTTTATTAACAGCAGGCTTGCAATTAACAGCTTACAAAAGTTTTTTAACGGTAAGTGGTACATAAGTTATCCTGTTTGGTGGATAGTACATAACACGGTTGGTACGGTTTACAGGGATTGGGCCAAGACCGGCAACGCAAGTTACAGTTTTGATTTTAGTTTGATATTTCCATAAATATAACATATAGGAGCTATGATATGAAAAACTTTTTTTATTTAATAATTGGGGTGATGCTGTTAACAACAATAGCACAGGCACAGCTTAAGTGGATAACGGCGGGGGATTCTACCCATGCAAGAGAGACAACGACTAAGGGAACATTTACGTTGATTGCGATACAGGACACAGCCGGAGGCAGCACAGATACTTTGGTATGTGAGGTGTATGATGACAATATGGGTTGGATAAGCTGGGGAGTGAGTAAAATGACAGACAGAGTTTGGGAAATATTGATGATACCAGGTAACGGGAGTAAAGCTGTTTATTTGGTGAACTATCCAACTCCGGTAGATGTAAGAGTAAGGCGGACAAACGTTACAAACCTAAGCAGTAAAACAAAAGTAAAGTTTATAAGTATGAGGAGTAATTGATGAAGCAGATAATTTTATTACTATTAATATTTACTGCTTTTATTTACCCGCAAGATATTAGTACAATGGTTGAAGAGCCAAACCAGGTGTATGAATATTATTATGTAAAAGATGCAAGCGGTAATATGGTAAAGATGAAAACCATAGATGGCAAATATTTTATGGTTAGAAGAAGTCCGAATGGCAGCGTTTTACCTGATTTACCAGAGACTTATTTTGTATTTGTTACAAGTAGTCTTGATTCAGGAAGTATTACGGTTGATCCTGTTAGAGCATCCTATCCTTTGGGAAGTATTATAACATTAACAGCAGTACCAAATAGTGGTTTTCAGTTTGTTAGTTGGGGAGGGGAGATAATAAGTAATAGTAATCCGTTACAAATTACATTAACAGGTGAAAACGACAGCCTTTTTATGTATGCAGGTTTTCAATCAGTTGACACAGTACATATAATAGTTAGCGGTTTTGGCGGTGCACACGATGATAGTGTGGCAAGTGCATTTAGAAAAGGTTATCTATTAGGTGGAAGTGCTTTCACGGATTCTTTAGGAATAGTAATCGATGTATTAGATGGGGGGCTTGTGTATGCTAATTCACACGGTACGAAGATGGTAATAAGGAGTACAACTGGATTAAGTTCAAATATAGGCTTACAAAACAGTTACTATCCAATTCAACTTGTGATGCCAGCAGGAAGTAATAGTTACACACAAATTTATAATTCAGGTGGAACTTTACCTGCTATAATTTCAACAGGTGCAGGTGACACTTCTAATGAAACGGGATATGATATTGAATTTTATTCTAATGACCCTATCACAGCAGAACCAACGGATTTATCAAGCTATTCAAACGGATATATTGCAGGAATGATTTATTACATAGCAAAACATACTAATGGTAATATCTGGACTGCAAGATATTTATTAAGACAAGCACTTGGGGACAGCTGGACAAACACAAATGGTTATGGCAAATTAACCTCTGAAATAATTACAAGTGCAATAGCATTGTATAATGTAGAAACAAATTACAGCTTATTAGATCCATATAATTAAAGGATAAGAAAATGAAAACAATAAAATTATTAACAATGTTTTTTATGCTGACTGTTTTAGCAGTTGCACAAAGCTATAACTCAACTTACACGGGCAGTGAGATTGATAATGCAACTAGTAATGTTAGACCGTACAAGGTTTATACTGCATTGCTCACGCAAACAGGTACAAATGCACCCGTAGCGACAGTTTTAGAGAATACTTTAGGTGCTGTGTCTTATATTTATGATGATGTGGGTAGTTACATTATAACAGCCACAGGATTATTGACAGTTAATAAAACATTTATTTTTGGAAGTGCGGGCACATTTTCAGCAGGTTCATTAGAGGCTACACCAATATCAGTAAATAATGCTTATATATTTACAAAATTTACCACAGGTAATCTTACTGATAATCTTCTAAGTGTTGTCAATGGATCTTTTATTGAAATCCGAGTATATCCATAAATAAATAACATATAAAGGCTTTTATCAGACAGGTAAATATGAAAATACTCATCAAATCACATAAAATAGTTGAAAACTTAGATGATAAGTTTAAGGAAGGTAAAACATTCAAGCTGCAGGATCGTATGAGTTTTAGAGGGCTTGACATTGCTATTGAAAATAAAAAAGGTACAATTCGCAGAGGTGTAAATGACGATGGTACAAAATGGACAACTTTGATGAGTTATGATTATGGATATATCCGAAAAACAGAAAGTGTTGCTGACGGCGAAAAGATCGATTGCTATATCGGAGAAAATAAAGAAAGTGATAAGGTATTTATTGTTAATCAGAACAATCCGTTTACAGGAAAGTTTGACGAACAAAAGATGTTTCTTGGATTTAACAGCGCGGATGAAGCTAAGACAGCATATAAAAAACAGTACGACAATCCTAAATTTTTTGGGAGTATAAAAGAAATGCCATTTGATGAGTTTAAGAAAAAAGCACTTGAGACACAGGATAAGCCGAAAATATTAAAAGCATTTGGCAGATTATTAAAGGCTTTTGGTGATCAGATAGGAATGTTTGATGGACCAGTAAATGAAGGTGATATCAGACTTAAGGATGGAAAAGCTTACCAGGTTAAAAGATCGATAAAGAATCCGAACTGGAAAAGAGTTTTTAGGGTTGATGAACCGGAGAAAGCTGAGAAGCAAAAAGCACAGTTAAATATCTTTGGTAAAAAAGTAAATGGCGGGGATGAAGGAGCAAAACAACCGGTTCCGGAACCGAAGAAAGAAACGGTTACACCTCCGAAGGAAGCAAAAACGGAAGAGCCTAAAACTGAAAAGATACCGGATTTGTTTAGCCAGCCTGCAGAACCTAAGCCCGAACCAAAGAAGGAAGAGGAAGGTTATGAAGAATTTGGCGTTAGTCATCTTACAAAGCAAGTACGCAAACAAAGAATTGAGATTAATAAAAAAGTAAGGGAACTTTTAGATACTAAGAAGGATGAAGATTTTACGGATGATGATAAAAAACTATTAGCACAGTATTCGGGTAGAGGCGGAACGGATGAAGTTAGTTTGAATGAATATTATACACCTGATTATGTAGCAAAATTTCAATGGGATATGCTTAAGAAGCTTGGAGTTAGCGGAGGAAATATTTTAGAGCCAAGTTGCGGAACAGGCGTATTTTTACACACAGCACCGGAGGATATGCTTATAACTGCTATTGAGTACGATGAAACAAGCAGCAGGATAGCAGGAGTATTATTCCCTGATCATGATGTACACAATATGAGTTTTGAAAAGTACAATGCTGAAAAGTTTGACAGAGGTTTTCAGGGAGCAATTGGTAATGTTCCGTTTGGAGTGCGAGGATTGACGGCAGCCGATGACAGAGAAAAGATTGAGTTAAAAACCCACGAACAATATTTTATGGACAGGCTGATCGATAATCTTGACGAAGGCGGAGTTGCAAGTATTATTGTTCCAACCGGAATAATGGATAACCAGATTAATGAGTACAGGTTAGACCTTAATAAGAAAGCAGAGTTTTTAGGAGCTATCAGAATGCCAACCGGAGTGTTTGAAAAAGCCAATGCACAGGTAACAACTGATATCCTTTTTTTTAGGAAAAGACCGGAAGAAGTAATTGAGAGACTTACTCAACTTAAGGGTGATGAACTTAGCAAGCTTTATGATGCAATGGTTTTGGATGCTGATTTTGTGGCGGGAAACTTTTATAAGAACAACCCGGAGTTTGCACTTGGGGAAGAAGCAATTGGACAGTTTGGGATGAAGATAAGAAAGGGCAGGATATCAGAAAACGACTTAAAAAAGGTTGGTGAACTGCTTAAAGATGTGCCGGAAGATTATTCTATCTTACAAGATCTTAAGATAACACCGAAACCACGCACTACTTTGAATGTTGGCGATATTAAACAGCAAAACGGAAGAACCTACATACTTAATAAAAATCATCGTTGGGAAAGACTTACTGAGGATGAAGCGGAAAGACAGGTATTGCCGGAAGAGTTACAGAAATTATTTGGAATAAAAAGTTATGCAGAGTTTGAGGCACTTAAGCAGGATTGGAGCAGACATTTTGAACTTAGCAGGGATCAGTTAAAGGAGCTGGATAGTGATTATGATGAACTTGATGTTTACCAGGATAAGGACTTAAACAATTCTGAAAAGTTAAAGCAAGCTGTTATACTTGGATTGCAGGTAAAGAAATTTCAGAAGGATTTACAGCAAGGAATTCTGGACACAAGCGATGCACAAAGAGAAGCGCAAAAACTTGTTATGGAGTTAGATAACTTTAAGGAGAAATACGGCAATCCATTATTAGATAAAAAGATACTAAAAAACTTAGGTCTTTCTCCCAACAATCCAATGCTTTATGTAGCAGGCAGTTTTGATGCAGATGGAAACCTAAGCAAGATTTACGAAGATCCTGTAAGCTTTTATAATGTTTACAAAACAAAAGCCAATATAGGTAAGCTTGATACTGAAAACTTACAAAGTATTGTTGATTACTTTTTTGATAACAGTGTACCCGCATCATTGGATATTATCACAAGTTCTTACAGAGGCGAGATAGGACCGGAGAACGTACAAAAAGAACTTCTTAAGAACGAAAATATTTTTATCGATGAGAAGGGAAACTTTTCACCAATACAAGAAGTTTGCATGGGTGAGGTTTATAACAAGCTTGATTATTGGGAGTCCAGGAAAAGCGGTAATGCAGCAAAGTTAGAAAAGGATGAATTAAGTGATGATGAAAAAGAATTATTGGTTTTAGAAAACCGGAAACTTGAAGACCAGATATTTGAGTTAAAGAGAAGATCGGGAACAAAGAACCTTGAGGATTTACCAGTAAGCATTAGCGATGCAGGCAGATTTTATTCGATGGATTTGTTAAACACTTACTTAAGAGACAGAATACCAAATTATTTTGTTAGTGATATAGTCCAAGATAAGAGTACAAACTTATTTACTTTCTCAGAAAAGATACTTGCAGAAACTTATAATCTTTATGCAAGTAAGGGCGCAAATGATAAGGAAGACACGGCACGGTTAAAGGATTTATTAAAGTATCATTTTCAAGGTGCTGATAATCCTTATATGATGATGGTATTGAATAAGATGAACAACATCCCGATAAGCGTTAGGAAAGACCGGGAAAGAATTGAGGCTGATCTAACCGAACTTGCAGGCGGGATAAAAACATTTTTATCATTTTCGGGTGAAGCTGATAAGATCACAGAAAGTTATAACAGGGCTTTTAATAATTATATCCAGAAAAATTATGATACTACACCGATTGAGGGGATAGCTAAGTATGATTATGAAAGAGTTATTGTTACGGATAAAGACGGAAGACAGGTAACAGCTCGGGATAAAGCAGGTGATCACACTTGGGCAACGGTAAGAAGAATGTATGATCAGGGTAAAGGGATGATTGCGCACGGAGTAGGATTAGGAAAAACTTTGCAGGGTATTTTATTAGTGCTTTTATCCAAACAAACAGGCAGGGCCAAAAAACCTTTAATTGTTACGCCAAAAAGTGTTCTGGTAAATTGGGCAGCCGAAATTGACAAGTGGACAAAAGATGTTAATTACATGGTTGTAGGATTTAGCAAAAAAGATAAAAACTTGGAATGGGGAGGAAAGAACATTCGTGAAGATACCACAGAGGAAAAGAAACTTAAGCTGATGCAAATTATGAGCGGTGATTATGATATGGTACTTATGACAAGAGATTTTTTCACAAGTATAGAAATGTCACCGGATACAAAAGTAAATATGATTGAGGAAATGGTAGATAAATTTTATCCTGGTGAAGAAAGCCAGAACAAAAAACTTAAGAAGAAACGAGAGGGTGTTAGACAAAAGCTTGCAGAGTTGTTTTTGAAAGGTTATAAGAAAGATAAGCATGGTAAGTATATCGGAAGTGTAGATGAAGTTTATTTTGAGAACTTAGGATTTGATATGGTGATGAGAGATGAAGCGCATGATACGAAAAATTTACTTGTACCTTTGGAAATGGATGTTAGCGGGTTGAATGCGAGCGATGCTAAGAGAAGTTACCAGCATTATTTTATAAGTAAGCTTATAAGAAATGCGAGCGGAGGTAAGGGAGTATTTAATTTAACAGCAACACCTATTAGCAACTCTCCACTAGAAGTATTTAATATGATGTTACCATTTGCAGAGCAGGAGCTTGATAAAATGGGCATTAGCACAATGGATGATTTTATAAGAAGATTTGCTGAAATAAAAACAGTACCAACAACCGATCCAGACGGAAGAGTTGTTGTAAAGAATAAGTTTGCAGGCTGGTTAGCACCGGATGAACTTAGAAACAGCTTCTTTAGATTTGTGGATTATAAGACCAAAGATGATGTTGAAAGTGTTAAGGCAAGTATTAAGTTTCCACGCGAGAAACCAAACAATGTATTTTCTGATATGAACACGGGCCAGAAAGAACTTATGAAGCATTGCCAGAAAAGACTTTGGATGATTAAGTACACGAGATTTGATACAGAAAAAGAAATTAGAGTTATTAATGAAAATAAAATTGCAGAAGCAGTTGCAGACGGCATCATAACATCACAGGAAAGGGATAGTATAATCCAGCATTATACAGGTGAATATTTACCGCTTTACACTAATCTTAATCATCATCGAGATCCTGATGAACCGCCGATTGATGATAGTTATTTCTCGATTCAGGCGGATATGATAAAAATTACAAGCGATCTGGACTGGTACAAAGAAGCAAGCAGTAATTTTAGCAGGCGGGTTGAGGATAAGTTTGTAGAAGATCACAGGGAATTGCCAAAGTTTCAGCAGATAGTTGATAATGTTACTACTTTACACAAGCAGGGCCAGAAACAACTTATCTTTGCGATTAATACAAAACTGCATGATAAAATATTTAAGCAGTTAGTTGATGCAGGAATTCCACCTGACGACATTAAGATAGTAAATGGTAAAACTGTAAAAGGCGCACAGCGTAAGCAAGTGTCTGATGACTATAACTCCGGAAAGTATAAAATTATTATCGGTAACTATGCAACAATGGGAGAGGGCTTAAACTTTAACAACGGCACAAGCGACATCCACCACGTACAACCAGCCTGGAATTATTTACAAATTGAGCAGGGCAACGGAAGAGCGATAAGGCAGGGGAATTGGCAGGATTTTGTAAACACACATTATTACAACAGCAAGGGCAGTATCGATGCTTTTATGAATCAGAAGATTAAAGATAAAGGCAGAATGGTTGACCAGTTCTTACGAGGTGAAAAATCGGAATGGGATGATGAAGCACAGCTTGCAGCCGAAGAAATGATGATTGCGCTTAGTGACAACCCTGATGTTGCGAAAAGAATTTTTGAACAACAAAACAGGAATTTACAGCAGGCAGTTGAGGCGAAGGAAAAAACAAATAATTTTAGAAACTTTGATAAGCTTTACGATATGAAAAACAGGCTTAGTAAAGTTGAGGATAAGGAAAGCAGGCAGTATAAAACACTTGCTGAGGAAATAGAGAAAGTTCAAAACAGGTTAAACAGTTCTGAAAATTTTGAGCACAAGGATTTATTAAATCTTGATAAGAAGCCGATAATATTACCTGGTAATAATGCAGTTGTACCAGTTGGCAGTGTTATGAAGTACGGCTATGATGATGATGAAAATTCTTTTGCTGTTATAGATGATTATGCACCAAGCACAGGGAAGATAACAGTAACAGTATGGACACCGGAGAAAACAGAACGGAAGAAAATTGATATAAAACTTTTCAGCAGCCAGTATGATCAAACAATTAAGCATAGCGGATTTGATACGGAAGAAATGTTTAACAAGATTATTAAAGACGGTGAAATGAGCAGTTCAGAAATGTTTTATAAATTACCAATTGATACGCTAAAGAAACATAAATCTGATATCATCAAAAACCTGAGAGACACCACAGAAAGAGTTTTTTACAGGGATAAGGATAATAATATTAAAGTGGATTATGCTGATGATGCCACAACCGAGATTGATAACGAAGGAGGAAGATTTATTTTTCCGCAGGAAGATGATGAGTTTGAAAAGTTTATGTTTAACAGGTTGAAGCAGGGTAAAAGTGATTATAGAAGAGAGACAGGTGATTATTGGCACATAAAAGACATTGCTGAAAAAATGTTTGGTTATGAGTATCTTAAGGTATTAGAAAACAGGCTTAAGAAGAAAAAAGGCGAAGCTATAACTGAGCCGGAATTTGAAGAGGCAGCATAATGAATCTAAAAAATAAATGTGATAACTTGCTAAGAACCTGGATAGAAAATGCTGATCCGCAAGGAGAGTATAAGCTTACAGGCGGATATTGGGAAGTACTTTACCCGATATTAAAAACCCACAGCCCGGAGTTGCTAAAAAAGTATGAAGATATTGTTGGGGAGTTTGATACCTTTAATGAAGATGTTAGGAATAAACTTAGTACCGGGTTGGATGAAACAGATTTTAAGAATGCGCTTGAATATATGCAGGCACAGGAGAAAAACTTTGGTACACCTGCAGACAGGCATAACATAGATTTGGGTAACGACAATGTGATTGCTTATATTGCGAACCAGAATTTAGATGAAAATGTATTTGATTAAAATTCTTTAGCATAATTTATTAGGGAGTTAATTACGCATAGGTTGGGTTGTAACTTAAACTTATGAGTAAATGAAGTTTTGTAAGAAAGAAGAAGAACAAATTTTTGAAGATCTTATAGATGAATTCTGTAAGGTACATGGAAGAGAAGCCTTAAAAGCAACTTTCCAACTGAATGCAAAGTTTAAGAAAATACTGGGGATTAAATACTACCCGATACAAAACATCTATCATTACCTGCTTTACTTAGACCTCAAGTCAAAATATAAAACCATTCCACTTAAGAAAATTGCCGAGATCGAAGGCATATCCACGCGAACCATCTACTATTTTTATAACAACTACACCAAAAGAAAACGGAAAAATCCCGAAAGTGTTAACATACACAAGCCTTTGAATAACAAACTTTTTGCAAAAATGAGCACTTTAGAGAAAAATTAAATTATTATTTATGCAGTAGCAAATTGATAAAAAAATAAGGCTGACCAAATTGGATCAAAAATTTACTGCATTTGCGAATGCAACGCTCTTAAAAGCAGGCGATGCCAAAACCCCATACAAGGTTGGAGGCATACTAAGTACAGAGGACAGGGACATTGACGGTGAAATACTTAAGAGTTGCGATGTTGATTACGGTTATTTTACAGGAGGATGGGGAAAAGTAAAATATGAGCACGACGAAATTAAAGGACCCGCAGCCATAATCGGTTTTCCAACCAAACTAATTAAGAAAGGTAAGAACACTTACTTTGAAGCCGATCTTATTCCATTCGATCCAAACGCACCGGAAGATAAATTAACACCACAACAACACCTTGCAAAAAGTACAGTTACTTTGTTACAGCACATGGATGAGTTTAATAAACGCAATCCAAATGTAACACAGCAAAGGGCAGGATGGAGTGTTGAAGGTGAGGTAATGTCCAAAGACAAAAAGACCGGATTTGTAAAAGCAAAAATCAGTGATGTTGTGTTTACAACAAAACCACGCAATCAAAATACAATAGCCTATGTAATGAAGAGCCTTAGTGTTGGGTATGATATGTCACCGGATACACAAACAGGCTTTGGCGCAACTAGAAAAGAAAGTTTAGGAAACAATAATCATCAATCAAAAGGAGTTAGTAAGATGAAGACCAAAGACAGCGTTTACAAAGAATGCTTACAAAAAGGGATGAGTAAGGAAGAAGCCTTGAAGGAAGCAAACAAGTTTGAAAAAGATAAAACTGATGAAATAGATGAAAGCTATGATAAAGCAGAAAAATCACTTTCAACTACAAAAACAGCTTTACAAAAAAGCCTTGACAGTGCTAACGAAGCATTGGGAGTTACTATTGATGCTGAGGTTGACGGCTTTAGAGGGAAGTTAAAGAAAAGTTTATCCACCAATGATCAGGGTGAGATTGAAGACATTGGTAAGTTCTTAGCTGAAAGTAACAACGCAAATCTTAAAGGGCTTGAGCTGTTTGAAAAAGTTGCTGAGAAAGTTGACAAGATTGCAAAATCACTTGCAAGTAGAGCAGAAGCAGATCTTGAAATAGTTAACAACTATGAGTTCTTAACAAAATCCGCGCAGGAAAATCTTTCAAGATTAGCCTCAATAAACAACGGATTGATTACACTTGTAAAAGGATTAGGCGGGAAGCCAATGGCAATACCAAGTGAAACGGTTGAGGGAAAGATTGTTGAGAATGATCCTGAACTTGAAAAATCACTTTCCAAAGAATCAGCTAAAAAAGTTCTTAAAGGTTTGATTGATGAAAAAACATTGGACTTTCAGGAAATGGAAAGATTTGAAAGTGGTAACGGTTACATGAACGAGAATGTTGCCAAGCTTGTTAAATCACGAGCAAATGATTTTCTGAAATAAAGTAAGTTATCATATTAAGGGTTTTATTAAATAACAAGTTTTATAATTAATTAGAAGGATTCCAAATATGGAAGAATTAATGTTTGGACAACCGATAGACTTTGCAACAAATAACTTCGGCAGTATGCAGGAGATTAACGAGTTAAGAAAAGCATTGTCTGTAGGTTACGCAATGGGCAGTACCGACCAGACAGGGTTTAGAGCGGTAGGAGTTGAAAGCCTTGAGGAAACCGTAAAGAGTTTGGTTGCCACAGAAAAGACAGCAAGGTTTTTTGTTGACCTTAAAAAAAGCAAAGCAAAATCAACTGTAGAAGAGTATGCAGTTGTTAATGAGCTTGGGGATGCCGGGTTCTACATTGAAGGCGGAATACCCGAAGAGTACGACGAGGATTTGAAAAGAGAGATTGAACAGGTTAAATATATGGGAGCAGTAGGACAAGTACCTATACCAGCTACTATGGTTGACTCTATTATTGATAGCATTACCCTTATGACCAAGTTAAAAGCAACTGCAATCTTAAGAAAAGCAGATATTAAATGCTTCTTTGGTAACAGCAATAACAATCCTCTTGAATGGAATGGTTACTTAGAACAGTTCTTACGAAAGGTTAAAAATCCAACCCAAAACGTAATTGATTTACGCGGTAAGCGATTACGACCAGAAGTTCTTAGCAATATTGGTACAATTATAATGGATAACTACGGTGACCCTAACAACATTAAAGGATGGATAGCACCGGAAGTTTATGATAACTATACCTCAGAACTTATTGCAAGCAAAACTTTAATGGTTGGCAATGCAGAGGTTAGAGATATAATTGCTAATCCTGGTAAATGGGAACTTGGAAACTCTAAAGGAACGCTTGAAAGAGATATTTTCTTAAGAAGTAAAGGGCAGACCTATTACGAAAGAGATTATCCTAAACTAAACAGTGCCTTAAACGCTTTTGCAGCTACACACGCTAAAGCACCGGCAACATTAGATGCAATTACGGCAACTGCCACACCAGGCGGAACAGGTGGTTTAATAACAGCAGCAACTTATGATTATGCAATTCTACCTACCAATAAATATGGTGCAGGAGCAGGATTTGCAATTACCTCAGTTGTTGTTGGAGCAAATGAAATAGTAACATTCGTTCTATCAGATAACGGATCACCAGCAGGACAGGAAGCAACTGCATTTGAAATTTACAGAAAACTTACATCCGCAACCGCATTAACAAGTTACCAGTATGTTAAAACAGTTACTGCAGCCGGAACAAAGGTTGATGACGGCGATCATATTCCTGGAACTAATTACGGATTTTTCTTTGATTGGAATATGGATCAGGTTCTGGACTTTAAGCAGTTGTTACCAATGGTAAAAATGCCACTTGCAACTGTATCCGACAGTATAAGATGGTTACAAAAAATGTACGGTACACCAATGCTATACAACGCCAATAAAATGGTACTTGTTAAAAATATTGGAACCACAGCCTGGACATAAGATATTAGTTAGAAGTTTATCAAGGCAGGAGTAATCCTGCCTTTTATTACAATTACACCCGCCAAACTTATTGAGAGGCAATCATAAACAGGATTCCTAATTGAGAGCGGGAATTTATTAAGACCTAGACCGGAGTTATTATGAAAATCAAACATATTTCCTTTACCAACAAAATCTTAACAGTTTCCGAAAATAACAGCGAAACTGGAAAACTTACACTTGATAAAAACGGATTTGCTACAGAAGAACTAACAGACAGACAATGTTACAACTTAGGCGCACACCCGGATTTTATTTTGTGTGATGATGAAGGAGAGCCAATCGAAACAACTGAAAAAGTTGAAAAACAGATAGCAGTAATTGACGATGACCAGAATAAAGATGTTCTGGGAGTTCTTAAGCAGGCTAATGAAAAGATCACGTTTCTTGAAAGTGAAGTGAAGACATTGCAGGATGCCAATCTACAACATCAAGACAAATACAATGAACAGCAGCTTGAAATAGAAAGGCTTGAATCAGAAAACAAAGAGTTAAAAGCTCAGTTAGAAGTTAAAACCGGAAACGATGCTGATGTACTGGTAGAGGGACAAAAAAAGCTTGAAGACGGTAAAGCATACATTGTTAAACCAAATGGAAGCGGAGTTCTTCAATGGTACAGAGATAAAGAGAACGATCCTAAATAACAGGTGAGATTATGAGTAAGCAATATCCGTTTGATGATGTTACTCCACGAGGGCCGGAGGAGTTAATAACATTAGACACAATAAAAAATCAAATCCCAAAAGAAATGGAGAAAGTAAAATTGGAACAACCAGATGTTAAAGGCGTAGATGCCACTAAGCAGGTAATTAAATTTGTTGCAACCGGGTATGATGTAACCACAAATGCTTTATCCGATGATGGAAAGATAAGCGTAATGGAAGCACTTGGAATAGGTGCATCATTAGCCCCACAAGCTTTAGGAACTTTTAAGGCATTGCCCGAAGTACCCAAAGAATTAGTATTTGATAAACTTTCAGATGCCGATGTTGCTGAGTTAGTAAGTGCTTTTGATGAGATCAAAAATCTTAAAGGCGATGTTAACGAAGCAATACAGGAACTACTTCCAATAATCAACGATCTTAAAGATTGGGGATTAAAATATTTTGGTAAAGATGCCTGATCCAACCAAACGAGTTAGGTTTTGGCAGAGAAGGGAAGTAATTGGCCCATTACTTACCCTTCTTTCTTATTCTCCCGAACTGATTAACAGTTTGGTAGCAAGTGATCTTTTACCGGAACATACATTAGTTGCAAGGATTGCAGCACCGTTAGGAATAATACTTGCAATGTTTGGGCTTAGAAGAGGGATGAAGGATAAAAATCTTTATGAAATGGAAAACGGTGAAAAGTTACCGGAAGGGCTAAAGAAAACAGTTGAGAAAGTTAAAGAGATTACGGGTTCAGTAGTTTACAAACTTAAGCAATAATATTATGAGCTTTTATGAAATTTTACAAAAAGGGCATTGCCCAAACTATTGTTTTAGATCAGGCGGGGTTAGCATCAAATAGTACAATAAAATTATCTATAGTTGGAGAAAACGGCACACATCTAAAAGACAGCACTAACACCGATCTAAAAGACCTTACCTTAGTTTACAACGGCACAACATTAAAATTTGGAATATCCATAACAATACTTGCAACCACACCGGATCAGTATATAAGATTATTTTTTATTGGTGATCTTGTAAGTCCAATTTACTACCCGGAAGATGCAAAGCTTGAGGCAAACATTGGTGTATTAACAGCATCCGAAGAAATAGTACCTGTACAATATTTTATTGATTATATACTTGCAGCCTCATCAAAGCTTGATCCGAATTATCAAACAGCTATCACAAATTATATTGCTGATAAAAACGGCATACGTTCATTTTTGAAAAGCGCACAAGATGATCTTGAAAAAGATGCCGAACTTTATTTTACGGAAAGAACGCTTACGGAAACAAGGGATAATTACTATGAAGAGTTCCCAAGCCATTTATGGCAGTTCCAGGTAGCATATCCGCCAATAAATGAATTAGTAGCTTTTCAAATTATGTATGGTGAAAATCTTGTTGCTGATATCGGAGTTGATTTATTTGTGTTTGACCGGATGATGGGATTGATTGAGTTTTTACCATTACCAGGCGGAAGCAGCGCAGGGCTTTATACTTTGCTGTTAGAAAACATATCGGGAGTAGCGGTAACAATTCTTAGAGGCGGGTTACTAAGAAGAATTCCAAATATGTTTAAGGCAACTTACAAGACCGGCATATTTACGCAAGCGGATGAGTTTGAGAAAGAAGGATTGAGAAAAGCAATCAGCCGTAGAGCTTTTATGGACACTATGCACATTATTGATCCTGCAGGCAGACAGGGCAACGATTCTGAAAGTATTGACGGAGTTAGCAAGAGCAGAACCTTTAGAACTGATAAGATTCTGGATAATCTTAAGAAGGAAGAAAACGACTATATTAAGAAGATGCAGAAGAAATACGGTAAAACAATTAATATGGTTATTGCATAATGGGACTATCAGTAATTGATCCGAACATCAAGCTATCACTTCAAACATTTGGGCAAACTATTTTACATTACCCAAGCAGGATTTGCAGTTGTGTTGGTGAAAATAACGGAGTGCCTTTATTAGACCACACCTGCATACACGGATTTTATTTTGACACACCGGAAACAATAATTGGAATAAGGACAGCAGTTTCTTATAAGCTGTTAAATACTTCGTTTGGTAAAGCCTTAAACGGAGGCGCAACGTTTACAATACCACGTCTTAATTTGCTGAATGTTGAACAGCAAGCATGGAAGAAGATCGCCAGAGGCGATATACTTGCGCTTGAAAATAAGACCAGACGGGACACCGATATTTTAATACGCGGTACAAGGGATGTGCTTTATGCTTTTAATGTTTCGGAGATCTTAAGCATTTACAGAAATAACACCAAGTACGAACTAACTGAGGATTATACCTTATCTGAAACAACCACATCCGCAGCAGCAAAACTTATGCAAATAAATTGGGTAACTGATAAAGGACCAGCAGCAGGAGAAACATACTCGGTTGAGTTTACCTGTAAACAGCAGTACAAAGTTTGGGATGATGGAGGACAGGACAGGGGAACAGATGTTGACCAGCTACCAAAGAAAGTTGTTGCAGTTTTAAGACGATTTATATTACCGCAGCCAATAGCACTTTCTAATATTGAAGTAGATTCTGAGGACTTATACTTATGATAAAGATTTTTGGCAAAGCACTTAAGAGAATAAAAACCCACAACCAGTTAGATTTGTTTATCACTTTGGGTACACAAAAAGAGTTTGGGCCGGATGATAAACGCAAGCTTGCTTTGACAAAAACAGGTAAAAAAAGATGGATGGATGCTGATGAGAAGAAGAAGGTTGCAGAAACACAAAATATTTTTTATAAGAAAGATAAATTTTATAAGCATAAAACAGCAGGTTATGTTGCTAAATATATTGGCAAGGATAAGAAAGGCAAACATACATATGAAGTTGTAGAAGGTGGAAGTGAAGGGCTTAAGAATGGTGATTGGTTTACCCCCAATGAGCCAGAAAAATATTTTGAGATTATGAAGGAAAGCAAACAAAAAATAACTGCAGACTTTATTAAAGCTGAATATGAGAAAGCAGGATTAAAAGTTGACAAGATAATACCAGCTAAGTTAGGCGATGGATGGTACATTTATCACGAATACGCCAATTCAAAAAAATCTTATCGATATGACAGAAAACTTATAAAAGAAGAAAACG
>Ga0172379_10004154_pt1 | contig 21813 bp, 23 predicted proteins | sample GrowelOW334metaG_FD_119756 | JGI IMG/M metagenome (GOLD analysis project Ga0172379, IMG submission 119756) | Groundwater microbial communities from an aquifer near a municipal landfill in Southern Ontario, Canada - Groundwater well OW334 metaG | ecosystem: Environmental > Aquatic > Deep... | reverse complement strand
TGCTTTAAATGGGGATGATACTAACCCCGGAACATTTGCACAACCATTTTATAGTTGGCAAAGAGCAGTTGAAGTATCACAGCCAGGAGATATTACTTATATAAGAGGTGGAGTGTGGCAACCTACAACACATGTATTAGATTTTACTACTCCTATAGGAATGTTAATAGATCCAGTAGGATATAATGTAGGACTTAGTGGCACTGCACAAGCACCGATTAGATATTATAATTATCCTGGTGAAAAACCTATTCTTGATGGTAGCCTCGCTAGTCCAAATGAGAATAGATGGATTGCTGGAATAGCCATAGATAATACTCAATTTATTTATTTCAGAGGATTAACTATAAGGAATATACACGAAACTCCTCCAGACCATAATCCTGCTACAAATAACGGGAAGAATTATTCTGAAGCTTATGGAATTGGTTCTACAACTTGTGCTAATATGCGTTATGAAAATATGGTTGTTCACGATGTTGATGGAAGAGCATTTCAGCATTGGGGTGGGGCATGGACGGAAGAAGATGCTTGGATTGATGGAGTTTATTATCCTCCTCTTTTTGAATATGATAATACAAGTTGGATAAATTGCGATGCATACAATCTTTATGATGTTTATTCTGAACTCCCAGGAAATAACGCGGATGGTTGGAAAGTTCAAGGATATTCTGGAAATTATTACTCCTGGGAAGGATGCAGGGCTTGGAATTATTCAGATGATGGTTTTGACCCGAGCGGTCCAGGGTATAGAATATTCAAAAATTGTTGGGCTATGTCAACGGATTTCTTTCAGAACATGTTTGATGCAGGTTTAACTTCCTGGGACCCAGAAGGGAATGGATTTAAGATGACAGGAGGGGGAATTAATTCTGCTCTGATGGAGAATTGTATAGCAACTAATTGCATGGGAACTGGAGTCTATAATAATATTAATGTTCAATATGATTTAGAATCAAACGAAGGAACATTCTATAACAATTTAGTTTATAAGAATGGTGTTGGATTCGGGGATGTAGGAGATTGGTCTACATACAGAAATAATATTGTTTATGATAGTCAAAAACTTGGGCCTACTGACGAAAAACTTGAATTAGAAGTCTCTGATGCATGGCATATTGGAAGTCACAATACTTGGATTTTTAATGACCCTACTCCAGGTTCATGGCCTTGGTTTTATTATAATCCAGAGCATCCTATGACAGACAGCGACTTTGTAAGTTTAGATGCATCTCAATTGATGAGACCGAGAAAAGCAGATTTTAGTTTGCCTGATATTACATTCGGACATTTAGCAGCAGGGAGCGATTTAATTAATACTGGAACTCCTGTTGGAATTCCTTATTCTGGAAGTGCTCCTGATTTAGGTGCATTTGAGTCAAATTATTAATCAGTTTTTTAAACTTGTATTTCTTAATTATTTTATGGAAAAAAATTTTCAAGCTAAACCCGGGGATTTGGTTGAAGTTCATCTTGGCAAGCTTATTTATGAAGGAATTCTTTTGGAAAGCCCAAATTCTGAGAAAGGCATTCTTTTATTAAAACTTGAAAGCGGGTACAATATTGGTTTTAATAAAAAAGAAATTCTAAAAATTATAAGACTCAGAGAAGGAAGAATTAAAGAAGAAAAACTTGAGCTTAAGAAAGAGGAGGGGAAGTCAAATATAGCTATGATAATTACAGGAGGCACAATTGCTTCAAGTTATGATTCTAAAACTGGGGGGGTTCATCCACTAACAAACCCTGAAAGCTTGTTTAAATTTTATCCGGAATTATTTGAGAAAGTCAATGTAGTTAAAATTGAAGTCCCGTTCATGAAATTCTCTGAGGAGATGAATTTTAGAGACTGGCAGAAAATTGCAAGGACAGCAGAAAAGCTTTTGAATGATTCAAATATTAAGGGAATTATAATAACTCATGGAACTGATTTTTTACATTATACCTCTTCTGCTTTGAGCTTTTTTCTTGGAAAATTAAACAAGCCGGTTGTTTTGACTTATTCTCAGCGTAGTATTGACAGAGCCAGTTCTGACGCAAATTTGAATTTGCAATGCTCTGCTTTGGCTGCAATATCCGATATTGCAGAAGTTATGCTTGTAGGACATGCCTCAGAAGAAGATGATTTTTGTTTTGCAATTCCTGGAACAAAAGTAAGAAAATTACATACATCTAGGAGAGATGCTTTTAAACCGGTAAATTGTAAACCTTTTGCAAAGATTTCATTTGATACAATTGAGAGAATCAGTGAATATAATTTAAGGAATAATAAAACTATTAAATCAGATATAAAATTTGAAGAGAAGATTGCATTAGTTAAACTTTATCCAGGACAATCACCTGATATATTAAATTATTATTTAAAAAATAAGTATAAGGGTATTGTTTTGGAATTAAGCGGGATAGGCAATGCATCATCTGATTTTATTAAGAAAATAAAAGAACTTTCAGCTAAGGGAATTGTTTTTTGCGGAACTTCTCAATGTATTAATGGAAGAGTGGATGGATTGGTTTATTCTTCAGGAAGAAAACTGCTTGAAGCGGGGGTTATTTATCTTGAAGATATGCTTGCAGAAACCGCCTTGATAAAATTGGGTTGGGTATTAGGACATAAAGAATGGGCAAAGTCAAAAAATAAAATAAGAGAAAAAATGCTAGAAAATATTGCAGGTGAATTTAATAGGAGATTGGAAAAATAATTATCTTCTTTCATTAATCTTTTTTTCAATTCTATCTAGTTGTAGTTTGATTTGAATTATTTCTTTTTCAGACTTTTTGTCCACAGAATAATCATATTCCATTCTTTTCCTATCTTTTTGGCTTGTTCTATTTTGAGACATTAAAATTATTGGAGCTTGAATTGCAGCAATACAAGAAAGAAATAAATTTAGCAAAAGGAAATGATCTAATTCTGGGGGGAGATTCGAAGTATAAACTATTAGCAATATCCATACAATTAAAATTATAACGAAAGTTATTATAAATGTCCAACTTCCAATCCACACAGTTAATTTATCTGCAGCTTTTTGTGCAAAAGTGGTTGGGCGGGTAATTGAGTGTATTTCCCCTTTTACTTCCTCTTTCTTTTTCATATATTAATTAGAAAATGTTTAGTTATAAGTTTAATTATTAGATAGTTGTAACTTAGTAGAGGTTACAAATAGAAAGGTTTAAATATTTAGAAAAATGCTCGAATTGATGACAAACAAGGAGATTTACGATATTTCACATTTGAAAGAATTCATAAGTAAGCACATCCAAGGAAATAAAGAAGTTAATCTTGCTTTTGGACTAAGACCCTCTGGAATACTTCACCTTGGAAATTTATTTACACTAGCTTTAGCTTCAGAAATAGTTAATAAAACAGGGCCCCATATATCCAATCTTACATTGGCTATTCTCGATTTAGAGCGTCCAGATAATAGAGATTGGGACTCTACTTCTAACAAGTATGTTAAACATTATAGGGATTTGCCTTGTGAAGGATATTTTTCTTTTGCAGAAAGAACAAAAATTCAATTAGAAGATTTCATGGAAAGATTAAACAAAGAAATGACAGTCCCATTTTCCCTTAAGACCTTGTCTGAACTTCAAAGGGATTCTCGTTACAGAAAAGGCTTGAAAAATATTTTGGAAAATGAAGAATCAACTAAGTTAATTACAGATGCATCCAATGGTAAAAAAATAGAAGTTTATCCCTTATGTAAAAGTTGTGGAACCTCTTATACAAATACTATTCGCGGAAAAACAAACAAATACAAAAATGGAGTTATCTCCACCACCTGCCTAAATCCTTCATGCGATGTAGAAGATTATGAAGTAAATGTTTTAGATTCCTCATTTGATATCTCTGTTCATCCTTTAATGGGGGCTTTAAGAGATCTTTCTTGTCCAGTAGCCGATGCTCATGTTTATGGAGGAGATTATTTTTATCCTCATGGGGAAACCAGAGAACCAAGAATAGAAAAAATAAGAAAAATAATGAACATGGCAGATTCGAAAAAAAATCTTGATTTTATTGTTGGTCCAACCATCTTTGCAAAGGGAAGAGAGAAAATGAGTAAATCTTTACATAATGGTGTAGATTATAATCGTCTGAAAAGACTTTTTGGAGAAGATTATGTCAAGAGAATATTGGAATTTACTAGAAATGTTATTGAAAAAGAATATTCTGTAGTGGATTTTGCGGTTGTCCAAGAAAATTTACTTGGATAATTTTAAATAATCTATTTATCTTTTTCTTTTATGTACGAAATTGATTATGCTAAATTAAAATTCAAGTCTGGTTTGGAGATTCATCAGCAATTAGATACTCACAAACTCTTTTGTGATTGCCCTTCTATTTTGAGAAATGATGAACCTGATGAGAAAATTTATAGAAAACTGCATGCTGTTGCAGGAGAATCAGGAGAAGTAGATGTGGCCGCAAAATATCAGACTTCAATTGGGAAAGAATTTGTTTATCATTTCTATAAAGATAATAATTGCTTGATTGAGCTGGACGAAGAGCCCCCTCACGAGATAAATAAAGAGGCATTGAAGATTGCTTTGCAAGTTGCCCTTTTATTAAATATGAAAATAATGCCCATAACTCAAATTATGAGAAAGACAGTCATTGACGGAAGTAATACATCTGGATTTCAGAGGACAGTTCTAATCGCAAGAGATGGTTATGTTGAAACCCCCCAAGGAAAAGTAAGAATCGACACTCTTTGTTTGGAGGAAGATGCTGCAAGAAAAGTAAAAATAGAAGAAAATAAAGTTTATTGGAATTTGGATAGGCTAGGAATTCCTTTAGTAGAAATTGCAACTGCCCCAGATATAAAAAATGCAGAACAGGCAAAAGAAGTTGCTTTGTATATAGGAGATGTTCTTAGAAGTTGTAAAGTTAAAAGAGGAATTGGAACAATAAGGCAAGATGTTAATATTTCTATATTAAATGGAAACAGAATTGAAATGAAAGGTGTTCAAGATATGAAGACATTTGTAAAAACAATAGATAATGAAGTAATAAGACAGAAATATTTGCAAGATAATGGAAAACCAACCAAATCTGAAGTAAGAAATTCTTTACCTGATGGGGGTTCTGAATTTTTGAGACCAATGCCTGGAGCAGATAGAATGTACCCTGAAACAGATTTGCCCTTGCTTAAGATATCAAGAGATTTTATAAATGAAATTAAAAAAGAATTACCCAAATTAAGAACAGATATTGCTGGAGAGTTAAAAGAAAAATTATCCGAGGAATTATCAAAATTAATTTTGGATGATTATTTAGAAGATTTTGAAAGTTTATTAGGGATTTATCCTAAAAATCCACAGCTTATTGCAAAAATGCTTACTATCTGGAGAAGTGAATTAGCAACTAAGTTTAAAAAAAGTATTGATGAAGTTGAAAAAATAATTAGCTTGGATGTCTTAGAAACTTTATTGAATAAAGTAAAGAGAAGAGAGTTGAGCGAAAATGCCATTAAGCCTATTTTTAATGAGTTAATGAGGGGTGTTTCATTGAATGATGCACTTAAAGTTAAAAGGGCAGACAATTCTGAAATTGAAGAGGAAATACTTAAGATTATAAAAGAAAAACCCGGATTGAATGCAAATGCATATATGGGGTTGGTTATGGCGAAGTTTAAAGGTAAGATTGATGGAAAGACGGCGATGGAAATAATAAATAAGCTGATTGAGAAAAAATGAAACTTAAAAGAAATGTTCCTATTTTTTATTTTACTTCTGCTCTGATGTGGGGTAGATTTTTTATTCCAGTTTTAGCACTTTTTTATATAGCCTCAAAAGTTACACTTGCACAATTTTCTTTAATAATGGGTATTTTTTCTCTTTCAATATTTTTGTTAGAAGTTCCTACAGGAGTTATTGCAGATTTGCTTGGAAAGAAAAAGACTCTTCTTTTATCTAGATTTTGTTATATAATTGAGATAATTTTAATTGCATTTTTTAATGGATTTTGGGTATTTCTTATTGCCAAAATTATAAGCGGCATAGGGGTTAGTTTATCCTCTGGTACAGGTTCTGCAATGTTATTTGATACATTGAAGAAGCAAAAGAGAGTAAATCAGCATAAAAGAATTTCAGGAAGTATATCTATGGTATCTAATATTTCTATGGCGTTTGTTTTCATTATTGGAGCATATTTATTTTCAATAGATCCAAAACTTCCTGCTATTGTCTCATTGCCATTTATAATCTTGGGGTTCTTATTAACTTTCTTTTTGGAAGAACCATATAAACCAAATAAAATATTTAATGTTAAGAATTACTTTAAACATCTTAAAGAAGGGTTTATTTATTTTAATAAATCACCTTATATAAAATATATTGCTTTACTTTCTTTATTTGTTAGTGCGGCTATCTCAATAAGCTTGTCAATGTCTTCTGTATATTTTGAAAAAATATTAATTCCAGTTTCATTTATTGGTGTTTTGGCATTTGTTGCTGCAATGATTACTGCTTTTTCTTCAAAAAAAGCCCATGAGTTAGAAAACTTTTTTGGAGAGAAGAAATCTTTAATATTAATTCAAATCTCAGCAGTAGTTGCTTTATTTTTGATTGCATTGCTTATTCCATATTATGGTTATTTACTCTATTTGATAATTCCTTTCATATCTGGATTTTCAGGAGTTATATTGGGAGATTATATTAATCATCATATTCAATCTTCTCATAGGTCAACTATTTTATCAATTAATGGAATGTTTAGTAATTTTGGGATTTTTGTTTTATTCCCACTAATTGGTTTCATAGAGAAAGGATACGGATTTTCTAATTCTTTCTTAATCTTTGGATTAATAGTTCTTATAGGTTTAATTATATTAAATTTATTTTCTAGAAAGATTTATTCTGATGATATTCCTAAACCACTAAATTAAAAAACCCCTTTTTTCTCTAATCTTCATGGAAACAACTTCAATTAAAGATTTGAAAACAGGAAAAGAAGTTCTATTAAAAGGTTGGGTATATGAAATAAGAATTCTCGCTAAATTAGGATTTATTCTTCTTAGAGATAAAACAGGTATTGTTCAGTGTGTTGTTCAAGGAAAAGCCCTAGAGAAGCTTTCTGATTTATCCTTAGAAAGTGCCGTTGAAATAAAAGGCAAAGTTAAGTCTGCTAATGTTAAAGCAGAATATACAAGAAAAGAGCTTGAGATTGATGTTGAGAAAATTGAAATCATAAGTAAGGCAGAGAAATTACCAATTCATGTCAATGAAAAGACAACTACAACTGAATTTTCAACAAGATTAGATAATAGATTTTTAGATATAAGAAAACCTAAAATTCAGGCAATCTTTGAAATTCAAACTGTAATTGCAAATTCTTTTAGAGAATATTTTTATAATAAAGATTATATTGAAATTCAACCTCCTTGCATAATTAGCGCAGCTTCAGAAGGGGGAACAGAGTTATTTCCTGTTCAGTATTTTGAGCAGAAAGCATACTTAGCACAATCTCCACAATTATACAAACAGATGTTAGCTTGTTCTCTTGGTAAAACATTTACAATAACTCCTGTTTGGAGAGCAGAGAAACATAACACTACTAGACACATTAATGAAATAAGACAAATGGATATTGAATGTGCTTTTACAAATCAGATGAGCATCATGAAAGAGCTCGAGGAGGTTGTCAAATTCATAATTAAGCAAGTTTTGGAGAGGTGTAAACGTGAATTAGAAGTACTTGGAGTAAAAAGTCTAAAAGTTCCAAAAGGAATTTATTTAAGTTATGAAGAAGCGATTAAAAAAGTTGGGGGAAAAACAGGAGAGGATTTTACACCTGAACAAGAAAAAGTACTTTGCAATTTTTATCCTGGAGATTTAGTTTTTACTCATTCATGGCCTGCATCTATAAAGCCATTTTATATTATGACTAAAGATGAGAAAAAAGATGCAAAGTTGAGTGAAGGATTTGATGCACTTTATGGTGGACTTGAAATTTCTTCAGGAGGACAGAGAATACACATCCCAGATTTGTTAATTGCTAGATTAAAAGCTAAAGGGCTTAATCCAGATAATTTTAAGGCTTATGTTGATAGTTTTAGATATGGTGCTCCACCTCATAGCGGTTGGAGTATTGGTCTTGAGAGAATAACTCAGATTGTATGCGGATTGGATAATGTTAAGGAAGCAACAATGTTTCCAAGAGATAGAACTAGATTGACTCCTTAAAAAATCTCTTCTTAAATGTAACAATTTTTATAAACTAATTTTTGCGAGATTAATTATGAGATATTTTGCAGATTATGATTATTATGATGAAAATTATTTGAATGATTTGGTTTTGAATTTTAAATATCCTGATTCAAAAATTTTCTTAACTTTGATTCCCAATGAAATTTTAAAAGCAAAAGATTTGAATGGGCTAGTGAAAGATGAAGTTTATGAGCAAATAAAATTTTTAAAAGAAAATGGGATAATGCCTTATCTTTCACTTAATTTTGATGATGGGAGTTTTACTGGCATTCCAAGAATAGAATACCTTGGACCAAAGAAGATGATGAACCCTATTGAAGAGCCATTTAGAAGTTGTGTAGAACCGACAGCATTTTTAGGAAAAAAATGGCATACAATAAATTTGAGTGAATTTCAAAACTCTAGTAGATTTAGAAACAATGTTAAATTATTTATTGAAAAAGGATATACTGCAAGTTCATGTTATTTTGAACTTTATGAAAATGGAGTAGAGATTGCAAATGTTTATGGGTATTTAGGAAAAATAAAAATAAATAGTAGTAAAGTTTTAGAAGGAATAATCAGAAGACCTACAGGAAATTTGAAAGGTTAAATATGAAAGATTTTTATTCTTTATACTTCTCTTCAACTTCTTTTAGAAATTCCTTAAATCTCCCTTCTTTGATTTTTTCTTTTACTTTTTCAATTAATTTTGTTAAATAATAAATATTATGATAAGTTGCAAGTTTTTTTCCTGTAAATTCATCGTGAATAAGTTGATAGCGTATGAATGCTCTGCTGTAATTTTTACATATAAAACACTTACAGTTTTTGTCTATTGGGGAAGTATCAAACTTACAGTTTTCCCTTAATATTCTTAATTTTCCTTCTGAGGTGAAAAGAGTTCCTCTTCTTGCATTTTGTGTTGGCATTCTTGAATCAAAAATATCAACACCTAAAGATACTCCTTTTAATATCTCAACAGGATTTCCAATGCCCATTAAATAAACTGGCTTATTTTCAGGAAGAAGTTGTTTTACTTGTTTTACAATATTGAATTCTTCTTCAATTGTTTCCCCTAAACCAAAACCTCCAATAGAATATCCATCAAAGTTTAATTTTAATAAATCGATTGTTGACTTTTTTCTTAAAGAGGGATAAATTCCTCCCTGAATTATTCCAAAGAGAAGTTGTCTTTTATTTTTTGGAATACCTTTTTGTAAAGAATCGTGGGTTTCTTTGCATCTTTTTGCCCACATCGTTGTTTTTTCAACTGCATCTTCAATTTCTTTTTTAGAGTGCTCGTACATAGGCATAGAATCTAAACACATTGCAATTTCGCTTCCAATATCTAACTGTATTTTCATATTTTTTTCAGGAGTCATGAATATTTTTTCTCCATTAAGTGGATTTCTGAAGAAGACGCCATCGTTATTGGATTTTAGATAGATGCTTGGAGAGTACATCTGAAAACCACCAGAGTCTGTAAAATTAATTCCCTTATAATTCATGAATTTATCAATGCCTTTGAATTTTTTTATTATTTCAGAACCTTCTCTTAGATAGAGTATAAGGGAATTAGAAATTACAGCAGGAACTTTCATTTCTTTTAGTTCCTCTGAAGTTAGAGTTTTTACACTTCCACGTGTTGCAACCGGCATAAAAAAAGGAGTTTCTACTTTTCCTTTTTTTGTCTGTAGAATGCCTATTCTTGCATTTGTCTTTTTATCTTTGCGAGTTACTGTAAAAACCATGAAAAAAGAGGAGAAGAAGTTATATATAAAGTTGATTGAAGAATAGATAAAATTTATTAAACCCTTTTTTCTATGTTTAAAGATGATAAAAGAAAAATCTGGAAAATTCATCTCAATCCAGGAAGCAATTGAAAAGAAGAAAGGAGAAGTAGCAGTGCGAGGTTGGGCTTACAGAGAAAGAGGAAGCAATGCTATGAAATTTATTATTCTTAGAGATAGTTCAAATATAATTCAATGTGTTCTTGAAAGAAAGAATTTTGGAAAGCAGTGGGAAGAAATTGATAAGATTAAAATTGAAAGTTCTCTTGAAATAATAGGAGAAATTAAAGAAGATAAAAGGGCCCCAACAGGATATGAAATTCAGGTTAAAAAGATAAATATAATTCAGATAGCTGAGGATTTTCCTATAAATAAAGATTTGAATGAAGAATTATTAGGAGATAGAAGACATTTGTGGTTGAGAAGTAGAAAGATGACTGCTATATTGAAGATTAGGAGTACTGTTTTTAATGCAATTCATGAATATTATAATGATTTAGGATTTTATGAATTTCAATCCCCTGTTATTATTCCAGGTGGTGCTGAAGAAGGACCTACTTTGTTTGAATTAAATTATTTTGGAAAGAAGGCTTTTCTCACTCAAACTTGGCAATTATATGCAGAAGCAGCGATGTTTTCATTAGAGAAGATATATACTATGGCTCCAACATTTAGAGCTGAAAAATCAAAGACCTCTCGTCATTTATCTGAATTTTGGATGCATGAAATGGAAGTTGCTTGGGCAAATTTAGATGAATTAATGAATTATGGGGAAGAATTAATTAAACATATAATCAAGAGGGTTCTTGAGGACAACAAACTAGAATTAGAAATTCTTGGTAGAGATGTTAAAAAATTAGAGCCTACTTTAAAGAAAAAATTCCCAAGAATTACTTATGATGAAGCTTTGAAAATTTTAAAAGATAAACATAAGATGAAAATTCCTTGGGGAAAAGATTTGAGAACTGTTGAAGAAGAAAAATTATTGGAAGATTACGATACTCCTATTTTTGTTACACATTACCCCAAAGAGATAATGGCTTTTTACAAACCAAGAGACCCTAAAAATCCCAAGGTAGCTGTTTGTTTTGATATGCTTGCTCCAGAAGGAAATCATGAAATTATGGGAGGAAGTGAGAGAGATACAGATATTAAAGAATTAACAAAAACTCTTGAAAGCAAAGGAGAAAAAATAGAAGATTATGGATATTATTTAGATACTAGAAAATATGGAAGTATACCTCATGCTGGATTTGGAATGGGAACAGAGAGAGTGATTAAGTGGATTTGCGGGGTGGATGACGTAAAAGATGCAATTGCATTTCCTAGAAATATGACAAGATTGAATCCGTAAATGTTGTAATTTTTAAATGATTACTGAAAGAAAAATTTATAAACTATAAATTTCTGAAAAAAGTATGGTACAATTAATAAAAGATATCCAACCAAGAGGAATCGCATCTGCTTATGTAGTTGCACCTTTTGATGAAGGAAAGAAACTATTAGAATCAAATGGTTATCATATTATTTCTGCAGAGGAAAATGCAAAATTAAGAATACAAGAAGGGGCTAATGCTGATGTTTCCAGAAATGGGAACTGGGTTAAGGAAGGATTTTTGTATGTCCCTAAGAAAGGTAAATTCTTAACAAAAAATTCTCCTATTATGGATAATTCTGTGGAAGCTACACAAGCACATAGAAAAGGGAATGAATTTTATTTAACAGATGCACAAGTTGAAAGTGGTTTGGCTAATTCAGTAAAACTTCAAAACAAAGATTTTTCAATTCCAACCAATAGATTTGGAGATGATGAAGTTACTGCTTTTGCCTTTGGAAATTTCGCAAAACCTTATGGAAATTTCTTAAGAGAAGTAGGAGTAAAAGAAATGCCTGTTTACATGGTTGATAATATTGGAGATAAACCTTTTGTTAGGCAAGCCTGGCTCTATGGGCTTGACTTCGGTTCCAGGCTGGATGGCAACCTCAGGAATCTCAGCAACGACGACAGGGTGCGTGGGGTATGCGAAGACGCGTCAGCGTCTGAGCCAATGCAAAAAAATTTGTATACTCCCACACAGATTTCAAAAGCACTAGACGAACTTGGATTTTCCGGATTAAAAAGTGGACTATTGAAAAAATTAAGTTAAAATTGAATCTTAAAATATTTATTTTATGATAATTCTTAGAGAATGTAGTCCTCTGTAATAGTTTTTTTAATTGCTCAGTATTTTAAATATTATAAGAATATACAATATTTCATTGTGATAATTTATTTAATCAATCAGAATCACTTCCACTGGTCATACATTTCGTCTTTTGTATTATGTTTAAGTCTTAATTCCTTAAATAAATTTGTTTCTTCTTCCTCTTGTTTTTTCTCTTTTGCTTTTGTTTTTTCTCTTTCAGCATCTCTCGATTTTTTTACTTCTTTTACTGGATTTTCCTTTAATCCGAAAAAGCAAGATGGGCAGATGGCTCTTAATTCTTTAGAGTTTATTCCAGTGCTCATATCAGGACCTTCAACAACAGCAAAATAGCAGGTTATATTTTCAAGTGTTTTCTCGCACATGTAGCATCTTCTTTTTTGTTTTTCTACAATTTGCCTTCTTGGAGATAGAATCATCTTTGTATCACTCGTTTTTGAGTTTTTTAAAGCGTCAATATATGAATTTGATTCCATTTTTCTTTTTTGAAGTAATCGTCTAGCATTTTCCCTTTTTTAAGCTTTTCTCAACTTTTTTATCTATTTTCGAGTGTAACGATATGTTTAAAAATATGAAAGGAAAGATGATTTTACTTAAACTTGGAGGTAAAACAATGCCTAAAATCAAAAAAGAAGAAACTTTAGAAGAAGATGAAGATGAAGATTTTGAGGGAGAACTTGATGATGAAGAGTTTTAATTAGTCTCTTTTTTATTTTTTATTTTTTAAATAATCCTTAGTTTTTCTTTGAAATGTTTTTTATAATAACCTTTAAAAATAGGTTTTCTTCTTTTAATTAATGTTAATTGGAGATGTTAAATTAAACTGGCTCGGACATTCCGGTTTTTTAATAAAAAATTCAAAAGTAATTTATATTGATCCTTATAATATAAAAGCGGGAATGGAAAAAGCAGATATAATCTTCATAACCCATAGCCATTATGATCATTGCAGTGTTGCAGATATTGAAAAAATTATCCAGGAAGGAACAAAGATTATTATGACTGCAGATTGTCAAAGCAAGATTACTAGATTTAATGTACCAATCAAGATGCAGATAGTTGAATTAGGACAAGAAATTGATTTAGGGGAAATTAAGGTTTCTGTTTTGCCTGCTTATAATACTGATAAAAATTTTCATCCAAAAGATGAAGCGTGGGTAGGTTATCTTATAAAAATAAATAATATTCTAATTTATCATGCAGGAGACAGCGATTTTATTCCAGAAATGCAAAAGCTTACAGGATATAAACAATCTGGAAAGGAATTTGTTGCTTTGATTCCTGTGGGGGGAAGATTCACAATGAATGCAGAAGAAGCATTTGAAGCTGTAAAATTGATAAAACCTACTCTTGCCATCCCAATGCATTATGGTTCTATTGTTGGGACAATAGAAGATGCCCGAGAGTTCAAGGAATTGTGTGAGGAAAATAATATAAGATGCGAGATATTGGAAAAAGAATGAATCGATATATTTTAGGTTCAGAACAGATGTTTCATGATTTTATTAATTCTATTTCTAAAAAAGATAAGATTGGTCTTGTAACTCATACCGATTTGGATGGTCTTACTTCTGGTGTTGTGTTGCAAAGAATACTTGAATCAAGAGGTTTAAAATTAAATTTCATAAAATTTTTGAATTATGGTTCTGGGTCACTTAAGAAAGTTGTTAATAAAAAATTTGATGTGCTTTTTTTTACGGATTGGAATGCAGATAATTATCCTAAAGAATTAGAAAAGATTAAAGAAAAATCTAAAATTCTCGTGTTTGACCATCACCCATTTAATGAAGAATTAAAAGATAAATCCAATTTAATTAAAACACAATCTGATTACTGCACTTCTCATGCACTCTTTGATTTAGCTACACATGGAAAATATTTTGACACAAAGAGTTTAGAATGGCTTGTTTCTGCTGCAATTATAATTGACTATACTTGGGACAAGCATCCTGCAAATTTTAAGTTTATAAAATCTGTTTACTCAGAAGTTAAAAAAGATAGTTCCATATGGGAATCAGAACCAGGAAAAACTGGAAAAACAATTGCTAATGCTATTATTTATTATTCTCCTAATTTTAGAAAAGTTTATGATTTAATTTTGAAGAGCGATTTAACTTCCTTAGATAAGGCTGATAAAATCATTAGAAAAGAAATAGGGATATGGATTTCTAAATTTAAAAAAGAAGCAGAATATTTTCCAAGACAAAAATTATATTTTGCTTATGGAAACCCCAAATATAATATCACTTCTGCAGTCGCTAGCAGATTATCTGATGAGGATTTTCGGGAGAGCACAGTTATATTCGTTTTTGATATGAATAATAAAAAAGGATTTGTAAAATTAAGTGCTAGAAATCAAACAGGAGATGTCAATTTAGGAAAAATCCTTAAAGAATGTTCTGAAAAATTTGATAATGCTAGTGGAGGAGGGCATGTCCGGGCAGCTTCAGCTACTCTAAGAAAGAGAGATTTGAATAAATTTAAGGAGATAATTCTTTCAGAGATTAAATCCAGTTAAGGATTAAATATTTAAATCTGTTTTAATAATAGCTTTAAGTAATAAAATGAAAAGAGGAAAGCCATACATAAAAATATTTTCAGAAAATTCTGGATTTAAGGTGTGGATTATAGACGGAGAATATGTGAGGTCTCATTTGGATAGAGAATTTACTAATTATGGACAGCATTATAGATTCAGTTTCATTCCAGAAGACGAATTTTGGATAGATAGGCAAAAAGTTCCCGGGGAGGAAAATTTCTATATAATCAATATGCTAGTTGAAAACAGACTTATGGCTAAGGGAGTTGATTATGGTGGGGCAGTGGATAAGGCAAATGCAGTTGAAAGAAAGGAGAGAATGAAAGAATATCTAATAAGAAAAGGACTCGAAAAGAGACAGAAAATAAAAGAAACTGCAGAATCTGTTCACAAGAGATTATTGAAAAAATACAGCAAGAAACTGAAAGTTTGGATTGTGGATGGAAGAATGGTGAGAGACTTGTTCTTCATAGATTTTACAGAAGGGGGGCATGATAAGGTTTATCCGTTTATACCTGCAGGAGAAATTTGGCTTGATGATGATTTGACTTTGCGTGAAATAAAATTGGTATTGTTGCATGAAGTTCATGAAAGAAATTTAATGAGCTTGGGGGAAGAGTATCATACTGCTCATGAATCTTCCAGCGAGATAGAATATTTTTGCAGGCAAAATCCTAAATTGTTAGATAGATATTTACAAAGAGAGTTCAAGAAAGTAACTATTTAATATCTGCAGGATAGTGAAATTCTTTGTTTTGATAATTTTTCATTTTAACACTTCCATCTTTTTTCAATGAAGCATATTTTGGAAGAAGAGGTATTTTTCCTCCTCCTCCTGGAGAATCAATAACAAATTGGGGGACAGCCATCCCGCTAGTGAATCCCCTCAATTCTCTTATTATTTTTAAGCCATTTTTAACTGGCCCTCTAAAATGAGCAGTTCCTTTTACTAAATCAGGTTGATAAAGGTAATAAGGACGAACTCCAATCGACAAAAGTTTTTGATTTAATTCTTTAATTACTCCGGGTTTATCATTAACATTTTTTAATAGAACGCTTTGATTTCCAAGAGGTATTCCAGCATCAATTAATTTTTCGCAGGCAATTTTTGATTCTTTTGTTATCTCTCTCGGGTGTTCAAAATGAACATTTATGTATAATTGAGGATTTTTATTATATTTTTTAAGCATATTACACAATTTGTCTGTTATTCTTTCTGGCATTACACACGGAACCCTTGTTCCTATTCTTATCATTTCAATATGCGGAATTTTTCTGACTTCAATTAAAATAGTTTCAAGAAATTTGTCATTTAGTAAAAGGGGGTCTCCTCCGGAAAGAAGTACATCCCTTATTTTTTTGTGTTTTTTTATGTAAGAGATTGCCTTTGAAATGTCTTTTTTTGATGGATTTTTTAGAACTTCTCCAACTTTTCTTTTTCTTGTACAGAATCTGCAATACATTGCACAGGTATTAGAAACCATCAAAAGACATCTGTCTGGATATCTGTGAGTCAAAAACGCAATTCCATTTTCTTCCCTGAGCGGATCTTCTTCTCCAGCAGTATTTTCTATTTCATCTATTTTTGGGATGCATTGATTCCAGATTGGATCTTCTTTTTCTTTTATAAGGGAAAGATAATAAGAGTTAATTCTCATAGGATATTTTTTTGTGACTTTTTCAATTTTCTTTAATTCGTCTTCAGATAGAAAAATATTTTTTTTGGAAAGTTCTTTTTTTAATTGAATTATATCAGAAATAAACTTTGGAGTTTGCAGGTAGCTGGGATCGGGAGGCTCGTCTAAATTATTTTGTTTATCTTGTTCCATCTTTTTTTTATTGTAGAATTTAACTATGATGCATATTTAAATCTTTACCCTACTTTTTTTAAATTTTTTAGTGATAACTTTATAAATTTTGAATTTTTTGAATTTAGATGCCTGTCAGTTCATTTCTTCAGCGAAAATCTGCAGTTCTTTCCAAATTGGATAAATCCTCTGCCGGGAAATGGGATAAGAAAATTGTTTCCCTATGTGAGAAAATAAATATTTCTGAAGAGTTTTACACCACTTCATCCTGCTCTGGAAGAATTGTTTTAATGCTAGACCAGGAAAGAAAATCTCCTAATTTATTTTTGAGGGTTTGGCATGAGAGCATTTCTCTTTCAGAACTGAAAAAATTCCTAAAAGAGAATTCCGAAAAGGGTTTGATTAAATTTAAATTGGAACCACCTATTTTGCATATTGCGTGCAAGGATTTGGAGGTAACCTCTAGACTCTTAGAAAAAGCAAATCATAATGGATTTAAAAGAAGCGGTATTTTGAGCGCGGGAAGAAATATTGTCTTGGAATTGAACAGCACAGAAAGACTGGAATTTCCAATTTTGAACAAGGGAAAAATTCTAGTAGATGAGCCTTTTTTGGAATTAGTTGTAAAGCAAGCCAATCAAAAACTGAAAAAGGGATGGGAAAGGATTGAGAAATTGAGAAAAGTTATCTGATTATACTTATGTTTTACTTCCATAATTTTTATAAAGAAGAGTGGTATTCTTTTTCTAATTCTGTATACCAGAAGTTAATATAATGGAGAAGGAGGTAAAAAGATGGTACTAGATTTTGCAAAAGAGGCAATCGCAAATACTGCAACACATAGCATCAACTTTGATGAATTGAAGGCTGGTAAGGCTAATATCAAGGTTATGGGATGCGGTGGAATGGGAAGCAACGCAGTAACATGGCTTTTCAATAAAGGAATTAATGGAGCTACAATTTATGCTTGTAATACAGATGCACTTCATTTGAGTGTTACAAAATCTGATGAAAAAATCCTTATTGGTAAGGAATTAACAAGAGGACTTGGTGCAGGCGGAAGACCAAAGATTGGAAGAGAAGCTGCTAAAGAAGCACTTGTTGAATTGAAGAAAGCAGTTGGAAATGCTGATATGGTTTTTGTTTTAGCTGGTTTAGGAGGCGGAACAGGAACAGGTGCAGCACCAGTTGTTGCTCAAATTGCTAAAGAAACAGGAGCAGTAGTTATTGGAGTTGTTACAATGCCCTTTGAATCTGAAAAGGCAAGAATTGACAAGGCAGAATTTGGATTGCAAGAATTAAGAGAAGTTACAGACACATGCATAGTTCTAGATAATAATAGACTAGTTGATATCGCTGGACAATTGCCTATTGAACAGGCTTTTGCTGTTGCAAACGAGCTTGTATCTACCATGATTAAAGGTATTGTAGAAACAATTACATTGCCTTCATTAATCAACCTTGATTATGCTGATGTTTCAGCAATAATGAAGAATGGCGGAGTTTCAGTTATTGGAATTGGAGAAAGCGATTCTCAAGACAAAGTTAATGAATCAGTAAAGCAAGCCCTTACTCATCCTCTACTTGATGTGGATTATCGAGGTGCTAGCGGAGCTTTGGTTCACATAACTTGTGGTCCTGATTTGAAGTTAGAAGAGTTTGATATTATTGGTAGAACAGTGTCAGAGAATTTGGGTCCTGAAGCACAGGTTATTATTGGAGCAAGAATCAGTAAGGATTTCCTTGGTAAGGTTCGTGTTATTACAATAATGACTGGAGTTAAGTCTCCTTATGTGCTTGGAAGAGACATTGAAGAAAGTTCGTTCCCTGCGTCAAGAGAAATGACTGATTTGGGAATTGAAGTTTGGAGATAAAACCAAGAATTCGTTAGATTTATTTTTTTCAAACCTGAGGAGAAATCCTCAGGGGTTTGAGTTTTTTATTATAATAATTCTTATAAAGTTAATTTTTATAATATTAATATGGGCACTGATATTACAAATTTGGAAAAAATTGTTCAACTTCCATCTTGCCAGGGAGACATATGTGCAATAAGACGAATAACCGTTATAGATAATAATAATTTTATTTTAGATAGAAGAGAATTGATTAGGGAGTATAGAAAGTTAACAGGAGATAAATCTGGATGGTTTGGAAGTTTATTTACAGGAAAGCTTAAACTAAATGGAAGACAAATAGAGAATTATCAGCATGATTATTTTCTTAATATAGATAATTCTCCTGGAAATAATAAAATAAGTTTTGATAAAATTTATACAGATCTAGATTAATTAAGCATTAATCTTTTTTATTTCATTCATCTTTTTGTTCCCATATCCGTTGAAATAAAGAAAAGCATCCAATTCTATTTTTCTTTTTGGTTCAGGTTTCTGAAAAGCATATCCTATAGGGAATAATGCCTCAACATGTATCTCTTCTGGTATATCAAGAATTCTTTTTACTTCTTCTTCTGCAAAATATCCTATCCAGCAGGTTGCTAATTTTTTTTCTGTTATCTTAAGAAGGAAATTTTGTATTGCAGCCCCCGCTTGTTGTTTTAAATAATTTGTTCCTTTTTCTCCATAAGAAATTTCTGTTCTTGTGGGTGTTGTGCATACAACAACAATGTATTTTACCTGCCCCACAAACGGTTGTTGTGCCGCTTCAGCTATTTCTTTAATTTTATTTTCATCATCTACAAGAATAGTCTTAATAGAAAAATTGTTTCCTGCCATTGGTGCATAGCGCATAGCATCTATGCATTCAATAATCTCTCTCCAATCAGGCTGAATTGATTTGAATTTTCTTATACTTCTTCTTGCTTGAATTATCTTGTCTAAATCCATGTGTAATATAGAAAATCTAATTATTTAAATTTAAGGTTTTATTATTTTTAGCAGTTTTCTAAATATATTTATAAATTCTCGTCTGTTTGTTCTAATATGAATTATGAAGAGGTGAAGTATAATGAGGAAGTCTCCAACATAAAAACTCACAAAACATTTTGGTTTCTATTTTTTGGAATAACTTTTATAGTAATTGTAATCTCTCTTTGGGTTATTTTTGTTCCAAAAGGAGAAGAAAAGGTTTCAAACAAAGAATTAATTGCAGGGGCAACTTTAGATTTGAGGGAAAATGATTCTATGGCATTTAAATTTGGGGATGAAAATCATGGCATAAAAATTAATTTTGTTGGATTTGATTCTGCAGGAATTACAATTTTTAGTGAACCAATAACATTTATATTAGAACTTAATGAAGCCAGAAATCTGGATATAAATAGTAATGGAATTTATGATATAAAAGTGAAGCTTGTGGGCATTGAAAATGGGGTCGCAATAATAAGCATCAAAAGATTATATCTGGTAGTTTGTGAGGAAAATTGGAATTGTTCTAAATGGAATGAATGTTCTGGAGGAGAACAAGCAAGATTCTGTGAAGATTTAAACTCCTGTGGAACAATGGAGAATAAACCTTATGAAAAGAGAGAATGTCTTAAAATTCAATTTGTTGAGGAAAATAGTTATTTTGAAAATGGAACAAGAAAAAATTCTAATTCAACAATAGCAGGTAATTTAACTAATAATGTTAATGTTATAATAACAAATAATCAAACGAATAATACGGAAGTTAGTGGGGAGATAAACAATACAAATATAACTGTTACAAGCAATCAAACTATTGTTAGCAATGATACAACTATTGATAATTTCACTAGTTCAACAAATGTATTATCATCTTAAAACCTAATTTCTCCACCGCCCAGAACTTTTTCTTTTGCATATAAAACAATAGCCTGTCCTTCGCTTACTCCTGTTATTGCTTTGTCTAATCTTACTTGAAATTGATTTACCTTTTTATTGTAAAATAGAATACTGGGTAGTAATTCCCCCACATGGCGTATTCTTGAGAAAACTTTTAATTTATTGCCTTTTTTTATTTTATTAATTAATGAATTATCTATAAAGTGCATATTTCTTGCAATAACTTCCTTTCTGAAATTTATTTTATGGCCTTCTGGGGCTGCTATTATAATATTTCTTCTAACATCTTTTCTTGCAACATACCATTTAGAGGGTTTATTTTTGTCTCCCCTATCTAGCTCAAATCCATATCTTGGACCTAGCCTCTGTCCTATAGTGTAATAATAAATTCCATCATGTTCTCCAATTATTTTTCCTTCTGGATCAAGAATTTTTCCTTTTTTTGGCTTTATCTTTTTTTGAAGAAATTTTTTTAGGTTTATTTTTCCGATAAAACATATTCCAACTGTTCCTTTTTTGTTGTAGTTTGGAAAATTGTTTTTTTGGGCAATATTCCTAATTTGTTCTTTTGTATAATCTCCTATTGGAAATAAACAACGAGAGAGTTCATTTTGGTTTATTTTGTAAAGAAAATAGGATTGGTCTTTAGAATTATCTTTTCCTCTAAAAAGTTCATAAATTCCATTTTTATTTTTCTTTACCCTTGCATAATGTCCAGTTGCGATAAAATTAATTTTTCTTTTTTTTGCTTCTTTTAGGAGCAGAGGGAATTTTATTTTTTGATTACAGTCTATGTCTGGATTAGGAGTTATTCCTTTTTTGTATTTTTCAAACATCTTATTTATAACATCTCTTCTATATTCTTTTTCAAAGTCCAGAGTTATTAATGGAATGCTTAAATAAGATGCAATTTTTAGAGCCATTTTTTTTTCTGTTCTCCAGGCACATCTTCCTGTTAGAGGGTCTTTAGTATCACTCCAGTTTTTCATAAAAGCTCCTATAACTTCATATCCTTGGTTTTTAAGAAGTAGAGCAGCTACGCTTGAGTCTACTCCTCCTGACATTGCTAAAAGGACTTTTAGTTTTTGTTTTTTCATTAAAAAATAAGAAAAAGATTAGTTAAAAGGTTTTTTAAAATGACTAAGAGGATTCATCGTTTTCATCCATGTTTAAAAGTTCCTTTAATCTCTGATTTTCAACTTGCAGTCTTTGTAATTCTTTACCTATTTCTTCAACTTGCTCTTTCAGTTCAAGTGTTTTTTTATCTTTTTCCATCTCTTTTTTTAACTAAATAACGCTTAAGATAAATGTGCTTTCTACTTTTAAATCTTTTTAAAAAATAGCAACGCCCCCGGGAGGACTCGAACCTCCGACCCCACGATTAACAGTCGTGTGCTCTAGCCAACTGAGCTACAAGGGCATCATTGTATGCTGAAAACTTCTTTCGAAGTTTAGGACATTCTCTTTGCCTAATGCGAAGATGGCTTGTTCGTTAGAACTTTAGCCAACTGAGCTACAAGG
>Ga0172379_10004153_pt1 | contig 21813 bp, 29 predicted proteins | sample GrowelOW334metaG_FD_119756 | JGI IMG/M metagenome (GOLD analysis project Ga0172379, IMG submission 119756) | Groundwater microbial communities from an aquifer near a municipal landfill in Southern Ontario, Canada - Groundwater well OW334 metaG | ecosystem: Environmental > Aquatic > Deep... | reverse complement strand
TCAACAATGCGGCGCTGCAGCTCTTGCTCGCCAGCAAGAACGCCACGGCCGCCGTGAAGTTCGAAAGCGAAACCGGTTGGAGCTGGCTCGACGCCTGCACCACCGCTCTGGAAGCCGGCACTGCCAACCTGCTCGCCACCAAGACCGACGCGGAAATCGCGGCGTTCGAGGCGGCCACGGGCTGGAAGTGGAGCGACGCCGTCGAGGAAGCCATCCTGGCCGAAATCGAAGGCGAGCAGCGCGCTCAGTCGGTCGGCATCATCGCCACGAGCGGTGCTTCCGAATTCGACGCCGATGCGTTCGAACGCTCGGCGGCCATGACCTATGGCGACGCCATGGACATGGCCGCCGAGCGTCAGCGCGAGGTCCGTCTCTTCGGCACTCGCCACTAACTGTTGTTGAAAGCGGCCAAGCAGAAGACTGTTCCCTAGCGGAACAGCCTTCTGTCTTGGTCGTTTTTTTTCAGCAGATGTTAAGTGACTGAATTAGCACTCGGTCACTGACAAAAAACATCGGCCTGCCCCTAGGTAGCAGCAGATCGATGTAGTTACCACGCTGCCTCTTGTATTGAACAGAAACCAAACGAAAGAAGGAAACCACCATGAAAACGAATCTGAACATGATCGAGACCCGCAACTTCGCCAGCACCAGCCTCGGTGTCATCAACAACGCCGTGCTGAACAACATGGCTCTGCAGCAGCTGCTCGCCACCAAGAACGACGCGGAAATCGCCGAGTTCGAGCAGTCCACCGGCTGGAGCTGGCTCACCGCCTGCACCACCGCCCTGGAAGCCGATCCGAGCCTGGCGACCAAGGTCAACGACGACTTCGAGCGCCAGTTCGAAATCGAGACCGGCTGGACCTACAGCGATGCCGTCGAGATGGCTGTCGAATCGCGTCGTGAGGATCGCCTCTTCGGCAACGGTCGCAGCTACAGCCGCACCAATCGTTCGCGCGCCTCGTCCTTGTCGGTCGCCGACAAGTTCGAACGCGAGACCGGCTGGAACCTCGGTGACGCCATCGACATGGCTGCCGAGTCCCGTCGCGACGATCGCCTCTTCGGCGGCCGTTTCGGCACCTACCTGAACTAAGCAAGCTCAGTTCAGCCCGTGGCCATGCGCAGAGAGAGCCCTTCTTGGGCTCTCTCTGTGGCATTGGCAATTTTGAAAACACCGAGTTTAGCTACGGCAGACTCGTCTGAAAAGAAGAGAAGAAAATGAAAGTTAATTTGAAAGTTGGTGACGTCATTGGTGCCGAAGTAATTCGCATCATCACTGGTGCTCTGGTTCTCGAACTGGACAACTGCCAGGAGACTGTCATCCCGATGAGTGGCCTCAAGGGTCGCGACAACAACGCCAAGATCGACCGCTTCTGCTCGTTGAGCATCGGCAGCCAGCTGCAGGTGGAAGTGACCAACGCTTTCGTCGGCCAGGGCTTCAAGAGCAAGATCGAAGTCAAGGAAGTCGCACCGGCATCTTCAACCGCTAGCGCCGCCCCGGCTCCTACCGGTCGCGTCCTCACAGCCACACGTTAATCAGGGAGGTCTATGAAACAACTCGAAGTAAGTAGCGGCGTTCATCACGTCAACAGCGGTTTGGTCATCGCCAGCGGCACAGCTCACATCGAAGCGAGCGGCAGTGCCACTGTCATTCTCTTCGACCAAGCCACTGCTCGCGCCGATGGCCAAGCTCATTGCACTGCCATGGATGAAACGAAAGTCGTCTTGCTGGGAAACGCTGAAGCAGTAATGCACAAGCACAGCCAGCTCGAAGCTTTCGCTGCCACCACATGGATTGCTCTGGATGACAGCACGGTCACCGCCCACGATACCAGCAATGGCTTCGTCGGCAACCGCGCTCGCTTCCATGGCAAAGGTGCAGCCAAAGCTCTCTCCATGAGCAGCGGCGCTTACACCCTCGAAGACGATGCTGTCCTCGAGGTCGTGCAGAACGGCAAGTTGGTTACCTATTCGTAGACACAACTTCACAACATCACAGCCAAGGAGCTGCCAACCAAGACATACATTGACCGCAACATCACCGAGCTTCCGCTCAAAACCTAACACCGGCGTGCTCAAAGCTGGCGCTTTGACACGCTCTTCTGAAGAAACCGGAGAAATAAACATGGCGAAGACCTTCATCCAGCTGAACAACGGCCGCATCAAGCGCACCGGCAACCGCTTCGGCGGCAGCATCTCCCGGCCCCGCGCCGACGTCGACGACAACATCAAGCTGCGCATCATGACGCGCTCCGACAAGCGCTTCACCGCCCAGCTGATCGACGACTGCGACATCAGCGCCATCGCCGACACCGTGCTGCGCCCCGTCGCCACCAAGCCGCAGGGCATCAACGAGACGCTCTTCGACGGCGAGGCCGAGGTCTACGGCAACGCCGTGCGCTACAGCGACGACGACGTCAGCATCACCATGGTGCTCGACGCCAACGGCCGCGTGCTCTCGGCGCACTGCCGCAGCTAGATGTAATACCAAGATGTGAAAACACGGGGCAGCGGTCACTAGCGAAAGCTATATCGCTGCTCCGAGTTTTTGCTCTGCGAGCGAAGCAAAACTGGCTAAGACATCCGTCGAAGTCATCTGACAAATAATCTCATTTTCCGGAGAATACAAAATGGCGAAGAAAATCATCGAGCTGCACAACGGCCGCATCAAGCGCACGGGCAACCGTATCGGCGGCGACACCAACAGCCTCGAGACGCGCCACCGTCGTCACGACAACGAGCACCGCATGCACGTCATCCGCCGTCAGCACAACCTCGATGCCCGCCAGGCCATCGAAGAGTGCGACATGATCGGACCGCGCGGCATCATCAACAAGAACTCCATCGACTACCCCGGTCAGGAGCCCCGCCGCGAGAACAAGCCGCGTCACCGCAGCCGCAACCGCAGCAACAATCGCCGCGACGGTCGCGACAACTACGGCTACGCCAGCCACTACGCCGCGCCGGCCATGACGATGACCACGGTCACCGTCAAGAAGTCGCGTCCGGCCTTCAAGGTGATCATCGACAACGGCGGCACCATGCGCGCCATCCCGTTGAACTAAACGCTCACGCTGAGCTAGACATAGAAAGGAAACGAATATCATGCATGGTATCGGAACCATTGGCTTGGTGGTGATTGCCCTCGTTGTGGCTTTCCTCATCCTGCCCATGCTCGGTCTTTCGGGCATCCTCATTGTCATCGGCGTTCTGGCGTTGCTCAAGGGTCATCTCTTGGGCGGCATCGTCTGCATCGCCATCGGCTTCGCTGTCAAGCCGCGTCGTTACTGAACGCCATGTCAGTCAACAACGCTGCTTCGGCAGAAACCGCAGTCGATGCCAAGGCGCTGGCCATCGAACTGTTCGACATTCAGGCTCGGCACAACAACGGGCGCGGCATCAGCTGCGTTCGTGGTGTGTGCAGTGAGCTCGAACGCGGACAGCTCGACGGCGCCAAGGCCATCATCAACACCGACTCCGACAAGATGCGCAGCTATCCCGATGTGGTGGCAGTGCTGAAGCGGGTTGGCTTCTGGGAGGACACTGATTTTGGACTGGGCCAAATACGACCAGTGAAATAAGCATTTCACCTCTTTCGCAAAAGGAGATAACCATGAAACTGGTCCTCGCCAAGCCTCCGGGAAAGGGATACATCCTCTACGTCAACGAGCTCAAGGGCGACGAAAAGTACGTGCCTTACCGCCCGTGCCATTTCGAGCTGCCCGACTCGGAACGTTGGCACGCCGACAGCACCATCCGCGATGCCTGGGAAGAAGTCAAAGCGACCGGCGTCAGCGGTAGCATCTTCAACCAGTGCCAGTGGGTCGGCACCACCGGCTGGGAATTCTGGACGGCCAACGAAGACGCCATCTTGGCCACGGCCACGAAGGTGAGCGAACTCCTGGGCATCGAACTGCAGCTCGAGTAACACCTCGAAACAGCAGTCAGAGGCACAGCAATTTCTCTTTATCAACGCACAGTGAAGGAAATCAACATGTCGAACCAGTCGAACAACGGCAACCAGACCGCCAAGGGCCCCGCTTTCAAGGCCACCTTCGTCGCCGCCAACAACGGCCTGCAGACCGAGCAGCGTGTCCACGGCCGCCGCGCCTTCCCCAGCCGCAACGGCCTGCAGCCCCAGCTCGGTGAGACCTGGATGGTCGAAGTCGCCGGCGAAAACCCGAAGGGCACCGTCCACTTCGTCAAGTGCCTCGAGCTCGTCAGCGCCGCCAAGCCGGTCTCCGCGCAGGTCGAGGCGAGCGCCGACTGCAGCACCGATGCCAACTCCAAGGCGGCCGTCGTCAACAAGCCCGTGCACATCCCCCAGGTGCGCATCGTGCGTGCTCCCGGCACCGACGTCTTCGCTCGCATCACCGCCTGGGCTGCCCCGAGCAAGAGCGTCGCTCTGGGCGACCTAAAGTTCGCCTTCGCCAAGAAGCGCGTCGAGAGCAACGACACGGCCCGCGCCATGTTCACGCAGCTCGGCAGCTCCATGGCTTCGGTCAGGGTTCTGCAGGAAATCGCGGACAACGCCGAAGGCCAGCTCAAGCAGGTCAACAGCAACGACTACGACATCGGCCTGGCCCTCTTCGAGGCGCGCAAGGTCATGGTGCAGATGGAAGTCGCCAAGGCCAACCTGGCCAAGGAGACTCTCGCCTACGCCCGCCTGGTCAAGAAGCTCAAGACCGTCGCCGCCGAAGAGCAGGAGCCGCTCGCTCAGCTGATCGCCACCACCAAGGCCGCGCTCGACGAAAAGCGTGTCGCCCACAACGCCGCCATGGCCACGGCCAAGGAACAGCTCAACCACGCCAACACCGGCGTGTTCTTCTGCTACCACGAGGAGTCCGTCAAGGCCGTCCTCGAGCTGCTCGAGACCAAGGTCAACTACTCCGAGCAGGCGGCGAGCAATCGCAACCAGCTCGAAGCCGACCTGAACGCCTTCGAGAAGTTCGTCGCAGAACTGAGCTAAACGACTACCGTAGAACTGTCCCGTTCAGCGGCAACCGAAAGAACCAACCACCAAAAGTGGCTGGTTCTTTCCTCCATATAGGAGGCACACAATGCCCACCCTCATACCGGAGAATGACTCCAACCTTACCGCTGAGATCGAACGTCTCGTAGCCCTGGACAAGGCCCGCGCGCAGCAAATCATCAGTGACATTCCCGCTTTCATCCAGCAAGTCTCTGCAGCAACTGTTGAACAAGCAGTGGCTCAGGGCTTGCAGCAATACACCGTAAGCGCGCTGATGATGCGACTGAACTGGACTGACTCGCGAGAGAAGCCCGGTTTCTTCGACAACATTTTCGACTGCTGGCCCGAAGGTCGCCTTCCAGATCCCACGCAATTTCTGGAGGCACCATGGGCGGTTTTCGACTACTGCCGCAAAGCAGGCTACGAACCCTTTGTAGAGCGTGCTCTCTACCAAGATTGTGGCCTTGTGAAAGAGCCTGACCCGAATGCGCCGCCGGTCTTCAAGCGCATCAACAGCGACTTCCGTGACTATTTCTTCTACATCGGAATTCGCTGGACTGTCAATCTCACCTAAACTCTGAAAGGAGGTCAAACAATGAGTTCACTGAACGACCTGGGCAAATCGCCTGTGGTGCAGTTCGTGCGGCTCCCTGCAGCAGGTCAGACCGAAGCGAAACCGACGAGCCCCAAGAGCATTTCGCTCAAGCAAGGCGAGTCGGTGGTTCTTGTTGGCGATGGAGTTTCCGTCAAGGTCGCCAACAACAAGTTCCATTCGCTCAAGTCGACCACATTCGTGCTCGTCAAGTTCGACGCACGAGTGGCCGCCGCAGATGAGCACGAACCCCAAGACGCCCAGCAGGTGGAACCGGCTCTGGTCGGCACTTCCATCACCTGCAACGGCAAGACCCTGGCATTGGTCAGCGCGGTGGAGAGCAAGTCGAAGTTGCTCACCATCGAACTCGCTGACGGTGTCAAAGTGCAGAACGACTTCACCTAACCAAGGAGCATCATGTCCACTATCTTCGTACTGAGTCATTGGGGCCAAGGTGGCAAGGGCAGTGGTTATACCATTGTCGTTGCCAGCAGCCGCAACATGGCTCGCTTCATGGTGCGCGACTATCTCAACGCCAAAAGCGAGGGTTACCGCCAATTCCACAACATGAACAGCTTCGAGGTGGAGCTGCTGGAAGACTCGAGCCTGTTCTCGCATCTCGAACTCGACGTCGAGAAGAGCGCCCACGGCGTTCACAGCGAGTACTGGCTCACCCCCGAAGACGAGGAAACGACTGACGCTGGCGACAACGCTGGTGGCAAGCTGCTGCTCATCTACACCAGGGCCTAACACTTCAATGGGCCTTGGACGACACAAGAAACGACAAACAAAAACCGCGAAAAACGGAGACTAAATGCGAAAGCACTTCTATTTGAAAATCATCGGCTTGCCACACTCACGTGGTTCGCCATAACCTTGTTAAGGAGTTCATCATGAACACTGTCATCAAGACTGAAAAGAGCAAGGCGATCGAAGTCGTCTTTGGCGCCGGCGGTGTCAAAGGCTACCTGCACATCGGCTTGCTGCGCGCGCTCGAAGAGCTCGGCTTCAACATCTCCAAGTTCACCGGTGTGAGCGTCGGCGGCATCGTTGCTGCTCTCGCTTCCAACGGCTGGTCGTCCACCCGTGTGCTGGAACTCTTCTTGGCGTCGCACGACTCCTCGAAGAACCCGCTGCTCATGGCCAGCGCCATCGTGGTGCCTGACCTGTCGAGCTTCATGCAAGGCAAGTCTTTCCTCTCGTTGGAAGGCCCCTGGCAGGAATCGGTGAAGAAAATCGGCATCAAGCCGAACGACCGCTTGCGCATCGTCGCTTGCGATGGTGCCACCAAGAAGCCGGTGCTCTTCGAGGGCCTCGACTACAACCTCGGCACCGCTCTGGCTGCAACTGGCGCCTTCCCCGGCGTCTTTCTGCCGGTGCGTCATGAGGGCATGCTGCTCGAGGACGGTGCTTGCTTCCACCGCAACCCCGACCAGTTCTGCACCGACCCGGCCGTGGTCTCCTCGCTTGGTTTCGCGACCAAGTGGCCCAAGGAGTATCTCGACCCGATCTCGCTCTACTTCCACTATCGCGAGGTCTACTTCCCCATCGTCATGCAGGAAACGGCCATCGACGAAACTCGCAACCTGCTCATCAACCAGCAGGCCGACGACGTTTGCGGTCTCTCCTTCGCGCTCAGCAAGAAGCGCTGCCTGCAGATGTATGAGGAAGCCTACGTGCACTCGAAGCGCGTTCTGTTGGAAGCGATCCAGGACGGTCGTCTCCCCAACCCAACGGGTCAATAAGAACCTGTAGAAGCTTTGATCTCATGGCCCCGCCGTTCAGCGAGTAATCGCAAGAACGGCGGGCCATCTATTTTTCAGGAGCATTTTATTTTTCGCCCGAGCAACTACGCTCTGTAGTATTTTCTCCCAAAAATGAGTTGTGGCATGGCCCCCGTTCAGTGGACAGTTGGTTTGAATGAAATCGCTCCTGGTGACAAAATGTCAAAAGGAGAAAATAAATGTCAGGCAAGAAAACAAGTCGAGACACTCATTCATGGAACGTCCGCAAGAATGCAACGGAACAATACAGGCGATCAGGGTTATGTGCCCGGTACTTGTTACTTAGCGAAACTTGCGGGAGTATTAGAATATAGGCAATTTTAAAATTACCATAGTAGTTGAGGATTTGAATGGAAAAGCGAAAATAGTAATTATTTCAACACTAACACTAGCATTTGGTGGAGTAAGCAAAGTTATGGCAGATGACAACGATAAGCTTAGGCAACTATTAATCGATGATTGCCACAAACAAATAGTTAAAACTTTTCAACCGCCTTATATTAGGGAGCACAACAAACAATTGTCCAATCCGAACAACCTCGCGATTATTCAATTTAAACTTTTTAAAAGCTGTCCAGATGGCTTTGCCAAAGAAGTGGTTGTTGTAAAAGCCAACGGGGATCCGGAATTTGCCGAAGCAGCGGAGGAAACAATCCGCAAGCCTCTTTTTCGGCCAAATGGCACCAGTATAGATCCCCTAAACCTTGAGTGCAGTTTCACTGAGAAAGAAATTAGCGTACATGCACTTCCTTCTGCCAAATAGATTGGATTAAGCGGTTCCTGTGCATCGGAGTTCTGATAGGCCCAAAGACCGGAAATAGGCGTTCGAAAGAGCAATTTGCATTGGTGGGCTTGCACCCATTCGGCAAGGACCACGGGAGCCGTTTCCGGCACCTTGTTGACCTTGCCGCTGGCTAAGACCCATCTAGCACACTCGCTTGTATCTCGTGGTGCCGCGTTTCCATCGCTTCCAGACTAGACAGCGAAGTTTGTGCCGCATCCATCTTTCAAGCTCTATAAGTGGTTTCGATGTCTCGCAATATCCGAAGCAATTTAACCAGCCGCGCAAATAGGTGGCCAGTTCTCCGATGACTTGCTCAAGGGTGTTCCCTTTTTGCGGATTGTCATTGCTCTGATTTTCTCCTTGACTCGCTCCGAAGCAGCCGGCGCTATTCGGCGCCTTGGCTGCATCTGACTCGTAAAGGTAAAACCCAAGAATTTCCTTTCCCATGGCCTCCCTGCTCCGCTTTTCGCCTCATTTACTTGCAGCTTTAACCGCTTGTCGAGAAATTTCGTGATCCTTTCCATCACTCGTTCTCCCGCTCGCTGACTGGCAACGTAGACATTACAGTCGTCCGCATTCTCGAATCGGAGACCACTCTTCTCAAGTTCTTGGTCAAGGTCGTCCAGAAGTAGGTTACTTAAAATCGGCGAAAGTGGGCCACCTTGCGGAACTCCCGCCTCTGTCGGTTTCGTTAAGCCATCTTCAAACATTCCTGAATTTAGAAACGCTCGAATCAGCTTCAACACTCGCTTGTCGCTTACTCTCTTGGAAATGCGCCACATCAATGCATCATGATTAACTCGGTCGAAAAAATTTCTCCAAATCAAAATCAACTACATATCGCAACCCGCTGCTTACGTATTCTTGCGCTTGCTTGATTGCCTGATGCTGCGATTTGCCGGGGCAAAACCATAGCTATGCCAGCTCTGAGTGCCCTCCAATTTAATCCGGTATTGAGAGACTTTGCAGCGCGATTGAGGGCCGCTGGCAAACCAGGCAAAGTTGTAGTTGGTGCGGTCATGCGGAAACTGCTGCGACTCATGTTCGCTGTGATTAAGACTGGTAGGCACTTTGACGTCGACTTTAAGTCTTCCCGACCTCTGCTTGTCGGTGCTGGACCTGCCACTGCAGGTGCAACCACTTAAAACAAGCATATAAAAGTTGCTGTAGGACGTCAAAATGATTCTGTTGACGCTATCCTGTCGGCACTAACGTTTGATTTTGATCAACTCTTTTGAGTCTAAAGTTGATCTCGCTTCAGCTTGCGATATAATTCAGGCACTCGAACTGCGGTTGGCACAGAAACTAACTTGACGCCAGACACACTATCTAATCGATATTATCAGAGACCAAAATCAACTCGCTGGTGCCACCAGTTTGATCAACTTCTCTGAAGCAATCGGGCTAACATAGAGAACATCGGCACCATTGCTAGAAAGCAGCAGTGCAGACTGGTTGCCTAACTTGCCGATGCTCGCGACCTGACCATTCTCAAGGGTAATTTGACGCATACTGGTTTTGCGCAGTGAAAGCAAACCAGTTGGTGCCTGATAGCAGTCTATGCAATCAGTAGAAGAGCCGTCAGTGCAGTTATAGCACATACGCACAAGAGTCTTACCCTGACCAGCTTTGACAATATCAGAGCCGAACAAAACATAGTTAGGAAGTTGAATCTTTTGCACAGCAAACCCAACTTTGGGCGCCAAATCAGAAGCATCTTTCTTGCCGACATAGTCAACAACAAAACTAGGATCTTCCGGACCAGAAGAATGATGTCCGATACTCGCCACCAAGTTCTCAGCCGCGATGGCATTAGCAGCTCGTGCTTCTTTATTCGGCGCCGGCTTTAGACTTTGTATTTGCTCTGGGGAATGGCCGGTGAGATAAGAAGAGGAAAGAGCTAAAGAAACGAGAAGAACAGTGGCTGCCGCACCAATAAAAAAAGTACTCATGTACTTCACCTTATCGGCCTGCTGATCTTTGTGCAGAGCTGAAATAATGCGCTTCTCAAAATCATCACTCGGCTTTTGCTTAGCAAGAATGTCGCCAATGCCGGATCTCACAGAAAGAATTTGGTCCCACTCTTCTTGACACTGAGCACACTTTTCAATATGACCAGCCACCATTGCTGCTGACTCATTGGCAAGTTCATTGTCGCTAGCTGGCCCCAACAGCTCTCGGACTTGTTCACAGTTCATTTGGGCCTCTCTTTATTTCACTTATTTTTTCTGTCGCATCAGAATTCTCGTCACTGTCACTATTGCTTTTGCCGCTCATCAAGCCAAAAAGTGCCTTGCGCGCCCGTGATAGACGAGACATAACAGTGCCAACAGGAACACTCAAATAATCAGCAATATCTTTGTAAGACATATCACTGACTTCGCGCAAAAGCAGCGGAGCAGCGAAATGTTGAGGTAAATTGGCAATTCCACTAGCCAGTAATTCGTACTCCATCTTTCTAGAAACAACCGCATCTGGCGTCTCGCCACTATCGACCAAGAGATTTTCTAGATCGTCGTCTTCTTCTAACTCTTTAAACTGTGGCCCACTTGAAACTTGCCGCACCACATCTTTGATGGCGTTGCTGAGAATGGCATAAAGCCAAGCTTTTTCATTGCTGCCCTGCTTAAAGCTGTTGAATGAGCGAAATGCTCTAATGAAAGTTGTTTGCACTACATCTTCAGCTTCTTCATGTTTGCGTAGACGCAAAAATGCATAGTTGTAGAATTCTCGTGAATAGGCTCTTACCCAGCCCTCCACAGTCTTTTTCTTTGTTGCATTCTCTTGAAAAAACATAGCTTCTACAAATGCCGTCGCGGAACATGACAGCCTTGACCCGGATGTTTAGCAAAGTAGTCTTGATGATAGTCTTCAGCGGTATAAAACGTCTGTAGGGGCTCCAATGAAGTAACTATCTTGCCATCGAACTTACCTTGCAACGCTGCCAAAGTTTCTTTAGCCTGCTTCAAATCAGCAACATTACTATAGAAAATTGCTGAGCGATATTGGTCTCCAACATCTGGTCCTTGGCGGTCTTTTGTCGTGGGATCATGAATGGAAAGAAACTCTTTAACAAGGGCTTCGTAGCCTATAACTTTGGGATCGAAAACTACTCTGACCGCTTCAGCGTGCTTAGTGGAATGACTACAAACATCCATATAAGTGGGATTTTTAGTGACACCACCGGTATAACCAACAACTGTACTGTGCACTCCTTTTACCGTCTTGAATGCGTCTTCAACGCCCCAGAAGCAGCCACCCGCAAAGTAAGCGACAGAAAGCCCTTTCGCTTTTTCAGCGGCATCTTCTACCGCTGTATAAGCAGGCAAATCAACAGCGTCTAATTTCTTTGCCGAATTTTTAGAAGTACTATCAGCTTCTGTGGAGGCTGCGACTGCCGCTCCGCCAGCTTTAGGATCAAAGGCAAGTGAAGCTGAATTGATGCAATAGCGCTTACCACTTGGCCCCGGACCATCATCAAATACATGACCCAAATGAGCGCCACAAGTGGCACACATCACTTCGTTGCGTTCCATACCCAGAGTTTTATCTGAAGCCACACTGACATTTTCGCCTTTTACAGGATCGGTAAAACTGGGCCAACCAGTGCCTGAATCAAACTTTGTTGTGGAAGAAAATAATGTGCCACCACAAGCGGCACACTTATAGCTTCCCTTATCGTGATTATTCCAATACTTTCCAGTGAAGGCCATCTCGGTGCCTTTCTCTCTGGCAATACGGTACTGTTCAGGTGTCAGTCTGGCACGCCATTCTTTATCTGTTAATTGCTTCCATTCAATCTTCTCATTGCTCGCAGGTTTACTCGCCTGCGAAGCACCTATTGAAGGGCTGGAGCAGCCAGATAGAAAGATTGTTGCAGCAATAGTACCGAACACCGTACTTTTATAGATAGTCAATTTCATCACCAAATCATCACCAGATCGTCACCGTTCACAAACGCCGTCAACCATCTATACTGCAGCGCCGCAGATTTTATTCCCAAATACCTTGGGCAATTTAAATTCTAGTCGATTAGCCGGGAATAAAATTGCAGAGCCCTCGGTTTAGGAAGTATCCAATACCGAACAGGAGATTTTCGGATGCAAGAAAAAACAAGAGCAAAAGTAGCCGCAGCGTTGGTAGCCACCCTAGGACTGGCCATGCAAAGCTCGGCCAATGCCAACCCAGCTCAGAGCCTACGCATATTTGAAAAACCATCACTGATGAAACTGAACAAAGCTGAGTCTGCTGAGCAGTTCTTGGCTGACGACAAAGCAAAAGAGAAGGGCAAGGAAGGTTCTTGTAAGGGCAAAGAAGGTTCCTGTAAGGGCAAAGAAGGTTCCTGCAAAGGCAAAGAAGGCTCCTGCAAGGGCAAAGAAGGCTCCTGCAAAGGCAAAGAAGGCTCCTGCAAGGGCAAAGAAGGCTCCTGCAAGGGCAAAGAAGGTTCCTGCAAGGGCAAAGAAGGCTCTCACTAAAACTAGTCTCACAGCAGCAATAAATAGGAAAAGCTCAAGTCGTTACGGCTTGGGCTTTTCTATTCTTACCAATCATAGAAACTTCCTGGCCAAGCAGCTAAACTTCTAAATTCACTTCCACAATAATAACCATGCACTTTATCTGGCCCCTCATAGCTGCTTTCACTATCTCCACCCAGTCATCAAGCTACTTGGTGGCAAACTATCTTGATGAAGACAATCCGGCCTTCATTCACCTACCTGTTTATCCTCTCATCAATGAAGGCAAATATGACCAAGCTATCACTTGGCTTAACGGCGCCATTGCCAAAGAACCGAAGAACTTAACTGTTCTAGAGTGCCGAGCACACTGCTACCACGCCTTAAAAAAATACGCGCTAGCAATTAACGACTTTAATGGCTGCATTGCCATGGCAAAGAAAAATCTGTATTTGTACTACGACCGCGGTCAGGCCTATTCAGACCTGGGAAATTATGAAAAAGCTCTTGCTGACTACGAAACAGTGATCACCCTTGCTGGTAACAACAAAGACAGCCAAAGGCGCTACTACCGACTCAAGGTCAATGCACTAGAGCATTTAAATCGCAGCGCTGAGGCTGAAATCTGGTGCACGAAAATTCTCGTCATAGAGCCCAAAAATTTCGAAATATTGGCTAAACGAGCGACCTTAAGGCGAAAGCTAGGGCGCATGCAAGATGCTATTAATGACTACTCGGCAATTCTCAAGTCTGTGCCCGACGACGCCGTTATGCTAAAGCTCAGAGGCGATCTCTATTTTCAACTGAAAGACTGGAAAAAAGCTATCGCTGATTATTCAGCGGCGATTGCCGAAGAGCCTGAACTGGCAGTCTCAATTTATCCAATCAGGGCCAAGGCCTATGCCGCCATCGGAGATACAGCCAAAGCTGCTGCTGACAACGCCAAAGCCAAGAAGTAAAAGCGGCGCTAGCTATGCCCGCTTGCGCGAAGCTTTCATTGCAAGGAATTTACCTTGCCAGCATTGTTTCTATCCCGCCTAGGCGCGTAAGTTAAAGGCCTCATTTCTTTTAGTCTCCAACAGAATAATCTTGTAAACAACCGCCAATCAGCACCATGACCTCAAGACAAATAAGCTACCTAACCTTTCTCAAGGCTCAGACCCTGACGTCGAGTTCCTAATCTTCGCAAAGCCCCAAGCAAGCAACGCATCGCATCAATGGAGCCCCTTATGGCCGATATTCACACAGCCACCTTGGCTTATGAGCGTTGGTTCGCCGAGCACACAAAGATTGTGCAGGCCGACCTCGATCAAAAGCACAAGCTCATGCATACAAGCCCTTTCATCTTGCTCAGAGGCACCTTCTACCGCTGGGCAGAGTTATTTCCTCTGGCACTGCCCGAGCTGATGAAAGCCCCGATAGTTCTTTCTGCCGGCGATCTCCACATCGAAAACTTTGGCACCTGGCGCGACGCTGAAGGGCGACTCAACTGGGGTGTCAACGACTTCGATGAAGCTCACCCACTACCCTTTACCAACGACCTTGTCAGACTGGCCACCTCGGCGGCATTTGCCATCGAAGAAGGCAAGCTGTCACTCTCCCTCAAAGATGCCTGTCAGGTCATCGTAGACGGCTACAAAGAGGCTCTGACGCGCAGCGGCCGGCCCTTTGTTCTGGCAGAGAAGAATCGCGATCTGGGCAAAATGGCACGCAACCGCCTGAAAGACCCCCGCGACTTTTTCGACAAGCTCGACACCCAGGCCAAAACCGCTGGCACAGTGCCCGCTGTTGTCGTCCAAGTGATCAACTCGGCCTTGCCGCGCAATGCCTCTAAGCCTGTTTACTTTCAGCGTCAAGCTGGTGTCGGCAGCCTAGGTCGGCAGCGTTACCTGGCCGTTTGCGAACTAGGCGGTAGCCGCATCGTTCGAGAGGCAAAGGTGATGTTGCCGTCGGCTTGGTCTCTTCTCCATCCGGAGGAAGGCAAAGAGCCGACCATTTACCTCAACGAACTGTCGGAAAGGTGCCTGCGTTCACACGACCCATTCTTGCGGGTCGACAACGGTTGGGTGATTCGTCGCCTCGCCCCTGATTGCGCCAGAATCGAACTGAACGAACTGCCCGACGAGCGCGATGAACGTGCTCTGCTCGAAGCCATGGGTGCTGAAGCCGCAAACATCCACCTGGGCACCCCCAAGGCGCGAGCAGCTGTACTTCGCTTTCTCAACAAGAACAGCAATTGGCTCTTGCCAGCGGCCAAGAAGATGGTGCAATTGACCAAGAAAGACTTCCGCGACTGGCGCGCCGGCAGCAAGACAAAGTAAGACACAGCAAGACGAAGTAAGACAAAAGTCAAAAGAACAGCAAGGTGGGCTCAGTGCCTCACTTTGCTGTTTTTTAGCGTGCATTATTACGCTATATAGTACCAAGGCAGGCAAAAAAATCTGCATTGGCTTTTCAGCGTCTGTGCAGATTTTTTTAAGGGCCCTTGTTTGCTCTCATGTCATTTCAATTTAACTGAGCCAAAAATTGCTTAATCGCACCAGTAAAAATGGTCACGTCAGCAAGGTCAATATTCACATGACTAGAGCGAGGGCAAACGACAAAGCGCTTAGGAGCCAGAGCACGACTGAACATTTCACGAGAATGGTCAATGTCGATGATACTATCCACAGCACCATGCATAATCAAAAGCGGCACATGCGGCTGCTCAAGAATTGCCACATTGTTGAGTGCTGGTCTTTGCGGAAAGAGCCAATTGGGATAGATCTTGAGAAAAGACACTTTCTCGTGGGCAATGCGAGGCAATGAGGCAAATCCTGATTGCAGAATCAAACCTTTAGCCTTGCGCACAGAAGAAACATGACAGGCAACAGTGGTGCCAAGCGAAATGCCATAAATGACAATCTGCTCTGCGCGATAGCCCAAAACATTGGTCAAGTAATCGTAGGCACTGGTACCATCTTCGCAAATGTGGGCAATGGTTGGCACGCCACCACTCTTGCCAAAACCGCGCGGCTCATAGGTGAAAACCGAAGCGCCGGTAGACAAAAGCAACTTGATAAATTCAAGTCGTTTAGGAATGTCACCAGCGTTGCCAGGGCAGACAAGAAAGATGCGACTAGCTCTACTCACACTGTCAGGCACTTTAAAAATCCAACCGCGTAAATTGCTACTGTCTTTGGCTTTGAAAAGGCACTGTTGATTGGGCACAGATTTGAAACTATCTAGGTTGGTTATCTCGACCTGAGAGCCTCTCTCTTTGTCCGGGTGAAACAGTTTGTGGGTGTAAAGCCCAGGTAGCATGCGGGGAGAAAGCGCTAAATACAAAATGACCAAAACAACAAGAGTTCTGATCAACCGACGTAACCACACGAATACTCGCAATGGTCTAACGCCATTTGATTTTGATTCCATAACTTTAGGTTTTAAATTTGAGAAATAAGAACTCTTAGGAGTTCCGTTCATCTTTGAAAATAGCGCTTATCAAGGCCCACATGGTGGCGGCGCAAAGAATAATGACTGCGGTGTTAGCCCAAAATCCGGGTTTCAGATACGCCTGAACGGCCAACATCAACACCATGCAGATACCTACAACAGTGAATTCACGTTTCATGATTGGATGGTTTTAAGTGAAAGTAATTGAGATTTCCTAGAGAAAAAGAAAAGAGATTTGAAATAGAGATAGCTTGAGCTTATTAGTAAGGCAGCCCTATATCAAAGAGATTCGTGCCCGGCCGAGCGAAAAAAGGCAGCTATACGGCTGAAACAGTTCAGTTGGTATAAGGCTGGCAAACCTCGCGCGAGGTGCCAAACCAGTGGCCAAACAGACCGCTGCGCGGCTCATGTCAAGCCCCTGGCAGCGGTTAATTATTGGCTTGATCCGACTAGCAACTTGGAAGATACTGTAGTGAAGGAGAATTCAGATGCAAACGACAACTGGCAGAAACCGACCTATAGTCATTCAAAGAGAAATTACTAGGATGATCAACATATCTCCTTTGGTCGTCATTGTACTGACGATTCTTTTTATAGCTCTAGCAATGGCCAGCGACAATATCCATCAACTGCTAGATCCAACTTACAGACAAAAAATTCAAGACGAGCAGAAGTCTATAAAAGATCTAGACGATATTCTTGAACGTGTTGAGAAGAACAATCAAAGCGTTAAACGTCAGTGATCTGATTACAACAGCTTCGGCTTCGCAAATCGGTATCAAATATGGTGCGAAAGCTCAACTACACCGAAACGGTCAGACCAGCCAACCATAACCTCAAAGACAGCTCCTAGCCCATAAGCTGCTTCAGTCAACTCATACTCCACATGGGGCAATTTGTCGTTACCGTACGAAGTGCGACGTACAAGGCCAGAATTTGCTAGCTCACGCAGCTTCGCAGTCAACATATGCTGAGTAATGTCGGGTATGGCCCGCCGCAAATCCCCAAAGCGACGAGGCCCCTTAATCAGTGCGAATAGAATCTCAACTTTCCACTTTCCAGCCAAAACTTTAAATGCCGCCTGGAACTTCGAAACATCATCAGAATCTGGCACACAAGAGTCGGGTGAGCACGAGTCGCTTACGCTTACGGCGCCTACGCCTGACTGTTCGCAGACAGAGACAGATATTCGAGGAGTGCTAATTGCATTCTGCATAACTGGTATTTATTTCCATCCTACTTGCGGCAAATCTTACAACAGTCGATTCTATATTGTTGAGTTGCCGTTAAGAAAGAGAAACAATCATGAGTACAGTGCTGGTCACGGGTGGAACTGGCTATATAGGCGGATGGTGCATAGTCGAACTATTGAAGCGCGGTCATACGGTGCGCACCACAATTAGAAGCCTCACCAAAGAAGCAGCCGTGCGCAGAGCGATCGCCACACAAGTCGACCCCGGTGAACGACTCAAATTCTTCGCGGCAACATTAACGGAAGACAGCGGGTGGGATGAAGCAGTAGCCGGCTGCGACTATGTCTTGCACGTGGCCTCACCACTTGGAACAAACGTTCCTAAGAATCCCGACGACTTGATTGTACCGGCCAGGGACGGCACATTGAGAGTGCTCAAAGCTGCCACCCAAGCCGCCGTGAAAGGCTTCGTCTTCACCTCATCGGTGGCGGCATCATCTCCTGGACCAAATGCACCTGATGGCAATAACGACGAAACACTCTGGACCAACCCCGAGGCAGCGGGACTGACCGCATATAGAAAATCTAAAACCCTCGCTGAAAAAGCCGCATGGGATTTTATGGAGAAGTACACAGGCCCAACTACTTTTACAGCAATACTGCCTAGTGCAGTTCTCGGACCAGTCCTAACTCGCGAAAATCTAGGTTCGGTACAGCTCGTCAGTCGCTTATTGGACGGAAGTTTTCCCGGCAACCCACGGCTGGGATTCAACATCATAGATGTGAGAGATCTTGCTGACTTACATATTCGCGCCATGAATTCACCGGAGGCCGCTGGTCAAAGACTGATTGCTTCAGCCGACTTCATGTGGTTAAAAGACATATCACAGATGTTGCGCGCAGAGCTTGGAGTAAAAGCGAATAAAGTGCCTACCAGAGGCTTGCCAGATTTTGTATTGAAATTTATAGCGCTGTTTGATCGCACCATAAGCCTTGTCACACCAGACCTCGGCAAAAAGCACACAACCACATCAGCAAAGGCCCAACGCCTACTTAACTGGAAGCCGCGCCCAGCCAAGGAGACAATCATAGATTGTGCTAACAGCTTGCTAGATTAAAGTCTGCCGCAACTAATATCTTTTGGTGTCTCTACTTGAGAAACTCGTCTATTGATTCAAACTGTGTCGAAGCATTTCTCAGCTCACCGCCTTCACTATCGCGGTCATGGTAAGTGGGTTGGCCACCCGGCTTCTCTTTTTCAAGTTGGTCTGCTTCTTTATCGCGGTGGCTCTCTCTTAAAAGAAAACAGTAGTTCTGCCGAGCCGTGCGAGTAGACGTGCTCCAATTGCCAACTGGATCAAGGGCTATTGAACGCTTGTATAGAGGCTCGGCTAGATCAAATTTCTTTTGCACTCGATAGAGGGTAGCGAGAATATTGAGCTGACTGGCAATAACCTGAGGATTAGTGTCCTTACGTTTTTGCAACATCGACAAGACACGCTTGTAATAGCCCTCGGCTTCTGCAAACTTGCCTTGATTTTCACATGAATCAGCCACTTCATTTAGTGCTGTGAGCAAATACTTGTGATCCGGACCGAGCTTTCTTGTATAAATGTCGACTATGCGTTTGTAGATGACTTCAGATTTTTTGTAGTTGGCTTGATTGCGGCAAGCGTAAGCAAGATTGGTCAACTTGTTCACTAGAAGCGGATGATCGGGGCCGTATCGGCGCTCACAGTCGGCAATTTCTTTGTCAGCATTTTCTATCCAGCGATCATCAATAATTGGCGGTGGTGCCTTAGTAGAAGCCTCCTGGGCTTGGCCAGAGTCTACAGCTGCCCCCGAAGCTGCAGAGTTAAAATCAGAACTAGAACCAGAACTAGGTTTTTCAATTACAGTCTTAGCTTCTACAGTCTTAGCTTCTCTTGTAGACGACCAAAACCAAATACCTCCTGCCGAAACTGCCAGGAGCAATCCCACTGCCGCCATGCGGCCTATCATCCGATTCGGCGATGACGAGACATTATCATGGTCATCACGATCTGGCGAAGATGTACCTGCTGAACTAGCAGACAAAGGATAGGCTCGCGAATAATTGAGCAGATCTCTGCCCTCTTTCACCCGCGCCAAATCAAGCGCCAACTCTTTAGCCGACTGGTAGCGCTGCTCAGGAGACTTGGCTAAACACTTCGATATAACTAAATTGATGGCTGCTGAAAATTGCAAACCGCCTGAGATTTCGTCTAGCTGCGGCGGTTCATCTTCTTGATGCATCACCATGGTATCAAACGAATTGGTTCCTTCAAAAGGAACATAGCCAGTCAGCGTTTCGAACAAACTGCAACCAAGTGAATAAATATCTGCGCGAGCATCAACCTTTTCGCCAGCGCACTGCTCTGGGCTCATGTAAAAAGGACTTCCAAAAACATCTCCCGCAACAGTGAGATGCTGCGATGGCAAAGAGGCAGAGTCACTCAACTTAGAAATGCCAAAATCAAGAATTTTGACTGAATTAGCACCATCATCAGAACACAGCATAATATTGGCGGGCTTAAGATCGCGGTGAATAATACCGTTGCGATGAGCGTAGGCAAGGCCGTCCAGCAGCTCGATGTAAATTTCTATAGCATCCAATTCAGACAGGGGGCCGTCATCAATCAAGACCTCTTCTAAACTACGTCCATTGAGATAATCCATGGCATAGTACGGCAACTGATTCTCGTGCAATCCAAGATCATAGACTTTGACAAAGGTTGGGTGATTGAGAGAAGCAATGGTTTGCGCCTCGGCCTTAAAACGCGACCAGTTCTCTTGATTGACCGAACCTGGCCACATTACTTTCAAGGCAAATTTCTTGTGCAGAGTGGGATGCTCGGCCAAATAGACGCAACCCATGCCGCCGACACCGACCAAAGATAAAATAGAATAGACGCCACCAACGATAGTGCCATTCTCCAATGTACTATTAGCAGCAAAGCCAACCAAAGCAGGTTGTTTGTTTTTCAGATTCTCAGTAAATTGCTTGCGCAGCGATGCTCTTGTAGCCGTTTGAGTGTGCGAACCATAAACGCGTCTAGTAGCCTCAGCCTTGGAACCACATTCACATTTCAAGTCTTGAAAGAGAAAAGAAGTAAGTGAACCAAGGCGATTGCCGGCTTTCTTAGATTTGCCGCAACTAGCGCAAACTGCCCCAGCGGCAGAACTTGCCCCATCAGCGGCACGTGCGGACAAACCACTATCAGGCCTTCTAGGCGGCGTTACCTTACCCGATGCACCTGCAGAGCATTGGCAAAAGTTGTGACGAAAGAAATAAGAAGTTACCGAACCTGCATGGGTCCCTAATGGCTCCTTTCCACAATTTTTGCAAAGGGTGGATGCCAAAATTAAAATTTTACCGTGGGGGGGGGATTGTGGGGGGAGACCAAAACCAAAATTGAGCGTTCTCGCTTCCATACATATACCCATGTCGCAACGAAGCCAAGCGCTTTTATTAGAAACCCAGAAAATTAGACCAGACATGTGATTTCCTATAAATTGCCCAATTTGCCGGGTTAAATTGGCAAAAAACAGAAGAAGGTGGAAAAACGGCTAGATCAGCGCTAAAATCTGGCACAACAGTGCAAATAACTTGATCGGGGTTAGTAAGTTGAAAAACGAAACCAACAGCAAAAATCTCACTTTGGCTCAAAAAGTGGCCGATGAGATGCAAAAGCTTGACAAGCATGCCCAATACCTCGGCATGGTGGTGAAGCAAATCAGCCCCGGTTACGCCGAGCTTTCACTAGTAGTAAGAGAAGACATGGTAAACGGCTTAGGTATTTGCCACGGCGGAGTGACCTTTAGCCTAGCCGACACCGCCTTTGCCTTCGCATGCAACTCTCGCAACAACCGCACCCTCGCTCTCAACTGCTCCATCACCTACAGTGCCCCAGCTCGCAACGGTGATGTACTTACAGCTGTAGCGCAAGAAACCGTTCTTAATGGCAAGACAGGGGTCTATGACGTTGTAATTTCAAACCAGCATATGGAAAAAATTGCATTGTTCCGCGGTGTTTCTTACCGCACTAGACAACAAATCGTGAACGGCTCCACTGAAGACTAATGTCGCTGTGATTTATTTCGGTCTTTAATCCAATCGGGGTCACCACCGCCAAGAGGCACAGTCAAAGGCCCGAAGCTATTGCTCGAGGTAAATGACTGACCAGCGTGCAGCATCCATTTGAAGCTTTCTTCTAATGACTTAGGTCTGGCAGCGTAGCCATTAGTCAACTCATAGATTGCCCAATCGCCTTCTCTAAACATCTCACTGAGCTTGAGTTCAGGACGAGCAGCAAAGTCTTTCATGTGTTTGTCATCGCCAATAATCAGCTGCTTGCGGCCTGATTTTGTCGGACCATACGACAGGCCATCATCAGGAAGTGGATCAGTAACGAGAATAAACTGATCAATGTGCGACATGGTATCAACCGGACGCTTTAGATAAGTCATAAGCGAAGGCTTGAAAGCGCCATACAGAGCAACTTCTTCGCGACAGTCAGGAATATACGATGCCACTGCTTTCATGCTGTCTTGCTTCTGGGCGGCAAAATATTGAAATGCCACT
>Ga0172379_10004152_pt1 | contig 21819 bp, 37 predicted proteins | sample GrowelOW334metaG_FD_119756 | JGI IMG/M metagenome (GOLD analysis project Ga0172379, IMG submission 119756) | Groundwater microbial communities from an aquifer near a municipal landfill in Southern Ontario, Canada - Groundwater well OW334 metaG | ecosystem: Environmental > Aquatic > Deep... | reverse complement strand
GTGGCGGCTTTGATTGTACGGTGTTCCTTGCCGAGCCCACCGCGGAGCCGCCAGGCAAGAGCGATTGCGGCATCTCTTGCTGGGCAACCCGCTCTGAGATAGGGGACGGCGTGGTCGGAGAATTCATGCGTCAGGCGTTCGGTGTTCTCGACTGGGATGCTTGGCGTGGGTAAGCAAAACCGGAGGCAGCGGAGAAGCGCAGACCGAGACCCATGCCGCTACGCCGGGATCGACGCGAACCCCATTTCCAGAGGAACGCGCGTCGTCACCAAAGACGGGCCTGGGATCGTGCTGGCCGTTGACATGCGAAATAGCACCAACGGAGGGCCTGGGACGAGGCAGTACTCGGTGTGCTTGGACGATGGGCGCATTCGGCACTACACAGTGAGCAGTCTGCGGGAGGAGCCATGAGACCACTTTGTAGGGTGAGTGTGTGGTGTTTGACGCTGCTAGAGCGCCGTGCGTGGGCCGCTGGCGTAGAGTTCGGCAGGGGCGAGGCCAGCAACAAAGCCACTGCGTGCGTGCTGTTGGCGGCGCGCGAACACGCAAGAGCCGAGGATCTCGCCAAGGAGCTGGAGGCGTTGCGCGAGAGAATGGTACGTGCTGAAGCTGCGCCGCAGGATGAGCCCGAAGAGCCCGAAGCCTCCTATATGGTTACAAGAACTTGGACAGACAAACCAGCCAAACAGAGGATGGAGCAAGCGCCGCTAGAGTGGCTCAAGAGGCACTTCGCTCTTGCGATGTCTCGCAATCCGGCCTTGGCGAGCGTCATCATTGGCCTACCAGACGGAACATCCATCTTCATCTCGCAGAGCGACCGGAAGTGGAGAAAAGATGAACAGCAGCATGTCTGAGACGGCCTTTGGGGAACTGCGGTACGATCCGCTGGAGATGCACTGGGAAGCACGCTGCGCTGTGAGTGGAGCGCGGACGCTGGCGTCCATTGATACCGAAGACCCAGAAGAAGCCGCCAAGCTGTTCTGTGCTTGGGGCTGGCGCTGCCGCTTGGCCCTCGATGGAACACTGCGGTGGTATAACTGCAATCGCACGCTGGCGAGGTGACAAGTGGAAGAGAGTAAGAATCTGTCCAGGCAGAACGAAGAGCTTCTGGCTGAGAACTCTAAGCTGCGAGACTGTATCCACATTCTCACTGCGCCGCGTTCGGACAGGGCACCAAGGCCAGAGATCCGCAGCGAGCGGAGCGATGGAGTTGTTCTCTCGGTGGAGTGCGCTCGTGCGGCTTACCGCGTCTGGGGAGCGTACTGCATGGCAACCTGTCGGCCGCAGCCGACAGAGTGGAAAGACTTGCCGCAGGAGTCCAAGGACGCCTTGGCCAAAGAAGCGTCGCTAGTGCTGAGCGGGATGCCTTCGTACGAAAGACACAACAGCAGGATGGCGGACAAGAAAGCGGACGGCTGGACCTATGGTCTGGCGGAGGATGCGCAGCAGAAAACCAGCCCAGAGTTCCTGCCGTACGGGCAACTGCCGCAGGAGCGACGGATGCTCGACGCGCTCTTCGAGGGCGCAGTTTCCGCTACTGCGGTCGCCTTGCGGGGCTTCTAGCAGCTTCCGCTTTTTACGTTGACTCGCTTGTCCCGTCGTGGTAGCGTCGCCTCTGCCGGTTGGGCACGGGCGTCAGGCTGCCTGACAAAAAGGAGCGATCATGGACCAGAAAAGAGAAGACAGGGATTTGGGCTTTGCCATCGTCGAGAAGATGGGGCATAGCGTGGGCGCTGGGCACCTCTGGGAGGTGGAGCTGTGCGGCGACAGGGTGTTGCGGCTGGAGCACGCCCGGGATCCGTCGTGCGTGCAGATCATCCCTCTGCGCGGAGTCGTCTACACGGTGACGCTCTGCACCGAGGAAGACGCAAAGGCCGCACGGACGGTCCATCCGCTGGAAGCGCTCAGAATCCTGCCGCGGAAGCCCTGCCGTCCGCTGCGCGGCTCGGAGTGCTGCTACGAGAGAGACTTCCTGGATTGCAACGCCAACACCTGCGCCGAGTTCTCCGCCGCCGACCTGGACATCCCGTTCTGAGGGAGCGAGGAGTAGCGAAGTGGCGAAAGCACCCAAGGTTGTCCTGAGCGACGCGGCCAAGAGCATCCTGCGGCAACTCGGGATAGACCCCGACTGGGTAGAACTGAACTACCACAAGAGAACTCGCGGCTCCAAGGGCGGGTGGTGCGTTCACTTCGGAGACGTGCATCTGCCGTTCTACGTGAATCGCAAGATGGCCGCTGCGTGGGTTGGCAGGGACATCGCGGACCTTGTGCAGTCCAAGATCGACGCGCACGAGAGGACGGCGAAAGAACACCGAGAGAAGGCGCGCAGCCTTCGGCTCCAGGCCGACGAAGAGGAGCGGCTGGCTCGTGCTGCTGGAGACCGCGCGATGGTCCTAGATGCGCGGCTCTGCGGCTACAAAAACATCGTCTACGGCGAGGACTGGGCGGCCAGTATTCAGGTGGGAGACGTGGTTAGTGCCAAGATGGTCCCCGGTTCCAGGTTCACCGTGGACGAGCTTCGCCCGGCGGCAGTAGGGCTCCTTTGGGGCGACGGGGCGCGCTTGCTGATCACTTTCGACGACCTGCGCTCCCGGTACGAGCTGCTCATTCACTACGTTCCAAACGAGGTCAAGCAGCCATGAGCGGAGAAACGGGCGTTTGTGGTATGTGGGGCAAAGAGCCGAAGGCCCCCGGGTGGCACGTCATCCTGGGCGGGGACTCTCTGTCCAGGAACTTCGCCCTGCACGATCTATGGGCCGAGCAGCTCCGCCACGATCCGGGGGTCGTCGCGTTCCTTCGCCTGCGCGAAGAGTATGCGGTCCATGCGTTCCGTGAGCCGGCAGACGTGGATGTTGTTGAGGCCATCAACACCTGCGGCTTTTTGCCTTCTGGCGTCAAGGTGGTGACGCGCCGCTGCGGTGGCTTCGATATCCAGCTTGGGGAGGGGCAGTCCTTTTTCCCGGCGGGCGACGACTGCGGGGACCACCGTGCAGTGCTTTTCTTTGTGGGCGCCCTGCGCTACCTGGGCGGCGACACAAAGAGGCAGGGGACGGTCTACATTGAAGAGGTGGATGCCTGTCTCTCTCCTGCGTGGCAGCACCGGCTCGGCCCGAACCTGAAGAGGATCTTCCCAGGCTGCACGTTCATCGTGACAACGCAGAGCCCCATCATCTGCCAAGCAGTGGACTCGGTGCTCGTGCTGCCGACTCCAGGCTCCGAGGAAGGGCCGAGGATGGCGAGCGAGCACGAACTGAACAGGCTCCGCTACGGAGACGTGCTCACCGCCTACGGCACCCAGCTCTTCGGGCCCTCGGACTTCACGCGCTCCGTGGAGGGCCGAGAGAAGATGAGCCGGCTCGCAAGGCTCAATTGTGACGAGCTGGAGCGGGGGCTCTCGCCGGAGGAAGAGAGCGAGCAGGAGAAGTTGCGTGAGCAGCTCGGCTCTATTGGCTCATTCGGGATGTAGGGCCGCGAGCATGCACCTGCGCGTGTGGCTCTGCTACGGCACCCACATCGAGGACCCTGGGGACGTGGCGGGGCGCCACGCTCGCGACCACGGCTGCGAGACGGTGCCCGTTGATGGGCGCTTCTCCATCATCGCCGCCGAGGGCTCCGTGGTCTGCATGGAGCGCCATTCCAGTCGGCCCGTGCGACCCGTGCAGACAGCGGTCGACCCCGCGTGGGACGGGCGCATTCGCGCGGCGTGTGAGGCCGCCGGGCTCACCTGTGGGGAGATTGGGTGGCTGCTGTCCGGTGTGGTCCTGTGAGCATACAGCGTCGCGCGCCCGTGCAAGGCAACTACCGCCTGCCCCGCGGGGTTCCGGGGGCGGCTCCCGGGACCGTGGAGTGGGCGGAGCACGTCGAGGCGTGGGAGGCCTACGCCAAGCGCTACGGGCGCGACCAGAGCGCCGAGCGCATCGCAGAGCGCACAGGCTTCGGGTACCGCGAGCTCACCACGTTCCTCGGCCACGAGCCGCGCACCTGGAGGAGCCTGTGACCGCCCGCCTGCGGCTGGTTCACTTCCACGAAGACCCGTTCCTGGACAGCGGCGACGAGGTGCGGTTCGTCGAGGGGCTGGCGCCGCTCGTGACCGACGCTGCCGGGGTGCTTTTGGCCCAAGTGCTCAAAGTGCTGCGCACGGTCCGCACAATGAATCCGCCGCAGCCCTCGGCGCGTATCACTTTCGGGGACGTGATGGAACTTCCGGCGTCCGTGGTGGACCCGGTGCAGTGGGTTCAGATGATGCTGCGGGGTGGATTCCGCACGAAGGAGAGAGCATGAAGCCAGAACAGTTTCAAGTGCTTTGCGACGAGGCTCTGGCCCGCGTCAAGCCGATTGACAGCATGACCGAGGAGGAGCTGCGCGAGCACTGCCGCATCTACCGTGGCGCGCTTCTCCAGATCGCAGCGGACAACCGCTTCGGCGGGTGGCAGTGCGATGCGGACTGCCCGAACAAGGCAGACACGGCCCTCTTCTGTACGAAGGATCCGGCCTATGCGGCGGATCTGGAGAGGTGGAGGAGGACGCCGTGAAGAAGCTCCTGCGCCGCATCGTGCGCTTCATGGAGCAGGCGGACATGAGCTTCGCTGACTTCCGGTGGTTCCGCCGCCTACACGGAGGCCACTGGGAGCTATGGCACGTTCACAATGGATACAGGATATGGTTTCTAGTGCCTCGCTGCAAGAAGTACGACGATGAAAGGCGCCCGGGGTGGCTCTTCGGCACTCCGGTGTGCGAGAACTGGGAGTAGGTCATGGCGGACAACGACAATAGCGAGCTGGTGGAGTTCGAGGCTGCGGCGCTTCGCTTCGCGATGGCTGCGATAGTTATGATGCGCAAGTACGGCCAAGACGTGCTAGAGAGCGTGATGGCTCGGGTCAATCTCAGAGCGGCGCTGGCGCTCTCTGAGGGCATGGACGATGACCGGCGGCGCCAAATCGTGATGACTGCGGCAGAGATAAATAGGGACTGCATGGCGGCAAACCACGCCGCCATCGAGCGCTCAAAGCTCTAGCTCTCTTTCTTCCAAACAGCACTTGACACTCTTGGCGCTTTGTTGGATACTCCTCACCTAGAGGGAGAGACGACAATGGCAGCAATGGTAGCCCCGGCATGGGGCGTAGGGGCGTTCGAGGGAGACCAGAGGATCAAGCTGGAGGCGATGACTCCGCGGTGCCGGGCGCTGGCGCTCGCGATCAGCTCGGACGTGGTAGAGGCAGCGGCGATCCCGTCTTTCTCGGAGGAGGGAGGCTGGGGGATCGTGCTGCGCAGAGGAGACGAGTCGCCGCTTCTGATCTCCAAGAGGCAGCACAACTCCCCGGAGAGCGCGCTTGCGGATCTGGAAGCCATCCTAGTCGAGCACGCCACTCTGTCAGTTCCGATCTTGGAGAACTCCGTCGAGTACCACAAGAAAAGGGCTGCGGCGGAGGTCGAGCAGTGGGAGCGCGACCTGGCGCGACTGCAAGCCTACGTGGACGCGCTGGAGACCAAGGCGAGCGAGACCGTCAGGTAGCCTGACAGAAACACAAAGAGAGGGAGATCGCGATGGGCGACGATACAGTGAGAAAGAGCGCCGCGCTGATGACGGACGACGAGTTGAGTGCGGTCGAGGTGCTGCTGCTCGACGGCGAAGCTCCCAAAGGCCCGTGGGCAAGGGAGGCAGATCCGCGCACTGCCGGGTGGGGCGTCTGTGTGGCGCAGATGATGGACGACAATCTGCCATCTGACATCGTCGCAAGAATCCCCAGGATGGGCAAGGAGGAAGCCATCGTTCGCTTGATCTCCAGGTACCGGACGCTTGCGCCGCAGATGGCCAAGGCGTTCCAAGCGGAGAGGGGTCGGGCGGAGCGGGCAGAGGAAGAGACTGCGCGCCTGCGGACAGTGCTCGCCGCGACGGAGCGAGACCTGCGAGAGTGGCGGGATTCGCTACCGACCGGGCAGGTGTCCTCGCTCCTCGACGCGCTGGAGCACGCACGGCGCGAGAGGTCCGTGGCGTGGGCCCGGGCGGAGCGGATGGAGCGCGAGCGCGACGCCGAGCACGCCGCCAGAGAGCGCGCGGAAGCAAAGCTCGCTGCGCTTTCTGGTGAACACTGCCCCTGTTGCGAGCATCCCGGATGCTGCGGGCTCACTATCGACACAACGGAACACTCCGAGGGGAGCAAGCCCGACACGGGCGAAGCGTCTTGTGTGGTGAACGGCACGACGGTGACCGTGCGCTGGTGCGAGAGCCCCAGGGACGCGCTGGTCTCCAGCGTTCTGGCGTCGGAGGCGCGGGCAACTGAGGCCGAACGCATCAACGCGGAGACGTTGGAGTTGGCTGAAAGGATCCCGTGCCCTATCGGCTCGAAAGACCGCAACGCTTGTAGATGTGACGGGTGCCGCATCGTTGCCGCGCTCTCCGGCCCCAGCAGAAAGCCGGTCTCCTCCTCTATCGAGAGCCCAGAAGCGATCGGCAGCATCGCCTGTGCGTGGTGCGGAGACGTCGCTGGTGATGCGCTGACGGTGGTGGCCCGTAGCGGCGTGGGCCTGTGCGACTCCTGCGTGGATCGCGCGGCGCGCATCGTCGCGGACGAGAGGGCGCTCTGGACTGCGGCCCGAGAGCGTGCGGGCCTAGCAGGCGAGGATGGCGCACAAGGCGGCGACACTCGCGGGAGGACTCTGGCCGTGCCCCTCGCTGCTCCTGCGCAGCCCGCCGATAGCCTTGAAGCGACGGCAGCGGCAGAGCGCGCTTGGTGCGCAGCGACGGCTGTTGCGCAGCTCGGGCGCTGTTACGCGGCGGCGGACGCCGCAGGAGCAGCCGCCTGCCGGGCGATCTACGACGCGATCTGTCACCCTGGAGGAAAGTAGCCCATGCGACCGGAAGTGTTGGCTTTCGCACAGTTGATGGAAGAGAAGCTCTCCGCAAAGGACGCGGAGCATCCGGGCGGTTGGGCTCAGGATAGGCCGGAGCCGCTCTTCGATCATCTGCTCTGTGAAGTGGGGGAGCTTCAGGTGGAGCTGACAAGGCGCGCAGAGTGCTTGCAGGGGCACGCCTTCGGCACGCTGAGTGGCGAGCGCGGCTACCGCGGCGGCATGGACGTCGCCGCCCACGGCCACTCCAAGGCCGCCGCGGGCGAGGCGGTGGACGTGGCAAATATGGCGATGATGGTCGCTAGCGTACTGCTTGGGGGGCTCGACTGCGATGTGGAAGCGGTGGACGACGTCTCCACGGAGCGTGCTGCGCAGGAGCGCGCTGCGCAGGAGCGCGCAGAGAGCAGGCTCGCTCGCTTCGTCCTGCACGCTCGCAGGCTCCTACGCACCGCCAGAGAGCGAGCGAGGGCTCTCGCGGCGGACCTTGGGTCCAGGCTCACACAGGCCCAGGATGCGCACGCGGCGGCCCTCGCACGCGCCGAGCTTGCGGAAGCGCGTTGCGATGTGTTGGTGCGGGTGGCGGTAGCAGCACGAGCGCTGCGGAGGCACGCCGCTGCACCCGGCACCGTCACGAAGTGGGCGTTGGCGGATGCACTGCTGGAGGACAGGCTTGACGCTGCCCTCGCCGCTGCCGTTGCTGTTCTGCCGCCCGAGACCGAGGTGACGCTGTGAGCGGCGACGAGGATGCCGTCGGTTTGGACGGCTGTGCGCTGCCCTTGATGCGCTACCGCCCGCTAGCAGGGAGGGTGTGAGATGACTACGCCGAAGCCACCTACCGCAACTGCCGCAAGCATCGCAGACGCCTTCACGGTGCGTTGGGGGCTTACGCTGGAGCAAGAGCACGACCTTCTTGTTCGCGTGTCCAGGCTACTCACCGAGGAGCGCAGGTACACCCGGGAAGTGCTGGCATGGCAGGCAGAGAACCACGACTCGGAGACGGCCTACAAGTTGCGAGATAGCGTACTGCACCATCTCTCCAGGGTCGGTCGCGCGTGGCTCGCGAAGTGCGTGAAGTGGGAACGCGAACGCAGGCTCCATGACGCGCATCAGCCCGCGGGAGAGGTGACGCCGTGAGCGGTGACAAAGCACAACGCATCCGCATCTTCCGTCGCGGCAAAGAACTGGTTCTTGAAGTGGCGAGGGGCATCCTGGACGGGGAGCCCTACGGATGGGAGGCGGTCCCCGAGGACCAGCTCGGAGGGCACGTTCTCGCTTCGCTCCTGAGCTCGTACGGCATGGACTCCCTCCGATGCGCCTGCGGGCTGGTGCTTATGCGTCAGACGAACGGGCATGGCTGGGATGGTGTGATGATGAGCTTCACTGGCCCTGTGCTGGAGAGCCTTCCTCTTCCGCCTTGCGATGGTGTGGCCAGAACATGCCTTAGCTGCCACGCTCGGCCCCCGAAAGAGTGCTGCTCCCGCGCCGCAGCGCTGGAGCGAGTAGCCAGGGCCGCGGAGGCGCTCGTTCCTGTGCTCTTGCGCGAGCAAGTGGCGCCGCGGTGTAGCGGCCAAGGCGGGCGCGGCGGGTGTCCGCGCGTCGCCACTGTGGAGGGCAACTGGGGACAAGCGTGTGCGCAGCACGACCCCTTCCCGCCTGGAGCGAGCCCGCGCTGTGATGAGCTTCTGCCGGAAGTTGAAGCGCTGTGCGCCGCTCTCGACGCGCTAGCTGGCTCTGTCAAGGAAGGTGGGCGATGAGCGAACAGACGCATGATCTGAAGTGCTGGCCCGAGGTGTTCTCTGCGTTTCTCAGCGGGGAGAAGACAGCGGAGTTCAGGCGCGACGACCGCGGCTTCGCGGTAGGGGACACGCTGCTACAGCGGGAATATAGCCCAGCCACGGATAGCTACAGCGGGAGAACCCTCAAGCTGATGGTGACCCACAAGGTCCCCGGAGGGCAGTTTGGCATCCCGGAGGGTTTCTGTGTGTTGAGTGTCGCCCCTGCCGCCGCGCCCAAGAGCGAGCTCTCGCGGAGGGCGCGGGAAGCGTCGGGCTGCGTCGCCGGAGAAGAGGCGGCTCTTTTCGACGATTGCGCCGGCTCTCTCGACGCGGCGGAAGCACACGTTGCTGGCCTGCTTCGGCGGGAGAAGGACTTGCGGGTGGCGCTGGACGCAGAGAGTTCCGCCAGGGAGAAAGCGGAAGCTCGGTGTGCTGAGCTGGAGCGTGCTGAGCGAAAAGAGCAGACACGGGCGCTCTTGGAAGCCGAGATCGCCGGGCTCGTGCAGGAGCGCGATGCTGAGCGCGTCGCCCGCGTCGCTGCGGAGGATCGCGCCACAGTAGCCGACCGCAACCTCTCTGTGGCGCGAGCGCAGCGCGATGGGGCGCAGCGCTACGCCGACGAAGAGGTGCCGAGACTGCGCGGCCGTGTGGGCGAGGAGCGCGCCGCCTGGGAGCGCGCGGAGGCGCGGTGCGCAGTGCTGGCGGCTGGGCTGGAAGACGCGCGGCGGATGCGGAAGCACGGCACGGCGCCGGGAACCTCGGTGCTGTGGGCGCTGGCAGACTCCGCGCTCTACAACGCGCTCGCCGCCATCGACGCGCAGCCCACCGAGAGCTGCGCCGAGAAGGCCGGAGCGAGGGAAGAGGCGCGGCGTGAGGATCTGGAGCGGGTAGCCACAGCGGCTCAGGCGCTCGCTCTGCTCCTGCCGCAAGTCTCCATGTGGCCGGGGCCGAAGGTCAAGGAAACGGATGCCGCGTTCGGAGTCCTGAAGCGCGCCCTCCTTGCGTTGCCTTCCGCGAGTGCGGATGCCCAGGCGGCAACACCAGAGGAAGAAGGCTACGAGGACGAGGCGTTCTGCGACCACTGCGGACAGGACACTCGGCAGCGGTTCCACGATAGCGGGCACGAGCGGGACTCTAGCAACGACTGGCGGGAGTGCCTGGTGTGTCACTGGGTCAAGTTCGGGTACGCGGACACGTTCAGTCCACCGCTCGGCTCCGACTGACGCCGCTCCCTTTCTTCCGCAAGAAAATCACACGCAGCCCGAAAAGCAGTTGACAAGTGCGGCGCCTTGGTGGAGGATGGACGCCATGAGCAAGAAACTCGTCCCTCTCGCGCAGCTTTCTCCGCTGGCGCAAGCGCTGGCGAAGGCGCTGTGCGAGAACGCGACTGCGCTCTCTCTGGAGAAGCTCGACGACCACGGCCTGGACGTCTGGCAGGTATACCTGGCGGACGAGCATGGCTGTGACGTGGCCCTGCCTCATGGCGTCTACAGCTCCGAGGATCTCGCTTTGTCCTCGGCAGAGAGTGGCCTTATCAAAGAGGCCGAGCAGGCGGTGGAGGCAAAGGACAGGCTCCTCTCTCAGTACCAGCGCCGCATGGTCGAGGACGAGAAGATGGCGCAGCGCCTCGCCGCCGGCATTCTCATCTACAAGGCGCGAGTGGAGGAGCTGACCGGGAACTTGCAGGCGCTTCACGCTGCCTTGACTGTCAAGTAGCCTGACACTCCAACGCGAGGGGACAACAATGAAAGACCAAAAAGACGCCAGCGTTCTGCCCTTTCCTTTGCCTGGGGTGCTCTTGCGCCAGGCTACGCTCCCTCTGGGCTCTTTCGGGGCAGCCCCAGGCGGGCCGCAGGATGGCGCGGTGGTGTCGCCGCCGCAGAGCAGCCGCGACTACCTGAACGAGCACCGGGACAGGATCCTGTCGGTGTTGGGCCTGCCGGGATGCCCGGACCCTGCCGTTCTCTTCGTGGTGGACGCGCCAGACGCAGAGATCCGCGCAGCCTTGGTCGAGGCTCATGGATTCTGCGGCCCCAGCGGCACGACCACGGCGCTGTCGCATGAGGCTGCCGTGGACGTCGCGTCCCTGCTGGGGGCTCCCTGGGCCGAGGATCTTCTGTGCCCTCCGCCGGCAGGCCTCGTATGCGTGCTCCTGTGGCGCGGTGGCACCCTGGAGATGCTCTCCCTCGTACTCTCCTCTGCCGCTGCTCGCGCCAGGGCGCTTCTCGATCAGACCGGAGGAGCTTGCGTCCACGGCGGATGTCTGGACGTTCTGGCAGACCTTCATGCCGAAAACGCCCAGCTATATCGCAGCGTCGCGACGTACCGAGAGTTGTATGAGGTCTACCGCGACCTGGCGGGCTTCTATCAGGAGAAAGAGAAGCAGGAGACGGAAGACAAGATCGCTGCGCACAATGCGCTGATCGCAGTGCTCAACAGGAAGCGAACCGAAAGGGCACAGCCTTTGGACCTGGAGGCGCTCTCTGGAGTTGAGATGGCGAACATCGCAGCTCTGAGCGACGATACCCCTATCACCGTCACGGCGGACAGCGTCACCATGCTTCTCGCGAAGGCAGGAGTGCAGGCGTCCAACGCCGCAAGTTGGAAGCTGGAGTGCCAGCGCTCGAAGGACAAGCTGGCGCTCGTCGGCAAGGCCCTGGAGGGGGTCTTCGCTCTGGCGGAGAAGCTGCCGGACGAGCAGAGCGTCACGGAGCTGCGGCGGCTCCGTGCTCTGGTGGGCAAAGGGCAGGGCAAGTGAGCGGCGCCATGGCTTCGCTGGTGGGGCTAGTTGTGTGCGTTGTCCTTTTCTTGGCGCTGCTGGGGGCATCTGTCTCGCTCTTCGTCCTTGACTTTTTGGGCGTGATGCCGCGGTGGTTGTCTGTGCTTTTGGGGTTACAGGAGGAAGCGATGCAAGAACAGAAGCGTAGGATTGTGGGCTTCACCGGGACACGGATCGGCCTCACCGACAGGCAGAAGGTTGCGCTGAATGAGGTTCTTCTGGCCCGTTGGCCCTTGGAGCTTCACCACGGCGACTGTGAGGGGGGCGACGAGACGGCGCACTGCCTGTGCGACTCAAAGGGCAACGCGGCGGTCTTGCATCCTCCGAAGTGCGACGAATTCCGGGCGTTCTGTTCCTCCCTCGTGGCGGTCGGCGGCTATGACTCGGTGACGATCCTCCCGGCAGACGAGTACCTCGTGCGGGACGAGGCCATTGTGAGAGACGTGGAGGAGCTTGTTGCCTGCCCACGGGAGCACACCGGGGAGAGGGTTCGCTCTGGCACTTGGACCACAGTGCGCAGGGCGAGGGCAAAGGGCATCCCCATCACTATCATCCGCCCGGATGGGTCGGTCAAGGTGGAGCCCGCGCGGGACCGTCAGGCTACCTGACGGCAGAAAACTCAGCGTCTCTGCGTTTGCCCTTGCAAGTTTTCAGTGCGGCGTGCTAAGGAGAAGAACATGACAGAGAAAGCAGAAGAGATCGACAGGCCAGACGCCGATGACCCCTTGGACTCACTGGAAGAGCAACTGCTGCCTGGGGTGCAGAGACGCGGAGAGATCGTCTCCGCCATCCTGCTTTTGAGCCGGTGCGTCTTGGCCCACGCCCGGGAGGTGAGGGCCGCCGCCAAGACGGCAGCGGGCCATGCCATGCTCTGCTTGGACCCTCACCCCAAGGAGCCCGGCGTTCTGTGCTGCGAGCCAAAAGGCGAGCCACATCAGCACAAGGGGCTCAAGCCTGGCGACGGCTCTTGCGTCTACTGGTGGGGGACTGTCCGATGAAACTCGAAGACGTTCGCCGGATCATGTCCATCGACGCGGAGAGTAACGGCCTTCACGGCGAGGTGTTTGCGGTGGGCGCCGTGGTGCTCACGCTGGACGGCAAGATCGAGTCTAGGTTCTACGGCAGGGCGCCGACGCCTGACAAGCTAGACCCGTGGGTGGCGAGGCACGTAGTCCCGTCCTTGGACGTCACCGGCTGCGGCGCAACGTACGCCGACGCGAAGTGCATGCGCGACGCCTTCTGGGAGTGGTTCCTGGGGCGCAAGAGTGTGTGCCTTGTCGTGGCCGACTGCGGCTGGCCCGTAGAAGCGGGCCTTTTCTCGGAGTGCGTGCGCGATGCGCCGCGTCGCTCTGGCGAAGGCCCGTACCCGCTGCATGAGGTAGCAACGCTGCTTCTTGCCGCCGGGATGGACCCGCTCGGCGTTTACGATGAGCTGTGCCCGAAGGACGACACCTTCTCGAAGCTGCCGAGGCACCACCCCGTCCGCGATGCGCTCCAGAGCGCAGGGTGCGCGCTGGAGGCGATCCGCAGGATCGTGGCACTGCGGGAGACCAAGGCTTCGTTTGTTCGCAAGTGCGAAGAAGTGGCGCTCGCCGCAGAGCACGACGACTCGCCAGGTGGGGCAGGTCTTGTCGCCAGAGAAGTCGTCGCTCCGATCATGCTGGAGCTTGCTGCGTGGAGCAGGGGGGAAGGCGAATGAATGGTCGTCTTTCGCGTGTCCACACAAGGCGGCTCTTGGTGTGGCTGGCTTGCGCCAGGAGATTCGGAGGCCGCTACGACCCGACAGCCGGAGGCGACGGTCCCTTCTGCTCCATCGCTGAGATCAAGCAGGAGCTCGCCACAAGGCCGCACGTCAAGCGCGGCAAGGCGCTGCGGCGAGCGTTGAAGAGGGCACACGCGGCCTGAGCGAACAGAAAGAGAGCAGAGCGAGATGAGCGAAGAGAAGACAACCCTGGAGGATCTCCAGCGCGAAAACGAGAGACTGCGTGATGCCCTCACGGTGCTCGCTGGGCGTGCGCCAAAGGAGCCCCCGCCGCCCGGGGCCATCGACGCCTCCGCGTTCGGTAGCTTCGGCGCTGCCCTCTACGCCGGCAGCGTGGAGCGGTTCGCCGCGGAGGCGCTGGACGGCGGCGACCCCGCGAAGGAGCAGCGCGAGTGGCTCGTTGGCAGCATTGTGGACTCGGTCAAGGATCTCTTGAAAACCGAGCCAACCGTGACGGCGGAGAAGGCTCGCGCGGTCGCGTGGTGTGACTGGCTCGCCGCGTACTACAAGGCGGACGGCAGGCCGGACCTGGCCGGGGTAGCCGCCGCGTGCTCTTCCAACATCGAGAAGGGACTTCCGGCTCCAGCTACGATGCCGTGTCCCTGGGGGATCTGCGACGGAGACGGCAAGTCCTGCTGCGATGTGTGCTCCGGGGAGAAGGGGTTCCACTCTGGCGGGGTTTGGATGGTCTGCTCTGGGTGCGAAGGCAAGGGCTACCACGTCTGCGACCACGACGGGCCCGGCCCCTCCCATCTCGAAGACACCACGGAGTCCGCGGACGCCATGACGGAGGCGCTGACCGCCGCGTGGGGCGAGGGCCGAGCTGCTGTAGAGGCCAGGGAGCTTCTGGGACACATCAAAGCCGCGCTGCCGCTCAGCTTTGATAGCGCGTCGCGGGAGGTCCAAGACGGTGACGGGGTGACGGTGGGCCTGGTGTTCTACGCCGAGAACGGCGAGCTCTTTGCTGCTGCGCCGCGCCTGCTCGCTGCCTTGGCGACAGAGAACAGCGAGCTTCGCAAGAAGATCGCGAGCGTTCCGGCGCACGTCGAGTCTCTCATTGAGTGCGCTACCCAGGGAATCCGCAAGGTCGGAGATGAGGCCGAGCGCACCATCGCCAAGCTGCGAGATCGCTCTCGGAGGGCATCGGAGCGGGCACATGCCGCCGAGGAGACCTTGGCAGAGCAGACCGGGCTTCAGGGTGAAGAGATCGCGACGTTGCGTAGGTGCCTTTCGTCGCTAGTGCGCGCGTCGCGTCGCGTCACGTTGGTTGCCCCGGGGCCTGGCTATGTAGCAGCAATCCGAGAGCTGGAGCGTGTGCTCGATGCCGCTGAGACGCCTGGATGCGTCTCAGCCGCGCCCGCGGATCCCATCCGTGCCGCCCTCGCCCGAGCGCTGGTCACCTGGCCCGACCGCCCGGCATTCAGCGCCATCGACGGCAGGCGCCTCACCCCGAGAGAGATGCTAGCCGAGGTTGATGCCGGCACGGAAGCCGGGCAAGACCTCGTGCGCCAGGTTGCGGCTGCGGCTCTGGACACGGTTGGCGCTAATGCAGAGGCGGCGGAAGAGTTGTAGGAGCCGGCAATGCTAGAGGGCGTAGGACAGAGACCGCTTCCGTTGACGCCAAAGGGCGAGATCGTGGTGTGCTGGATCGGCAAGCACACCGACAGCGTGCTGCGCATCTACAGAGGGGCAGCGGCCTACCGTTTGTGGAAGTGGTACCTGCGCTTGCCGGAAGACGCAACGCAGCCGGAGGCAGTGTACTGTAGTAAGTTTGACGTGAGCGCCCTTTACCACATCAAGCTACCTAACGGAGACGCCGCGCCAACAGTCCTTTGCGTCCAGTATCGCTACGTCGGCAAAAAGCCCAAAGGACGCTGGGAAGCGTTCGTGCTACTGTCAGAAGAAGACAAGAAGAGGTTTGCTACATGAACCCGAAGAAGCTCTACTCGGAAGACAAGTTCACGGGCGGCGCGCTCAAGCCAGGGGCGGAGCCCGATGCGCAGTGTTGCGGAGAGTGCGGCCACCCATTCTGCGCGGGTTCCGAGGACAGCGCCGAGCGCTGCTGCCGGTGCCACTACTGCGGCGAGAAGGGCGAGAGGCATCTGCCGCAGCACGGCTATCTCGAATACCACCACCACTGCTACAATGAGAAGGCGGCTGCGGGGCGCAAGGAGGATCGTGACGCTCACTTCTCCGCTCCTCCGGCAATCAAGAGGACCGTGACGGCCATCGAATGGGGCGACAAGCCTGTCTTCTTCTGCGACGAGGGGCCGCAGGACGGCTACTTCAACTCCCTCTCGGAGCTGGCCGAGCACTTCGACGGCGCGGAGGACGCCGCCGGGCTCAAGTGGGTCTATGCCTCCGAGCGCATGGAGCTCGGCCTTGACGCGGGCAGAATCGTGGAGAGTGCCCTCGAAGAGCACTACGAGGACGCTGGGGCCGACATCGGAGAGGAGGACATCCGTGGACTCCAGGAGCTCCTCGACTTCTGGTGCTCGAAGCAGAACGTGGTGACCTACACGGTGGACTACGAGCTAGTGGTTCTGCTCGACTGACCGCGTTTTATGTGCTCTCCGAGATAATCCAGAGCCCGGTAACTTTTCCAGTTGACAGTCCTGTCACGTCGCGCTACCGTTTGCCTTGTCAGGCTGCCTGACAGAGCGGAGCGGGCAATGTCGAAGCAGGCGCGGAGCGACGTGGCACGGGCACGGGAGTTCTGGGGGACGCTCTCTCGCTCCGAGCGGTGGGATCTCGGGGACGCCTTCGTGCTGGAGGGCGGGCGGGGCTACCTCGTCGAGTGCTACGAGCTGCCGCGGGCGTCGCTGACAGGCGCGTTCATGGCGGAGATTGACGAATTGCTGATGGTTTGGGAGATCATGCTGCCAGACTGAGGGAGGCTACCGTGGGCATCTACGACGATCTGCGAGACTACGAAGAGAGCCAGCAGGAGGAGCGCGTGGACTCGGTCCTCGATCACTGCGAGTATCAGTGCAGGATCGAGGAGGATGAAGACGAAGCAAAGTGCCACTGCCACGGCCGCGGGTGGCACTTGACGGACCTGGACACCTGGGTGGAGTGCCGCACTCACCCCGGCAGGCAGCACCCGGAGAGCCGGGGCGATGAGGAGCCCTCCCCTGCGCCCCAGCAGCCCGAGGGATCGTGCTACGAAGAGGTGGAGACGCGCGGCGACGGGCGCATCGAGTGCGGGATTTTCTCCGACAACGCCGACGACTGTTTCTTCTAGAAGGGTGGCTGGCGTGGACAAGCAAGAAGAAGCGGAGAGCCTGGTGGACGCGGTGCGGAAGGCGCTGCCGCACATCTGGCACAAGGCGAATTGTCCGAGATTTATTCTCGATCTGACTTCTGCCGCCGCGTGCAACTGCGGTGCATACGAGGTGTTCAGGGGGCTAGATGCCGCGCTCAAGCGCGAAGGAGAGAAGTAGAGATGGCAGCGAAGCGCGTGACTCACCTTTCCGACGCCGTGCTTGGCGTTCTGGCCAGGGTCGAGATCAAGGGCCAGAACGTATACCTGCCTGGACAGGTCGGGCAGCTCCAACGAGACCTCTACGTCGATGTCAACAAGGCGCTCGAAGCCTTGGGCGGCAAGTGGAACAAGAAAGCCAAGGCGCACGTCTTCGAGGAAGGCCGCGACCCCGCGGTAGAGATCCCCGGGGCGCTGGGCGCCGGGACCGTCACCACTGCGGCGGGGCTCGCTTTCTTTCCGACCCCAGAGGACATTGCTCGCGAGGTAGTCAAAGCGGCGGCGGTGAAGCCCGGGATGCGCGTCCTGGAGCCCTCGGCTGGCGAAGGGGCGCTGCTGCGCGCGGTGCTGGCAGCGGCGCCCACGGCGGAACTCACCGGGGTTGAGGTGGACCGCAGGCGCCACGTCTCGCTGCTGCTCGGGTTCCATGGGCACACCATGATCGGCGGGGACTTCCTCTCGCTCCATCCGCACTCGATGCCGCCCTTTGACAGGGTGATAATGAATCCGCCCTTTTCCTTGGAGGGCCAGCCCCAAGCGGACATCGACCACGTCGAGCACGCCCTGCGGTTCTGCAAGGGCGGCGGGCGCGTGGTGGCGATTATGAGCGGCGGCACGCTCTACCGCGACAATCGCCAGGCGGTAGCTTTCCGCGCGATGGTGGACAAGCGCGAGGGGAGCATGTGGGAGCTGCCGGATGGGGCGTTCAAGGTGAGCGGTACGGGCGTCAAGACCGTTCTGGCGGTGGTGCCGACGTAGGGGCGAGAGGAGCGGGGCAATGGAAGACACCGAGCAGTCTGCTGTAGATGCTGTCCAAGCATGGCTCGACGCCGACTCACGCAGGCGGGAAGCCATGGAGCTTCTGCGGCGGTTCACCGGGGCCACCGGGCAGCTAGCGAAGTGGACCGGCAATGTCGTGCTTCGGAGACACGCAGGCGTGAAGTGGCAGTACGACGGGGACCTGGACGCGCTACTGCTGGACTCCGAGGACAGCTACGTTCCCGTGTCCGTCATGGCAGACCTCCGCTCTCCCTTCACCGTCGCCGGAGGACTGACGCTCGCGTGGTACGACGACGCAGGGGAGAAGGCGACGCTGCACGTACTGGACAGTGGCATGCGTCTCCCGGACGCGACCTGAAACAAAGCCGCAGAACAGCATTGACAGGCAGCTCCGCTCGGAGTAGCGTAGGGCCTGCTCGTGACAAAGGACGCCGCTGTAGATGGCGGCGCACGGGCCCATAGCTCAATGGGAGAGCACCGGCTCTGCAAGCCGGGGGTTGCGGGTTCGACTCCCGCTGGGTCCACCGAAGAGGCAAAACGATGGAAACCGCGGCTGCGGTGCTGGCTTCCCTGTCCGTTGTCTTTCTGCTCTCTGCTCTTGCCGCTCAGGACGTGCGTGACTCCAGGCGCAGAAGGGATGCCTGGCGCCTTGTGCGCCGCAGCGCGGGCGCTAAGTCAAGCAGCCTGACAGCGCAAAATGGAGAGCTGCTGTGAGCTGCCCAGAGTCCCCTCTTCTCTGCCAAGACCAGAGGGCTGGAGAAGCGCACCTGATCCACTGGTTCACCACCTACGACCGCGGCAAGCTCATCGTGGTGCGCGACGCGGAGACCGCTGCGGCAGTGCTTCGCGAGAAGGTCAAGGAGCACCCTTTGCTCACGGTGCTGGACGCGCTCAGGATCAGGTTCGTAGCGCCAAACGAGGTCATGGCAGAGGAAGCCTCCGCGCTCGCCTTGGCCGATGCGATCCGCGAGTTCCAGTACCACCTCGGCAGCCGGTGCGATTCTGCCGAGAGGCTGGGCCTGCACTCGCTCATCCCTCCCTTCTGCAAGCCGTGCAGGGAGCGCCCTCGCAAGTCAAAAGAAGAGCACCTCGGATGCGGCAAGTGCTTCTGCGGGTTCGTCTTCGAGAACGTCGAAAAGGTCTACGCGGAGAAGGGCGCGGCTTTCCGCTCCAAGTTCCCTCAGTATGAGAAGCCGGCGGGCACGCGAACGGCTAGCAAGGCAGAACCGCTGCGGGCGAGAGCCCGGAGCTACTACGTCGCCGCGGACAGGTCCGGTCCACACAGCGACGGCGTGGCCCTCATCAGAGCACTTGCGCCGAAGAAGCCACGGCACCTTCGGTGGCAAATGCCGGAGTACAGCTCCGACGTGTTCTTCCGCTTCGAGCTTCTCGGAAAGCTCGCCCTGGACTGGCTGCCCGCCTTTCAGGCGGAGGCAAAGGCCGACGTGGCAAAGGCCGACGAGGAAGAGAGGCAGCAGCGGCGCGCATCCTCAGAGCAAGAAGAGCGAGAAAGCACTATCGCCGCGCTCAAGTCTCTGCTATAATCCCCTCCTCAGTTTTGCCGGCGTGATGCAACTTGGCAGACATGGCCGATTCAAAATTGGCTTTCTGCGGGTTCGAGTCCCGCCGCCGGCACCCTGTCAGGTTGGTTGACGGAACGGGATTCCCTAAGTCATGTTCGGTTACCAAATCAACTCAATCCATGGTAGAGTCTAGGCATGGCTCTTTACGATGCGATTGTGTGGACTGCGGAGATGGATGCTCTGATAGGGACGCTTTCGGACGCCAAGGTGGGAGTAATCCTAGACTTGGCGGAAGCCCGAGTACGGTACCGGCGGAAGAAGCTGAACTTACCAACGTACAGGTCGTCGAGGGCGCCAGTGACGGTGCCGTGCGCCGGGTGTGGAAAGGAGAGCAAGAGGAAGTACCTTGCTCTAGGGCGCTCCCGTCGCCTGTTCTGCTCTCTGGATTGTGCGAACGCGGCACAGAAGAAGAGAGACACGGACATGCTGCGATACGGGCCCGGATGGAAGAACAGAAGAGCTGAGATTCGGGCACGGGACAAAAACTGTCAGGCGTGCGGCAAGACGCCCGAACAGAACAATCACGCGCTGCACGTCCACCACTTGAAGCCGTATCGGCTAGGGGGCAGCAATCATCCGTTGAATTTGGTGGCACTGTGCGATACCTGCCACCACATCATCGAGGCACTGACTGCGACTGTGCTGGATTCGATCCAGATAGGCGTGAGCCTGGAAGGGTCATCCTTGACGATCACGGTGGAAGGTGTGACTCGGTGGCAAGGATCTGTAGCTGGTGCGGTTTGCCGGACGAAGGCTGGCCAGCAGAAGTTTCAAATCTTGGCACCGCCCCAAAGCCCGCTCGTTGGTACAGCGGCAAAGCTCAAGTTGCCGTAGCATCCCTTCGGGCGTGACCCCACGTTACGCTAGACATAGCGCGACGATTTCCTCCAGAAAACCCTTGCAACCAAAGCTCTTCACTGGTAGCGTCTTCCCTCAGAGAAGCGGTCGAGAGGGACCGTTTCCACAAGGAGCATTGGGTACAATGAAGTTCATCGCCCCGCCTGTGACGTGCGCGCTCTTCGAGTGCCCCAACACCACAAGCGTGAGGGTCACCGGCCATCCCCTGCATGAATACTGCGCGCGGTGCCGCGCAACGATCCAGAAGTATTCTCGCGGCTCCGAGCCCGGAGACTACTCCAAAGGCATCGCCAAGCTCTGGTCTATCCACCACGAATGCTCGTGGTGCGGCGGCAAGAGGGCCACGGGCCCGGACGAGGACAAGGATCCGATCTGCGACGAGTGTAAGGCGCGGAGCCGCGTTGCCGGCGCGTCACACCACGACGCCTACTCTGCGATGGAGGTAACCTGTCAGGTTGCTTGACGCGCCCTTGCGCTAGTCGTGGTGGTCCGCAGCGCAGGGAGAGGGTCAAGTGCAGAGAGTCAGCCGAGAGCAGCAGGACCAGCAGAGCGACGAGTATTTCCGCAAGCTGGAAGAGGAACTCCCCTCTGACTTGGATGCAGAGAAGGCGACTCTTGGCGCTATCCTGTTGGGGGGGATGCTGGACGGGAGGATCGACGAGCTACTGCCGGACTACTACCACGACCCGCGCAACGCCATCATTTGCAGCGCCCTGCGCGACTTGCTGCAAGAGCGAGGAGCTGGGTATCCTCTAGACGCCACCATGCTTCGCAGTGCCCTGAGCGCAGCAGGGAAGCTCAACACTGCTGGAGGGGCTGAATACGTCGTCTCCCTGACGGAAGTCGTACCGACTCAGGCGCACTTCGACGCGCACTTGGCCATTGTAAAGTCAAACTCGGCGCTCAGGGAGCTGGTCTACAGCTCTCGCGACTGGGTGAGGCTCGCACCCAGGAATGTGACGACGCCAGAGTCGCTTCTGGACTCTGTAGCGAAGCGAGCCACGGAGCTCTCGGAGAAAGCGTCCAGCGGCAAGAGCGGCGCGCTGATTCATATTCTGGACGCTTACATAAAGGCAGCCGACAGGGTTGAGTCAATTGCTGCGGGAGATTCGGCCCTTGCGCTCCTGAAGACTGGATATGTGGAGCTAGACAAGCTAATCGGCGGCCTCCCCCAGAGTGAAATGACCATCATTGCCGGTCGTCCTGGCATGGGCAAGTCGTCTGCGGGCCTTGGCATGGCAACGAACGTAGTGCGCGCCGAACTTGCCAGGTGCGCCCGAACCGGGGAGAGTCCGAGGGCCACGCTCTTCATCTCCAACGAGATGCCCAGCGTGGATCTAGTGCTCAGGCAGGCTTGCTCAGACTCGAACATGGATCTCGCCAAGCTCAGAGAGGGGGTCCTCGCCCAGTCGGATTTTGATGGCATGGCTGCGTCCGCGAATACCTTTACCCAGGACACGCCGTACTTTTTCTACGATGTCGGCAATGCCAAGCTCTCCACTGTCCGCACGTTGGCGAGGGATCTCCAGCGCAGGTACGGTCTTTTGGCGGTCTTCATCGACTACCTACAGATCCTCCGGCCGGAGAGGCACTACAACTCCAAAGTGGACGAGGTGGGCGCCCTGTCCAACGGGGTCAAGGCGCTGGCCATGGAGTTCAAGTGTCCCTTCGTAGCGCTGGCGCAGCTCAACCGTGAGTGCGAAGGCAGGCCCTCGAAGGTGCCAGAGCTGGGCGACATGAGGGGGGCCGGAGATATTGAGCAGGACGCTGCTTTGGTGCTTGCGGTGATGCGGCCAGAGCTGTATGCTCACCAGAACAAGGACTACGCGACAGAAGAGTACCGCAACATCGGCTGCGTCCACGTCTTGAAGCAGCGCAACGGCCCCCTGGGCGAGGTGAGGCTACACTTCCGCAAGTCCTCGGCGTCCTTCCACAACCTCGCCAAGGACGTG
>Ga0172379_10004151_pt1 | contig 21822 bp, 16 predicted proteins | sample GrowelOW334metaG_FD_119756 | JGI IMG/M metagenome (GOLD analysis project Ga0172379, IMG submission 119756) | Groundwater microbial communities from an aquifer near a municipal landfill in Southern Ontario, Canada - Groundwater well OW334 metaG | ecosystem: Environmental > Aquatic > Deep... | reverse complement strand
GGATCAACCAGATCAGCCCCCCCCAGGGTGTAGAATTTAATAGGCTGGCCATAAGTTGTCCATCCGTTAATTATTGCATAGGCCCGGACAAAGTAACGCGTGTTCGGTTTTAATCCTCTCATTGTGGTAGCAAAAGATCCAGATCCATAACCATCAAAAGTTTTGGGACTGTCCAATTCAGGCGCATCGGTTTCACGAGACCAGCATACACCCCTTTGTTCACATAACACAGCATTACCTCCGCACATTGCAGTAGTTGAGGTTATTGCGGTAACAGGTAATGTTTGTATACCCGTCACCGGTGGATCAGGATCAGGTACCGGAGGCGTTGAGCCTTCCAGACTTTTCATGTAGGCAATAGCTTCTTCCGTTACCGCCCGCATTCGGCTGAATAATTCGGTATTGCTCATTTCTTTTTGATTTTGCTTAATTCAAGTAATGCCTGTTTCAGTACCTCCATGTCCTGCCTGATCGTGGCATACTGGTTATCTTGCGCCATGATCTGGCTGACAGCGTACTGCCTTGCCTGATCGTTCTTGATTGAATCCAATAGCGGCACCTGGGCCCGTATGGACTTCTCTAGGAATTGTTTAAGCACTATTTCCCGGACAGCGATTTGCTGTTGCAGTTCAAGTGCTGTGGACATAACCTGACCGGTTGTGTCCACTGTACGGATCTCTATTTTGTAATAGATCTTTGCCGGATCGGTAGTGATCGAATCAACAATAACCCGTTGTTGCCCGAAGGCTGTCAGGGTTAAGAGGAGGAGGAGGGTTGTGAATAGTGGTTTCATGTAATTATAATTTAAAATGATCTTATAGCTCTTACTCTTTCTAAAGTGGCGTCTTTTATTATTAATGATTGAGTCCCGTCTGAAAAAGCTTGCGCCCAAGCGTAGTCTATGTCACCTTCTGACGAACTCCAATAATATGTATAACCAGTTGTAGAAAATCCACCAACTACCGCTTTCTGTAAATACAAGAGGTTCAATTCATAATATGAGGGCAAATACCAATCTGAAAAAGTTGTTGTACCGTCTGAAGCTGAATAATTATTAGCGGCAAGAGCTGCCTGGCTATGCTGTAATATAATAGCTAATGTGGTATTTCTAATTCCAGCACCTAATCCGGAAGCTATTGCATACGTTTCAAGACGAAAACCCCCGCCACTCCATAAAATTCCGTAAGTACCCTGATCTGCTGCCGCTGCTATTAAACCATGATGCCCGTTATCATAAACATAAAAAACGATACCACCCCCATAACTCTCGCCTATATAATGGATAACAGTAGTACCAAGAACGGCTCCGTTTATCATATAATTACCTGATAATAAGTTAACTCCGGATGTGTCGATTTGCACGACATAGGATAACGTTGCATTTTCTCCGGCTAACCCGGATGGTGCTGTAGAAACAAAAAACATATTATTATAATATCCAGTCATCAACCCATACCCATTCGCACGATATTTATAGTTTGTGCCGTTGAAAAATATATTTGATGTGATATGTGAATTATTTGACGCATACCCCTGAAATTCAAGTGATCCTATTTTTAGGTTACTGTTCGTTGTTTTATTCGGGAACTCCATGCTCGTTATAGGTGAAGTCACCCCGTCAATACCTATATTGTTTCCGTTAATGAATAGCCGATAACCAAAATCCGTTGGCGTGGCCGCTGAATCTCCCAACGCTGCCGTACTTACCCACCACAAACTATCCATTGATCCTTGAAGCACACCGGCGCCATCTCTCCGAAGCCTCCAATCAACACCATCATAGAATAAGTTATTGGTAATATAAGCATCGCCGGAATTGCTATTGCCTGATAATTGTAATGGTCCAATCCTACGTCCCCACTGACCTACCAATTCAGTGATTGATTTTGCCACCCATCCGCCTACCGTAGCGTAACCTTTTTCAGTCAGGTGTACCCCAGGTAATTCAGACTGCACAAAATAATTAACATTTGTGTGATCACTCAAACTATCAATCGCCGCTAAATCACATAACCCATCTGCAAACTCATACCATTGCTGCCTGATATATTGGTTAAGTATAACCCGTTCGGCGTCATGGTCAATCAGATCAATTTCCGTGCACACGATTACCCTCCAGCCTTTTTGTTTGCGATCTTTACAATAAGACATCAAGGAATTATATACAGCGGATGCTCCCTGAGTAAACGCTTCAATATCATTTCTACCCGCCCAAATCACAACTATGTTATTAGTTGCAACGTTTGAATAATATTGATCTACCCTCGTATAGGCGGTATCTACCAACCACGCCCCTGACGCTTGATCTGTTAAAGTAGCATAAACTATTCCGGTATTATAAACCTGATAATTTGCCCCTAATTCCAAAGTATCGGAATATGGATAAACTTCTCCGCCCGTTGTGGTAAATCCATAAGTCCGTGAATCACCGTCACAAACAACCACGTTTGTTATATCCAGTAATTGTCCTTGCCGATAAGATGATGCCTTTAATGATCCAAATGCCGGATTAAATGACGTTTTTGTGGAAGATACTTTTGCCGGAAGATTCCCCGTAATTCCAGTAACCCACAAAGGATACATTGTTGCATCCGTAGAAACATCGTTAGTGATACCAATGTTAGTGGCGTTGGCAGCCGTGCCATCAATCGAAGTTATACCCGTCAATACCTGAGCAGCTGATGCCCGGTTCAATGCGATTGCGGTCGTGCCGACATAGGTCGTTCCGGCAATCGGAGCATAAACAGAAGACAATCCAACATATAAATCTCTGACTGCATCCTCACTTGACGCCCGTTTGCTGTTGTTCCATGTTGTAGCGCTGTAGGCCCGGAGCGCAACTAACAGGCTATCCCCGGTATTGACTGTACCGGTAAAAGTCGGTGAAGCAATCGGGGCGAGTAAAACCAGTTGATCCCTAATAGCATTTTCGGTGGGTACACGGTTTGCATTGTTCCATGTGGTCGCGCTGTAAGCCCTATTAACCGTCATGGCACTATCTGTAAAGGTCGGCTTGTTAATGGTTGCTTTGAGAATCATCTCGTCCCGAATAGCGTTTTTTGTTGCTACGGCAGTGCTGTTATTCCATGTTGTGGAATTGAACGCAGAGTTATAAACCAAAGTAGAATCAAAACTGAACGTCACTTTTTGCGCTATCGTTTGCCCTCCGGTTCTACCCCCAAGCCTTACAAACTTAGCCGTGTCCGTTGTGTAATTGGTGCCAATGGCCTCTATCTTATCTCTAATGGAATTTTTAGTGGGCGCCCCTAATGAATTATTCCAAGTTGTGGCGTTATAGGCCAAATCAACCACTTTCACGCTATCTCCGCCTGTCACGGTTCCCGTAAAGGTTGGTGAAGCTAACGGTGCTTTCAAAACCAATTCATCCCTAACGGCATTACTTGTCGGCACCCTTAAACTATTATTCCAGGTTGATGTAGTGAATGCAACATTGGCAACTTTTAGTGAGTCGGTTATCGTTACCAGTTGGGCAATCGTCTGACCGCCCGTTCTTCCTCCCAGCCGGACAAATTTAGATGTATCAGCATCCAGTGTGTTTAGCCGATCAGACCAAGTGGCGTCCCCGTCAGCATCGGAAATTAATACCTTGCCAGCACCAGGTGAACCATCTGTAATTTTGATTAATGGAGTTGTGACGAATCCAGTAAATACCGGACTTGATAAGTTTGCCTTCAATGCCAATGCCGTCCACAACTCCCCGCGATTAGCCGCTGAAAGTGATCCTTTCCAAGCCGCATAAGTAGCTTTTTCTGCAATTAAAACCGAATCAGCCGCCAGCATTGATGATGTAAATAACCCGGTCAATGGGACAAAGGATAGTTTCCCACTGCTAACCTTTGCCGGTAAGTTACCCGTAAAATCTGTAACCCAAGTCGGGTACATCACTGCATTGGTTGTATTATCGTTTGTGATGCCTATGTTCGTGGCGTTGGATACTGTCCCGGTTCTCACTCCTTCCACCGCTACCCTCACATCACCTTTGGCGGCTAAATCATTGGAATTAACCCAAGTTGTCCCATAAGTTTCCCGGGTAACGAGTAATGAATCCCCCGTAGATAATATTATCGAGTTGCCAGAGCCTGTTAATTCAACCGTCCCGGCATTCCATGAAACGGGAGCAATATTTGCCAAAAACAAACCCGAATACCCTAATGATGCCTGTCCTAAATAAGCACCATCATTCGCATCGGGAACCATGCCTTGCGATAATACAACTTGTCCGGCAAGTGTAGGTGTATTATTCAACACCACTAATCCAGTCCCCGTTTCATCCGTTACCCGTTGCCGGAACAGGTCGCTCGTAAACTGATCTAACCGGCTAATAGGCATGGTATCGGCATTATATAGATAAGCCTTACCCGTTGCAATATTTATGTTGCCGGAAAAATATCCATTGCCAGATACTTGCAAGGCATACACCCCTGCATCGGTTACAGTGTTAATTCTAAACTCATTACCATCATGGTAAAGGAACGCCGTATCAATCGCACTGGCTGAACTCCATTCACCTATATATTTTGCTACACCTCCGGACAATGTATTCTGTTTCAGCGCCAAAGCGTCAAATACGGCGTTCTGGCTTGGTGCACGGGTAGTCACTCCATTTACAATAGAATCAGATACCAAAGGGCTGTTTGACCCGATGGTCGGTACGTTGGTGATAGCCAGATTAGCGAACCAACCTTTATCTACCCGTGAGCCGGTCGATGCGATTGATCCTGTCATGGTCAGGTTATTTGGGCCAAGAGCAAGGTTTCCGCCTCCCAAAGTCAGCGTATTAGCGGAATGAATTAAGTTTACATCCCCCGCATCGAAATTGATAACCGCCGCTGAATCTAAAAACAGGTCACTCCACATGAGTGAGGTTGTGCCCAATGCATTACCATCCGTTACTGCCGGAGAAAGTGCAGCACTGGTCAATTTAACCTCCGGTGTAGCGTCACCGCTACCACGCACGCCAAACATCAGGGCGCTTGTGACACCATTATTTGTAGCCGTATTACGAATATATCCACTTATTCCTGTACCTCCTGTGGAAGCGTCACTTGAATAGAACTCAACTCCACCAAATAAACTATCTGTATTTATAGTTGTATATGAATTATGTAATCTTAATACCGGAGCAGTCAGGGTAGTTGGTCCTGATCGAACGGCATACAATGCACCAGCTACTTGCAAAGCATAAGTTCCCGCATCGGTCGTGGTATTAATACGGAACTCATTGCCGTCGTGGTAGATTTTGGACGTATCAATCGCACTCGCAGAAGTCCATTCGGTAAGATATTTAGCCTCTCCGCCTGATAGAGCCGCCTGACCACCTATATCAGCCAACACTCCCGCCCCGGTTCGATATTTAATAATTCCAGAACTGTCAACTAAAAAGTGATCCCTGTCGGATGTTGATAAGGGTATTGTCCCAATCCCAATGCTCCCCGCAATAGTCTGAAAAGACATGCCGGTTTTGTCTAATAGCCTCAATGAATCATTGGCATATATAGGATCATGCTCATAACTCAAATATCCAATGGTGTCAACAATGGATTCCAGCGTATTCAACCGCCCGAAGTGGTTATCCAATGAATCCCGATGCAGGGCAAGTGAATCATATGCCGCATCCACCCCTATATCAGCCCTTAGTGTAGCCAATGTATTAACTTCCGGCGCACCCGTTCCCGCAGTCTTACGATATATCAGACTTGCCGTTGTCATGTTAGCCATCTTAGCCAATGTCACGGTTGAATTATCTATTGTCCAGATCGTATCGGCTGATGTTGTGATGTCGCCTTTGTCGCTGTTCTTGATGTTCAATACATCTGAAGCGGTTGCAAGGCTTAACCCTAATTTTGCACCCCCGATAACTGAAGCGGTCATGGTTGGCAAAGTATATCCGGGCACTCCTAATTTTTGCCAAATCGTACCGGAATAAAGCACTTTGTCCCCGACTACAAAAATGATGTTTCCTGATCCTAAATTAATCGTGTCCCCAGTAGCTACCCAGTACCAATCACCTGCCGTTCCGGTCCCATCGGCAAGGGTCGGGGTGTTTGTGTTTGCGTTCCACGTACCTTTATAGGCTTCCACGATTGCCGACCACGAAGCATTACCGCTCGCATCTGATTTAAGATAATAGCCGGATGTCGCCCCGGTTGTGATCTTTATCGCAGGAGTTTCAACCGTCCCGGTGAAAACAGGACTTTCCAGAAATGCAAATGTTTTCCGTGCCGCCCCGGTTGTTATAGTCCCATACCATTTATCTGTCAGAAATTCCATGTAACCTGCCAGGGATGATGTCAATAGTGCGCCCGAAGTGAACATCAGCGGGCCGATCGCAGTGGTTCCTGCAACCAATTTCAGTGGATTGGCAAATTTGAATGCCGGAGCTGAACCGGTCCCGGTAAAAGTTGTCAGCCCAACACTGGATAAAGTAGCATCCATGTAGGTAGCTGCCGATCCGTTAGCATCATTATAGCTATATCTTACCGCCCCGGCTGTGCCTAAATTGATTTCAAGAGGTTGATCTGCAACCGATGTTTTGATACCCGTATTGCCTTGTATGATCATCCCACCCGCCGCCGGTTGGAGTGCATAAAAAGAACCCCCTACCGATAGCCCTGAATTGCTATGCAGCCCCATCCCGTAAGTACCCTCGTAAAATCGCATATAGTTGAACGTACCGTAAAGGTTTTGGATAAATGACTCCGTTCCGCTCGCAGCCGTATTGGATAGTCGTATGATCGGACTGGCACCCCTGAGATTCAGCAGTCCGCTTCCGGTGCCGGGCCCGATGGTAACGGTGCCGCCATCGGGTTGCAGGATAACATAGCTGCTGGTTTTAGTTGCATGGCTCGTCCCGTTCAATGTTAAGTCTTCATTCGCTGCAATTCCACCGTTAATTGTCTGGCCGGATGAACGGCCGCCCAACCGGACAAACTTCACACTATCAAACTTCGCCGCAGCAATCATCCCCGCCGTGTCCCGTGCATCAATCAACCGCCAATGTGCCGTGCTGTCCGTGCCGACCAGTTTATTTTGCCAGTAAGTCAGTTTCATCCCGTCAGATGGATGCGTGGGAAGCTGGGTTAGTTTTCTGAGCCGGATCGTGTCCGTAGTCAAACGCTTCGTGGATATAGAAGCCTGTGCTAACAACAAAACAGGCATTAACAATAAAATCAATATAGTTAATAACCTTTTCATTTTTTTCTAAAATTTTAGTAAAAATACTAATTTTTTATCATCTTTATAATAAATTTACCGTTCAATCAAAGCCGTAGCCGTAAAAGTAACTACTTCCCCAAAGTTGATCTTGAATCCATCCTGATCCTGATCATAAGGGATTCCAGGTATAGCATTTCCATCTACCCCTACTCCCCAAATAACCTGCCCTACTGAATACACATCCCCTGATTCAAATGCTTCGTCCCATGTAAGCTGATATTCTCCTGCACCCGTAGTTTCAGTCTGTCTACGATATTCAATCAAAGGTAGGGTGCCACCTTTCAATAATCTGCCACTTACAGGATCAAATGTTATACCCGTAGATCCTGCAAATTCCCCATTATCATTTAACTGCAATTCATATACACTCCCACCAGGAATAGTTGCTATACCTCCCTGCATAATTATGGTATTGTAACTCCCATCCTCATTAGGCAAGGTATTAGACTTTAATACTACTAAATCTGACCAATCCCCAAAAAATGTTTTTAACTCCATGAAATTTCCAGACCAAATACTAGATTTAACTAAGTACTCCACATCATTCATTAAAAACCAAGTGTCACTAAATTCTGTTAATTGTAAGACGGTATAAAAATTTAACAATCCGATAAAACTTGCTTCTAATACCTTAGATAAAATAAGATGCTGTTCCCAGGCATTGTAAGATAACCAACCTACCAAAGAAAGTTCATTTACATCAGTACTCCCTACCTGCTTCCAAGTAGCAGAAGCATACGTATCATTTATTAATATCCCTCCATTATATAAATCATTAACCGCTATATCTCCATCTGAAACACGAATTCGTATTGGATCTGGAATAGTAATATTATCATCATTATACATTCCCCAATATACCTTCCCATTAGTAATTTCTTCCGGTGGATTTATTTCTGGATCTGCTGTTATAGAAAATAATACTTCCCGAAGATAAAATAATACTAATCCATCCCCGGCCTTATATGGAGCAAAAATCCTAATTTCTAACTGACCGTCTACTGGAGGAGGTTCTACTATAATAGATTGAGTTTCCAGTACTCTAGGATCAGCCGCCTTTACAAAAGGAATCTTAGTTAAAGGTTGCCAACCAAATGCCTCCCATATCTCTAATTCATCATCATATGTATATTCAAGAACCCCACCTACATATAAAGCTAAACTAATTTCACAGGTAGGGTCTGTAAATGCTGGTTTTCCTGATTTTCCACAAGCAATACTAAAAGTATAATGACTACTAGTAAAAATATCAGTTAAAGGACTGGCTAAATATAAGGCACCATCAATAGAATGTCTTGTTCCAGTATCAGCAACTACTGTGGCAGGAGTCCAACTTCCTATATTAAATATATTTCCTGCATTTGTCCATTCTGCATTTAAAGAAGTTTCCAAATTATGCTGATCTAAAATAAGATCTACAACCAATGAATTTTTTAAACCATAATCTACCTCTATTGCTCGATACTTCCATGCAGGAATAAAACTTAATTCCCCACCAATACGCTGAATATATGGGGTGAATTTTTGTAATGATGTAGAAGTTATTAATTTATGAGATAAGGATGTATGCTCTACTATTGCCCTAGTAACATAACTATATTCACGATAAACAAGAGTAGATTCCATCATATCCCGTACACGCACTATCCACCAATGATTATCTGCTTGAAATATCCTACACCAAAATGGTTTCAACAATTCCTCTAATACTGTAACACAATCCGCTGGCACATGGTTTTCATCTAACCATAAATCCTGATTAACTGACATTTGATTAAATGGATCATAGGTGTGTGTTTGAACCATATTAGTAGCCTCATATAAATTACAAGCTACATTAACATTTAGGTTTAAATCAGTTTTGTCTAAGATATTAAATATTTGATTTATTACAGTTTCAAATCCAGTATAAAGATTTCCCGCACTATCCGTAGGTAAATCTTGTCCGTTTACCGTATATAACTTGGAAGATAACATACGGAGTTGATCACTAAACGTACATGATATTTGCTTTATATAAGAAATGTCATCTATATATTCATTAGGAATTAACCAACCTGTATAATAAACACTTGCTGGAAGAGCATCAAAATCAATAACCCAACTAGTGTAAGTTCCAGATCCTGTGGAATAGGTAGAATCTACAACCAAAACACCTGTACCAGAATTATAAGAAGTTACAGTTCCGGCTATATAATTATAACCGTCATATATTACAGTTAAATTTCGCCCTACAGTAACAGTTAATCCTGTTTCTATGGTTAATGTTTTTTCTCCTGTTCCTATTAACATACTAGAACTGGATGTAGCTAATTCAGTACCTCCTGCACCTTTTCGCACAATTACTTTAATCTTACGATCATCATCTGTAAGTAACCAGCTATAATCTTCTCCCTGCTTCTGTACAATATTTACAGTACATTCAATATCCTTAATTACTGTTTCTAAATCCCCACTAGGACCGAAACGAAAACTCAAAGGTTCTGCCCCTCCTGTGAAAATAGTTTCAGCAACCCCTGATTCATCCCAAAACTCAATAGTCCATTTTGTTTGATAGTAATTATCATAAAATTCAAGATATTTTCGTTTTGCAAAAGCCATTACCTTTTCCCCCTGTTTTGGTAATCCGATTCCCTTGTTAAAACTATTTGAAGTTTGCGCCCTGATATTTCTGCCACTAAACGCTCATTCAATGGATAGGATGGTTGTATCATCTTTTTCAAATCACTCAAAGGAGAAAACACCTCTGGGTTATTTCTAGCCCCTTCGTATTCCCCTGCTAAGACGTTTGTCGGACCATATAATAGACCTCCATCTTTCATTTCTGTTGGGGATTTAAACTGAGGTCCTTTAGCCACATAATTTTTCAAAGCTACTCCAGCAGCAATAGCAGCTATACCTAATACAATAGCCACTTCTGGTTGGAGTGCTTCTAAAGCAGCCTTAAAAGCTGTTATAACTGTACCTGTAGTGATCATAGCCTTCCCTAATCCTACTAAAAAATCCCCAATCACTCCCAAAATAGAATTAAAAGCTTCCTCCATACCACCAGTACCAGATAATATTTGACCAATAGATTCCCCTATACTAAAAGTTGCATTTTGGGCTAATTCAGTAAATTGTTGATTTAAAACCTCTGGCATAGTCTTCATACGATCTATGGCAGATTTCATACGTAACTCAGCCTTTACCCAGCCTAATTTTTCTATTAATTCCCTTCTGGTTTCAAAATCTTTTATTACGTTTAATTTTTCCTCTATTTGATCTTTTAAAAAATTTAGTTCATCCCGACTCATATCCTCTACTTTGAGAGAAACCCCTGCTTCCCCATCTTTTTCAAAAGCCCAAAAAGCTATTAAAATTTCACGTTTTCTTTTAGCCACTTCCCCTGCTCCTAACACTTTTGCATCTTCTGCTAATTGAGCCAACTGCCCTGCTTTTGTTTCTAAAGCGTTAGCTTTATCACGAGCTTCTTTTTGTAAACGTTCTAATTCAGTAATAGAATTTCGTTCTACCGCTAACTCATACGCTTTCTGATCCTCTAATAATTTAGGGTCATATGTTTTAGTAATAAAAGCAGTAATAGTTCTAGCACCTAATTTTTTCCCTTCCTCTGCTAAACGATTAGCTTCTATTTGTCTAGATCTTTTTTCTTCATCTTTAATAGTTAATTCAGCATTTCGATCCGCTGCCATTCTTTCTACAGCCCAATTCATTTCCATTTGGGAAATATATTTAGCGGCTGCCTGTTTTTTTACTTTAATGGTGTAATCTGATATTAATTGCTCCCGCTGTTTTGTTAAATCTACTATTTTTTCTGCATTGCCTTTTTGAATTTCTAATTGTCGATTTAAAGAATCTAGTTGAATTTTATACAACGCCCACGCCTCTTGTTCAGCAGACCATAAATTAGCTTTTACTTTATTCTCATTAATAGCTTGTAACGCTTCTACTGATTTAATTTCTGTCTGTTTCCTTTTCTCAGGATCATAAGCATCTAATTCTTTTTGAATACGTAATTGCTCTTTCTGCCATTTAACAATATCTTTATTAGATAAAGCTTTCCCTTCTTTTTCTTTAGCATAAGTCATTTGAGCATTTAAAGAATCTAAAATACCCATAGACTTCATTAGTTTTTGTAATTCTTTATCCGCAGCTTCCGCTTCTTCTTTAGTTCGTTTAGCAATATAAGCTGCATACTCATCTGGTTTATTCTTTTTTAACCAATCTATCATACTAGAAGATACTCGTACTAAAAATGGAGTTTTTACCGTTTCTAATTTTGTAATATTTTCTACAATAGATTTTATAGCTTCATCTAACATTTTTATTTGATCCGCATACTCTTTATCTAATCTATTGTATAAAGCATAAGAAATAGTAGGTCGTATTTTTGTTAACTCTGCTTGCTTCTGTATAAAATCTGCTTTTGAAGCAGCTAATTTTTCTGCCTGAGCTAATTGTGATTGTAAATTTATCCGTTGAATAATTCCTTTGTTAAGAATATCGTATGCGTTTGATAGTTTCTCTACATAATTTTCTTCCGTAATCATATATCCTAAATAAGAACCATAACGAGCATTAAATTCATCTAATAAATTTTTTCTTACTTCCTTTGAAATGTTTTCATCTTTTATAGCTTGTGTTAAAACCCCAAGAACAGTCTGCTCTTCTAATAATTGAGAACTATATTTTGCAGCTACCTCTTGTTGTATTTTCTGAGCTTCTGATAATTCATTAGTTTTCTTTGTAGCCTTTATAATTATAAAAGCAAGCGCAGCAATAGCAGCTACTACTATTCCTATTCCAGTAGCTACTGCTGCCCATTTTACTTCACTAATAGCTAATCCCAATCCAGAAAAACCAAAAGTAAGATATTTTACAGATAAAATTAAATACTTAAATCCAGCTACTAAACCAAGAATAATTCCTTTAAGTCCTACAAAACCATATATAATTAAACTAATACCTAAAGCTAAAGGACCTAAAGCTATTGTTACTAAAGATATTCCGATTACAAATTTTTTCCATCCATCTGACATATTTGTGAGCCAATTTGTAAGATTTAATAAAATTTTAGCAAACCAACTCATTATAGGTAATATAGCAGTAGCTATAACTTGGCCCAAAGAAACCAAAGAAACTTGTATTTGAGAAACAGCCTGATTAAATTTTTGTTGAATCGTTTTAGAAATAGCACCATAAGCCACATTTAAAGAACCAGTAGATTCCCTAACCCGATCCATTATGCCTTTATTATATTCAAAGTTTTTTCCTGCAATAGACAAATATCCAGTTAAAGCCCTAATATTTGGAAAAACCTCACTAGATAATTCTTCACCATATTCTACAGATAAATCTCGTACTTTTTGCATTACCGCAATAACGCCCTTACTTCTAAGAATATCCCTTAATTCTGCATAACTACTACCCATAGAATTTAAAGCCTTTTCACCATGCATCGTAGCCTTTAGCAATGAATTGAATACTCCTTTTAAATAAGTAGCCGCTTGGGAAGTGCTAGAACCTGTTAAAGTAATAGCAGCCATACCACCAGCCACTTGATCAAAAGAAACCCCTAATTCAGAAGCAATTGGAATAATTTGACCTATTGATCCAGCAAAAGCGGTTGCTTCTGCTTTACCTTCTCTAACAGCAGCTACAAGAATATCAGTAGCATAAGAAGCTGTCAAACCAGTTCCAGCATAAGCATTCATAGCAGAAGTCAATAAATCCGCTACTTGTTTTGTTTCCCCTAACCCAGCAGCAGCAGCTTTTGCAGATAGCTGTAAAATATTCATAGCGGCAGCCCCTTTTTGCCCTGAAGAAGAGATAAAATACAATCCTTCTGCCAATTCTTTTGGCCCTTTCCCAACTTCAGGAGACATTGCTAAAATCATTTTACTCCATTCATTAGCCGTATTTTGAGAAACCCCAGCTAATCCAACCATTTTCTGAATAGCAAATTCAAAATCTTTTGCAGCAGTAAAAGCCGCTTTCCCAGCAGCAATCATAGGAACAGTCACGGTAGCAGTAGCTAAATAACCAAACGTACGAAATTTTTGAGCCATAGCCCCTAAAGATAAAGCAGTTTTCTTTTCTACTTTTGCCATCGTAGATTGAACCATTCCCATATTCTTTTCAAAATTGGAAATATCCGCTATAATTGTAGCTTTTAATGCTCCTAAATCCATACCAACCATCTTACTTTGCCTTTCGTTTGTCCACTAACTTATTATCCCTACGTGCTATACCAATAAAAGTATTCATAATATCCTCTGGTGTTTGCTGTCCCACACCTAATCCTTCCTCTGCTTCCCATCCAAACAACCCTACTTCTTTTGGTTCCTTGTATTCATGTCCTGCTTTTATTGTTTTTCCTGCTGAGTTCCAAATATGACGTGCTAAGTAACGAGCCACTTCATACTTGGTTTTGAATTCATCTGTTTCCCTTTCTCTTACTGATTTTAGTGCATACTTAAATTCTATTGGTGTGAGATCATAAAACTGATCTGTCGATAAATATAAATGAGAAATTGCTATCCCACATAACTCGTCAAAATTAAGTTTGGATAGAACTTCTAATAATGTTTCTACTTTTTTTCACCTGTGACCTTTCGTTTCAAAATTTGTTTCGGTTCCAAGGTTTCGTCTGAAAAGAATTCAGGTACGATTTTCATGAAGTCAAAATACACTTCATCCATCACATCCTCCATCTGATCCTTTGTAAACGGAAAATCTACTTCTGGAGTTACTTTTTGATGCCCTTTCTTTAAAGCATAAAACAGCAAACATTCGTACGCTGCGTAATCCGTACCATCGTCTGTTGGGAGAAGTCCGCGCCCTAACTCTTCTTTCAACATCTTTAGGGCATAATAAGAAACCCGGATTGGGTATTCTTGTTGAATTCCTTCAGGGTGCTTTTTGTCTACACTCTTTGGGTCTGCGAAAGTTAAAAATTTAATCATTTGATTATTGATTTAAATTGATTAATAAATAGTAAAATTAAATAAAAATCCCTGATTAGGATACTTATTTTTATGTCTCAATGTCGGTCGGAGAAGAAGCAGAAGCAGGAACTTCAGAAACACCACCAAAAATATACACCTTGCCGGTGACTTTAATAGTGACATTTGAAGAAATTTTATCACCTACCGAAATAGCAATAGGCAATTCTGTTACCAATCCTTCAAATTCCAACATTGTATGAGAAGCATCAGGAATCGAAATCAGATAATTCTGAGGGGTATCACTCTCAAAATCAGCATTCAATGTATCATAATTAGCATGAGTGAAATTCATCGTCAAACTAACTGATCCTCCTTCCCGTAAACTAGGAATGTACTCCCGGTACCCGCCTGCTGAATCCAAAGCGGTAACCTCGATGGTTTCTCGTGTCTTGGAAGGTCCGTCTATTGCAGAAATTTCTGAAATAGCTACCCAGCCTACTACAGATGTAGCGTGCCACCTCCAAAACTTTACTCCCATTCCACTAATAGCACTTGATGCCATAATTAACACCCTTTCCTTTTGTACAACGCATTATCTGCGTTGGGTTTCAAAATTCAATACATAAAGAACCCTTCCATTATCATCCCACCCTAATGGGACAGGACCATTAGAGCAATAGATAACAGAATATAATGTGCCATTTACAGTCACTTGCCCTTGACCATGTAACAGCGTCACTATCGAACTTGCTATGGCATATCCTGCCTGACTATCCATATTACGAACCCGTATTTGAACAGCATCATAAAAATAATTTTCCCCTTTTGTAAAAGTCAACATCGGTGGACTGTTTGCTCCATCAAATACTGTCACCGTATTGTTTGGAGTAGCTGGTTCCTTTGATACAAACAGATTAGTCCCCAAAGTAAGGCTTAATCCTCCTGCGGCAATCAACGAAGAAATATCTTTGCTTGGGCTGTTCATAATTATACCTCCTCAATATCTGTTCGTGCTTCTGAAAAATTCTTAGTAGCAGTAAATCCCTTTGTAGTTTGTATTCTAGCAGAAACTCCAATCAACTTTAACATCGCATCTTTATTCCGTTTTAAAGATTTTTCAAACCACTTTGGACCAGATCCATCTTTAGACCAATTTGTAGTTTCAGGCATTTCATGCACCCAAATAGCATAATTAGCACCATATCCCATAATCAATGTCAAATTCTTAGCTGCTGTAACTTCTGCTAAAGATTGATTAACTGCCATAGCGTGACTAGTTTTCAATATTGCAAATTGAGCATCCGTTAAATGATGTTTATTTTTTGGATTGTAATTCTTAAAATTAGGCGTTTTCCCTACCTTAGTTCCTAATATAGTACTTATAAAAAAACTGGCACGAAGATTCCCTAAATCTAAGGGAGTGGTAGGAAATCCACCTACTGCAACATCTCGTTTAATCAATCGTGCAGCGTTAATCATTCCAGCCAGAACATTTTTCTTCATGTCCTGTTCCGCAAGTTTAAGATTCTTACGAATATTATCTGCTCCGGTGATTACTACTTTAGCCATTACAATTTTGTTTCCCAATTAGGTTTTAAATAATACATCTTCACAAATTTAGTACTGGATCGAAACAAAGGAATTTTGCTTTTAGCAACAATTTTATAAACCCCTTGCACCAATACCTGTGTTGGAGTAGGATAGATCTGCCCTGATTCCAACGCAATACTAGAATCTTCTATATCTGCAAAAACCCCTAAAAATACCATATCCCCCTCTTCCATTTCTGTATTAGTAAGAATTTCCGCATTAGAAATAAACTCTTCCCCTTTAGAGTTGTTTATAATCTTTATTACATCTTCCCAACGGCAAGCTATTTCTACAGGTTCATCATATGTATAGTTTCCATATCCATCGTTTACTGGGTTTGCCCAATGCAACGCTGTCTGTGCTGATACCCTATCTATGAATTTTATAATTGACATGGCTTAATCAAATGATGTAACTGCAAAAATACTTGCTTGACGTAAAGCTAAAGCTGCAAAAGCTCCCGACGTATCCATAGCCAATACCATCTGACCGTAAGTAGTACTTGCCAAACCGCCTTTCTTAAATATATCTGAATAAGTAATTTTAGCTGTACCAGCTTCTTCCTTTATTCCCTGACGTTCCCTACTAATAGCAATAAGGTGAGCCGAAAGCCATTTTTCTATTTCCGTAAGAATATCAGTAACCTCCGTAGTTCCCATTACCTCATTAACCATCACATGAGCACTGGTAATATAAGCTGTAACTATTGCAGTAGTGGTGGTAGCACTCAATGTATCCATTATATTTATAACCTCTGCATAGGTAGTTCTATTTGCCATTTTTATTGCCTCCTTTGATTAATGTATATTCTAAAAGACTAATAATTCCTGGGTTCCAGGACAAATCTAACCAATTCAACATTTCGTGAATCTGATCAAAATTTCCATCCAACATGCGTTCAGGCCATATCTCCATCCAGTTTATCCCAGACCCAACCATTTCCCGAAGCACTTTTTCCTGCTCATGCACCCACCACAACCAACCTTCCCGTTCATCCTTAACTCCTATAATCCGTTGAATCTGTTTATCATTATAAGCATTCATAAACCCTGTTTTTAAACAAGATTCTATCACATCCCCAGTCCTACGACGAACTACCACCCACCTAGCATTAGGATAAGCGTTTTTCCAAACAGGCCATATCTGCATTATCCGACTACCCTTATACATCCAGATTGTTTTTTCATCATAATCTTCACTTCCCAATATATTAGACACTCGATCTCGCCAATCCAATGGTATAAGCATTTCAAGCGTGTTAGGCAAAGGATATTGTCCACGGGTATCTATCCCCATCCTTTTATAATAATCGTCTGTAATAACCTTTAAATTAATATTCTCGCACATGTTAGTAGTCCGACCAGAGAACGCCCCGCACATCTGAATGATACGGGCCATTAAACTGCTACCAGAACGTTCTATTCCAGTAACAAAAACCGGATTATTTAGCATGTTGTCTGGCATATCTTTTTGTATTTGTCCTTGATTTGCTTATTAATTTCTTTCCACTCTTCTGTCCCTATATTCGATTTTTGTCTATCGTGCCTACGATAATAATACAACACCGAATCACAATACCCTAATTTAAACCCTGCTTGTAAACAGCGTAGATTAAACTCATACTCTTCTCCATGCTTCAAAGTTTCATCAAATCCTCCTAACTGATCAAACAACTCCCGTTTATACATCAATGATCCACCATGGATATAGTTCTGTCTTAACAGATCATCAAAAGTCAATTCCCTAAAGGAAGAAAACACTTTTTCCGTTCCATCTTCATAAAAATCAATAGCCTTTCCGTGAATAAAATCTACTCCTAAAGTTTTAATAGCATTTACAGAATCTTCAATACAGGTTTTAGATAATAAATCATCCTCATGCAAAAACTTAACATAATCCCCTGTAACCTGTGGTAAAGCCTTATTAAAGTTTTCTGCCCAACTCCCCTCTCCCTGACTAATCAACAACTGAGTCCAACTTGGAACACTGTTAATAGCTTCTTTCATCCATCCACGATCTATTTTATAAGGGATTATTATCGTTACTTTAGGCCTACTGGAATTTTCATGTCGCACATATTCCCGAACCCAAGGTACTGAGATAGCATCTTTAATTCGTGGCTGTCCATGAAAACAAACTACCGATACATCTTCCGGTATTTCCTGTAACCAACTTCTATCTTTGTTTCTCACTTTAAAGCTACAAATCTTATTAGTTTTGTCCTGCCAATACCTATTTAAAAGAGTAAAATTACTAATAAAATTTTGATCCCCACGAAATTTTTTTATAAGCTCTTCTGAACCTTTAATCCACTCATTCCAAATTCTCCGTATTTCTTCATTTTGCATTGGTAGCCACATCATCCCTGAAGCCCATTTTCCTTTGTTGTAGAAATCCTCTAACCCTATAAAATCAACACAATTACGATCCAACAATTCTGAAATATCCCCCACTACCGCAGTATCTAAATCCAAATATAAAAATGGTCTATATTGTTCCATTTCTGGATTAAACAAATTCATTTTGGTCCACCATCCCGGCCACTCCTTATTAGGAGTAGGGATACAGGTGCAATTTTTCAATTCAAATTCCTGATCTATCTTATCCCACAAACAATAGATTTTCAATCCATATATTCCCCGATAATGTGTTTTAATGTGATAAGATATTAATTCCACATCCTGAAACGTAAAATCTCCTCCACTCCGTAGAGCCAACATAATTGTATATGAAAAATCACTTGGCATAGCTATTCTCCTTCCAAACACTATCTTCTTTACTTGTTAATAATTCGTACACTCGTTTATTCTTCTCTATCCTGGTACGGTAATTTGATTCGTGAAAAGATTCTACCTTACTATGCCATTGATGTATTACTGACACTTCAGTTGGGATTTCCTTCTTTAATCCTAAACGATCTACACGATCTACAAATTCAGCATCGTCCCGTGCTATACCCATAGCATACCTCTCATCAAATCCCCCTAACAATTCCATATTCTTACGGGTAATAGCAGCACAAAAATGGAAATATACAGGACGATATACAGGATGGTTATACCAACCCAAATCCCATGAAAAACGTTGTTGTGGAAAGGATTTAAAATTCTTAATCATACTATTCAAATCCCCTGCTTTCCATTCATTAAAAGCATACGTAGAAATACTTAAATAATTTTGATCTGTTAAATTTTCTGTAATATATAACAATACATCCTGCACATGTAAACACTCTGGATTTTGTATTACAATAATATCTCCTTTTGCTTCCGATATACTTCTATTTGTAGGAATGCAATTACAAACATACCACTTCTCTTTTCTATCTACCCGTATTACTTTTATAAATGGATATGCTTCCACCAAATCCTCAACCCTTTCCTCTTCCTCACTGCAATCATCTACAATAATTACCTCAATATCCTTTATAAAAGATCGTTCAATACTTTTTAAGGTATTAATCAACAATTTCTTTCGATTGTAATATGCCATACAAATGCTGATCATATCTTTTCCCTCTTTCCAAAATAAGCATGAACACATTCCCCTTCAATCCCTCTACCACCTTTAATATTTTCAATATCTTCATTCTCCAATGGATCTATTTCATATTCCATATTTAGACCATGTAAGTGAGCATAAGTAGAAAAACGTCCACCATAAATATTAAACATCATATTTACAACTCCACCAAGATACAAAGCCTTTTTATGCATAACATCCCGTATGTAAGTTCCTAAATACATACCAGAACTAGCACAAGACAATAACGCTATATCAAAATCTAACTTTCCAATTTCTTCTGCCCTTCGTTTACATTCTTCATGCCAATTATTTGTAATTAGTCCCAGTCCTTCTTTTGTATCCTCTTTCACATTATATGTAATTGGAGTGTTGTAAGTAAGCAATTCACATTCAGGAAAAGTATAATCTACATGTAATTTGTCCCGTCTTTCCCATTGGTGTTGAATACTTTTAGAAAAGCAACTTACGATTAAAATCTTTTTCCCTGCACCCCAAATAGAAAGAGTTTCCAAAAAAGTACGAATATGACAAATAACTCCATAATTTATTAAAATCTTTCCTGCTAAAACATCTTCAAGGAATTTTACCTGATCGTGTTTTATATACCCTTCTAATTGAGTCCAAGAATAGGTGTCACTATTCCTATAAAACATAATCATATCATCCAAATACTTTTTAAAATTTGTTTTTTGTGTCAACCTATCCTCTGCAAAATCAAAATACCCATTATAAGATTTTACTATATTTGAATAAAATTGACACAAATTCTCATTTGCAAAAAAGTCTACAATATCATAATAATGTTTTATAGCATTTGTATCAGATCCCCCTATGCGACTAAAAAAGATAGGATCTTCCTGCATCATCTTTCCTATCAAAAACTTTAAAGATTCTTTTTGATCAGTTAATATAGTAACCCCTTTCATTGTAAAAACCCTCCTTCTTTTAGCAACTCTCTTAAATACTCTTTATCCTTTAAATTATCCTGAGAAGTAAAAGAACTACTCAAACTAACAGGAGAAGCAAATTCCATATGATCCCAAATATGAAAATTATTTCTTCCTGTATTCAACTGTGGATAAATTACATGGTAATTAGCATTGACATATTTAGTACGAGAAACTTCATGTTTAGAGATAAGCACTTCATGTAATTTTTCACCTTCCCGTTTCCCTATAATATCTATTTTAGTAAACGCATTCCCATAAAACTCTATTAAGATTTCTGCTAAATCCATGATATGAAAACTAGGCATGTTCATTACATAAATTTCACCACCCTGCCCCTCTTCTGTTGCAAAAAACAATAATCCAATAGCCTTTTGTAAAGTTAAAAAGAAACGAGTCATATCTATATCTGTAATGGTAATTTTATTAACAGTTTGGATTTGATTAATTAAATGTGGAACTAAACTCCCATTAGTCCCTAATACATTCCCACCCCGAATACAAATAAAATCAGTATCCTTTGTTTGGCAATTAGCCTGAATCACCAATCGTTCCCCTACTCCTTTAGTCATACCATATACATTCACTGGGTCTACCGCCTTGTCCGTTGATACATCAATAAACTTTTTTACTTTGTATTTAATTGCTGCCTGAACCACATTAGTAGTGCCCTCTATATTTGTTCTGATAGCTTCCTCTGGTTGATTTTCACAGATAGGAACATGTTTTAAAGCCGCCAAATGAAAAACATAATCCACACCCTGTCTAAACATCCTGTCCACCGCTTCCCTATCCCGCACATCCCCTATCACAAATTCAATTCGATTGTCTTTAAACTTTCGCTGCATTGCTACCTGTGAAATTTCACCACGAGAAAAAATTATAATCTTTTTTGGAACATGATATAAGAATTTCTCTTCCAACAACTGTCTGACTAACTCATTACCCCATGATCCGCTACCACCTGTTACTAATACGGTCTTGTTTTTAAACATTTCATACATATTTTTTAATAATCCGTTCTGTATATCCTTTTGGAACTATTCCTAAATCCTTTAACATAGTTTTTACTTCCTGTTTTAATTCTGGAAAGTCATTTTCCATTATCTCTACTAGTTTGATTTTAGGAATAATATTCAACCATCTTGCTACCAAATTTACTATTTCTTTTACTAGCAACTTTTCAATGAAAGGAACAGCCATATAAATACATTTCTTATCCTGTTGATCTAATACAATATCCACTATTCTTTTTACATCATCTACATCAATTAAACTTCTGTATGCTTTTTTATAAACTATAATCTCCTCATTCATTTTAAGTTTTCTACAAATAATATTAAGCAATGTGTTTTTATTCCCACCATTTCCTACAACCTGTGACAATCTTAAAATAAGAAAATCATTCCCTGAATCTTGTATTAAAAACTCCATATACAACTTATGTTGAAAATATTCTCTTTTCTGTTCACATAAATCTACAAAAGACGAAAAATACACAATACGCTTATCTTTGTTCTTGTTTAAGGTTTCTACCAATAAATTTTCCTCTCTATAGAATTGATCAATATCTG
>Ga0172379_10004150_pt1 | contig 21822 bp, 20 predicted proteins | sample GrowelOW334metaG_FD_119756 | JGI IMG/M metagenome (GOLD analysis project Ga0172379, IMG submission 119756) | Groundwater microbial communities from an aquifer near a municipal landfill in Southern Ontario, Canada - Groundwater well OW334 metaG | ecosystem: Environmental > Aquatic > Deep... | reverse complement strand
TGGTTCATTAAATAAAGAAACAACTTATTTTGGCCCTAAAACAAAAAAGGCAGTTATTAAATTCCAAACCACAAATGATCTTGTCCCCGATGGAATTGTGGGACCAAAAACTAGAGAAAAGATAATAAACATAGAGACTGCACAATAAAAAGATTCTTTAGTAGTGCTACAAATTCTGGATAGAGCCTTAGACTCTATCTATCCCTTTTAGAAGAGGATAAATTACCAGATAGAGTCTAAGGCTCTATCTGGTATTTATTTTTTGATTAATAATAGAAATTCTTTTTCTGTTTCTTTGTCTATTTTATTTGTAACTATTATCATCATTTCGGAAGAGAGGTTTAAATCTTTTTTGATATTTATAAAAAGATTTTCATATGGGTACATAGATATCCAGACAGAATTTTTCATACAAATAAATACTGCTTTTTTTAGAAGGTAGCGGAGTGCTTCGCGTTCATTTTTTCTTTCTTCTGGAAGATCTAAGATTATAATTCTCCAAAATCCATCCCAAGATGTAGAGACTAGGGTGGATTCACACTCAATAGCGATGTTGTTTAGTCGTTGTTTTCCTTCGTTTGTAAGTCGTAAATATTGACTATGGTCTGAATTAAATGCCTCTACAAGCCCATCAGAAAGGAGATTCTTGATAGAGCGAGCGATTGCATAATTGGTCTTGTTGTCGATAGAACAGTCACCGAGAATAGCTTCTGTGACGTTCTTTTTAATGGATTCAACAGGAATAGCCCTTTTATTTGAAAGAGTTTTTAAAATTGCCTTTTGAATTCCTAGCTTTTTCATAAGTATTGACTATTATAAGACATTTTTATATATTATACAAGTATTTAGTGGTCGCTAAATACTTGTCAAAATAAAGTGGAGGGTGTATACTAATGTTGTTAGTTAACAATTTTGAAATCATAAATAGCTTTCCCCAGAGGGTACGCAAATTTTTTGGTAAAAATTTGCTCAGTTCTCGCTCCGTCAAGCTCCAAAGCCCCTCTGGAAAAACTATTTATTATTTCAAAATAATTTTATTATCAATCATTATTAATTTATTAAGCTTCACAAGTTATATTCTGAAAAAAGTCCTCGGATGAGGGAGGACGAGGAGCCAGACATTTTTTCATAAAATAATTTGTTACGCTACAAAAATATATGTCAAAAATAATAGGTATAGATTTGGGTACAACAAATAGTGCGGTTGCTATAATTGAAGGAGGGCAACCAAAAATAATAGAAAATATTGAAGGTGCACGTACAACTCCTTCGGTTGTTTCAGTTGCAAAAAATGGCGACCGCATGGTGGGTCTACTTGCAAAGCGTCAGGCTGTGACAAATCCTGAGAATACTATTTACGGTATCAAGAGATTTGTGGGGCATATGTTTGAAGATCCAGAAATTCAAAAAGACGACAAAACTACTCCATATAAAATTCAGAAAGGAAGCACTGGTGGAGTTGAAGTAAAACTCGGTGAACAATGGCTTCGCCCTGAAGAAATTTCTGCAAAAATTTTAGCAAAAATAAAAGCAGATGTAGAAGCAAAGCTCGGAGAGAAAATTACAGAAGCTGTTATCACAGTCCCTGCTTATTTCAATGATGCACAAAGAAAAGCAACAAAAGATGCGGGCGTTATCGCTGGTCTTGATGTAAAAAGAATTATCAATGAGCCTACAGCTGCTGCTCTTGCTTATGGATTTAATACAAAGAAAAATGAAAAAATAGCAGTTTACGACTTTGGAGGTGGTACTTTTGATGTATCTGTCCTTGAAGTTGGAGATGATGTTATAGAAGTAAAATCAACAGATGGTGACTCACACATGGGTGGTGAAGATATTGATCAAAAAGTTGTAAAATGGATTGCAGATGAATTTAAGAAAGAATCTGGTATTGATGTTACAAAAGACATGCTTGCTCTTCAGCGCCTAAAGGAAGCTGCCGAAAAAACAAAACATGAACTTTCAACAACAATGGAATCAGAAATAAACATTCCATTTATTACTTCAGATGCTTCTGGTCCCAAACATTTACTTTTGAAAATGTCTCGTGCAACTCTTGAGTCGCTTGCAGAAGAGTACATAACTCGTTCTATTGAAATTACAAAACGTGCGGTGGAAGCTTCACCATTTAAGATGAATGAAATTAATGAAATAATCCTTGTGGGTGGACAGACTAGAATGCCAGCGATAGTAGAAGCTGTAAAAAAATTATTCGGCAAAGAGCCAAATCGTTCAATCAATCCAGATGAAGTTGTAGCTCTTGGTGCTGCTGTTCAAGCTGGAGTTTTACAAGGTGATGTTCGTGATGTTCTTCTTCTTGATGTTATTCCTCTATCACTTGGTATAGAGACACTTGGTGGAGTTGCGACAAAGCTTGTAGAAAGAAATACTACAATTCCTTCATCAAAATCCCAAACATTTTCAACCGCAGCTGATAATCAGACTTCAGTAGAAATTCATATTACTCAAGGTGAGCGCCCAATGGCTAGTGACAATAAATCTCTCGGAAGATTTATCTTGGATGGTATTCCACCAGCACCACGAGGTATGCCTCAAGTTGAAGTTACATTTGATGTGGATGCAAATGGAATTTTAAATGTAAAAGCAAAAGATAAAGCAAGTGGAAAAGAGCAATCTATCCGTATTGAAGCAAGCTCTGGACTTACTGAAGCAGATATAAAGAAAATGCGAGATGAAGCTGAATCTCATGCAGAAGAAGATGCAAAGAAAAAAGAACTTGCTGACGAGAAAAACACAGCTGAAATGATGATATTTACTGCTGAAAAGTCATTAAAAGAATATGGTGATAAAGTAGAAGCAACACTTAAAACTGCAGTTGAAGAAAAAATTACAGAAGTCAAAAAAGCAAAAGAAGGAACAGATATTGCTACAATAAAAACTGCATTAGAAGCTCTTTCATCTGAGCTTTCAAAAATAGGAGAAGCAATGCAAAAAGCAAATGCTGAAGCTGGTGCAAATACGAATTCAAATCCTACTCCTGAAACTCAAAGTGAAGAAATAAAAGATGCAGAAGTAAAAGAAGAAGAAAAGAAATAAATATTTAAATACCTCCGCAAATCTTATCAACAAAAAAGTCCTCGGATCTCCTCGCCGATTAGTCTGCTTCGCAGGTAGAAGCTCGGCCAGACATTTTTTCTTGAAAAGATTTGCTATGGTATTATATAAATCATGCCTAAAAATTATTACGAATCACTTGGAGTAGAAAAAAATGCCTCAAAGGAAGAAATTAAAAAAGCTTTCCATAAGCAGGCTCATAAATATCATCCCGATAAAAATAAAGGTGATGACAAAAAATTCAAAGAAGTAAATGAAGCTTACCAAGTTCTTTCTGATGATCAGAAGCGTTCTCGCTATGATCAATTTGGTTCTGCTGATGGTCCTATTGGAGGAGGAAATTATGGTGGAGGACAACAGCAGGGTGGTTTTGGTGGGTTTGATTTTTCTGGGTTTCAAAATGGACAGGGTTTTGATATGGGAGACCTCGGAGATATTTTTGGAGATATGTTTAGTGGAGGAATGGGACGTGGTTCTAGAAATACCAAGAGAGGAAGAGATGTGCAAATTGAAATAGATATGTCATTTGAAGAATCTATTTTTGGAGTAGCTCGAAAAGTTTCATTTACTAAGCAAGCGAAATGTGATGTTTGTAAGGGCACAGGAGGAAGAGTAGGAACAAAAATGAATACCTGTAGTACTTGCGGAGGTCATGGACAAATTCGTGAAGTTCGTCGGTCTATTTTAGGTTCATTTGAAACAACAAAAACTTGTAGTACTTGTTTAGGGAGTGGAAAAGTTCCATCTGAAAAGTGTTCAAATTGTCATGGTGCAGGTGTTTATAAAAAACAAGTTGAAATTGAATTAAATATTCCAGCTGGAATAAACAATGCTGAAATGTTAAAGATGGCGGGCACGGGTGAAGATATCCAAGGTGGGCCATCGGGTGATTTGTATATAAAAGTAAGAGTAAAACCAGATGCAATATTCAAACGTGATGGACTAAATCTTACAATGGATTTGCCTATCAAGCTTACAGATGCACTTCTTGGTATGACTTATGATTTGAAAACTTTAGAGGGTAATATTGTAGAAATAAAAATTCCAGAAGGAATAAATCATAATGAGCTTCTGCGGGTTAGAGGTAAGGGTGTGCCATCATCTCGTGGTAGAGGAGACATTATTCTTCGTATACAAATTAAAATGCCAACAAAACTTTCTCGTAGAACAAAAGAAATAATTGAAGAATTGAAAAAAGAGGGAATATAATTATTTCAAACAAGAATTGAAATAGCTCTCCCCAAAGGGTACGCAATTTTTTGCTAAAAATTTGCTCAGGTTTCGGCTCGTCAGCCTGCAAAGCCCCTTTGGAAAGACTATTTCAATTCTTGTTTGTTTACTAGAGTTACGTTTATTGTTATGATTAAGTATATGATTAAAGTTGGAGTTGTTCGTGGGGGAATAAGTGGTGAGTATAAAATTTCTTTAGCTAGTGGAGCTCAGGTTCTTTCTCATTTGAGAAGTGACACCATGAATCATAAATACAAAGCAATTGATATTTTTATAGACCAGAGTGGTGTGTGGCATGTTAATGGCATTCCAACTACTCTTGATAAAATAATTCACAAAGTTGATGTTATTATAAATGCTCTTCATGGGGATTATGGTGAAGATGGTAAGATTCAGCAAGAACTTGAGCAGTGGAATATTCCTTACACAGGTTCAGGGCCATTTGCTTCAGCTGTTGGTTATAATAAATTTTTGTCTAAACAGGAATTTGAAAAGCTTGGAATAAAAACACCTCGCCATATTCTTTTCCCAGTGTACCAAGAAGATTTTGATGGAGAGAAGAGTAGCTATGCTTCAAGAAAAGCACGCGAGGTCTGGGAGCGGTTGCCTCCACCTTGGATTGTGAAGCCTCTCACAGGTGGTTCTTCAATGGGTGTGCATGTTTGCAAAACATTTCCAGCACTTGTAGATGCTTTCCAAGTGGGTGTCAATGAAAATGTCAGTGTGTTGGTAGAAGAATTTATAAATGGTAAAGAAGCGACAGTGGGAGTGATAGATTATTTCCGTAACCAGAAAACTTATGCTCTTCCACCAATTGAAATACGAATTCCAAAGACGAGTTTGTTTTTTGATAATGAAGTAAAATACAATGGAGCATCACAAGAAATTTGTCCGGGCAATTTTACTCACGAAGAAAAGCGTGAACTCGAACATTTAGCCTCTCTTATTCATACCGGACTTGGCCTTAGTCATTATTCAAGAAGTGATTTTATTATTCATCCTAAAAAAGGAATATTTGCTCTTGAAGTGAATACACTTCCCGGACTTACTGATCAGTCTTTGATGCCGAAAGCTCTTTCTGCCGTCGGTTCTACTATGCCTGAGTTCATCGAACACATCATAAATCTTGCAAAAAATAGAAAATAGTTTAATTTTCCTTGACAAATCTGCTCACTTTGGTATGATTTGTTCTATTATTATTTATTACAGGCAAAGAAATAATGCTTGATATAAAGAGATGCCAAAACATTCAATCGCTTCTAAAAAACTTTGGAAGCTTGGTATAAATGATTTCAATACTCAGTATTTTGATTTTAATAAAGATGGGGATTTAATAATAAAAGAAGGTCATAATATTTACAACGTACGTTATCTAGCAGAAAAATTTGGAACATCATTAGAAATATTGATGCCTTTTGTGATTGAAGAAAGACTTGAAGATTTCTTAGACTTAACATCTGCGCTTTCAAAAAAAGTAGGATACAAAGGTAAATTCTTTTATCATTATCCAATGAAAGTAAATCAGAGCAAGGAAGTAGTTATGTCTATTGTTGGAGAAGGAGCACATCTTGAAACTTCTTCTTACAATGAACTTTGGCTTGTAAAGAAAATGCTTGAGCAAGAAACTTTTAATCCAAACATCCGTATTCTTTGTTCTGGTCCAAAGACAGATAAATATATAAATCTTATTGATGACCTACAACACAAAGGAGTTAAAATCTTCCCACTGATTGAAGGGCCAAATGAACTTAAGTTTTTACAATATTCTAAATATGATGTTGGAATACGTCTTGATATGCCTATAAAAGCAAGTTCATATTGGAATAAGCCGATAGATCGTTTTGGATTTTCTGCAAAAGAAATCCTAGAAATGGGTTCATTTAAGAATCTAAAAATTCTTCATTACCATATTGGTTCACAGATAGAAAAACTTTCAGACGTTATAGGACCTATCAAATATGCGCTTGATATATATTTCAAATTAAAAGAAAAAAATCCTTCACTAGATACTTTAGATATTGGAGGAGGAATGCCAATACCTTACATGAGAACAAAGGGTTACCCAGTAGATAGACTCATGGAGAAAATTCTTGAACTTATAAAAAAAGAATCAGAAAAAAGGGAACTTCCTCATCCAAACTTGATATGTGAATGGGGTCGCTATATCGTGGCACCTGCTCAGATTTCAGTATTTAAAGTTATTGATACAAAAATTATTAAAAATAAAAAAAGTGGTGCAAAAAAATGGTATGTTATAGACGGTAGCTTTATGAATGATCTTCTTGATACTTGGGCTATTGGTCAAAAGTGGGCTATTTCTCCTGTAAACAATAAAAGAGATGGAGATCTTACTGATGTTTGGCTTGCGGGTTCAAGTTGTGACTCTGATGATATTTATACAGGGATAGATGGATCTGTTACTTTGCCTGATTACAATTCAAACAATGGCGATGGAGAACCTATGTATATAGTTGTGTATGATACAGGAGCTTATCAGACATCACTTTCAGCTCAACACTGCATGCTTTCTTCTCCAATGAAAATAGTAGTAGAAAATGGGCACGTTGTTGTTGCTCGCAAACATGAATCTCCTGAAGATATTGGTAAAACTTTTGGTTGGTAGTATAATTGAGTAATTAATAATTATAAATTAGAAGCTACGCAAATTATATTCTGAAAAAAGTCCTCGGATCTCCTCGCAAAATAGTCTTCTTCGAAGATGGAAGCTCGGCCAGACATTTTTTCATAAAATAATTTGTTTCGCTAAAATTTTATGCAAAATACAAATTTACCGACATTAGAATTTATTTTAAAAAATTATAAGAATTTCAATTCTCGCGCAACCAAAGATGCATTGATTGCTTATTGGCGTCACGTTGAGAAAGGTGGCAAAATGTTTTGGGCTGTGGGTGGAGCGATGAGTTCCGCACAGATGGGTATCACTATGGCTCCAGCGATTCGCGCAGGGCTTATTTCTGGTATGTCTGTGACTGGAGCCAACTTAGAAGAGTCACTTTTCCGTCTTGTAGCACACAAAAGCTATAAAGATTTTCCAGATTATCGTTATTTTACAAAAGAAGATGACACAAAAATATTAGAAGACCGTATGCGTCGTGTGACTGATACAAGTATTCCTGAAGATGAAGCTTTCCGTGTAGTTGAAAAACAGATTGTTCCCACGTGGAAAAAAGCTACAGAAGATGGTACGCGTAAATTCTGGCATGAATATTTTTATGACCTTATAAAGAGTGTAGATGTAAAAGATCATGAAGGTAAAGCCGATGAATGTTGGTTGCTTGCTGCGGCCGAAAATAATATTCCTATTGTTGTTCCAGGTCACGAAGATTCAACCTTCGGAAATATTTTTGCTTCTTATGTAAAGAATAATGAATGTAGTCCAAACATAGTAAAGTCAGGTATTGAATACATGGCTGAGTTTTATGACCAATATCAAGAACTTTCAAAAGGTGAAGGGGTTGGATTCTTCCAAATCGGCGGAGGTATCTCTGGAGATTTCCCAATCTGCGTAGTCCCATCTTTGAAATACGATATGCAAATTGCTGATGTAAAACCTTGGGCTTATTTCTGTCAGATTTCAGATTCAACAACTTCTTATGGCTCATATTCAGGAGCAACTCCAAATGAAAAAATTACTTGGGATAAGCTCACAAAAGAAACACCAATGTTTGTTATAGAATCAGATGCGACAATCGTATCTCCACTTATGCTCACAGCACTACTTGAATGTAAGGCAAATCCAAGTGAAGCAAATAAATTAATAGAGAAATATTTAGCTTAATTTATATAAAATATTTGTATGAAAAAGAAAATGGTCACAGTGGGACTAGTCCAGAGTGCAGTCTCTGCTGATTTAAAATCAAATTTAGATAAAACAGTTAAAATGGTAGAAGTTGCCGCTAAAAAAGGAGCGGAGATTATTTGTTTGCAGGAACTTTATAAAACTCCATATTTCCCAAATAAAAAAGGAGTAAAAGTAGATGCTTTTCTAGAAACTATACCCGGCGAATCGACCTTGGCATTTAAGGATATTTCCAAGAAATATAAATGTTCTATTATTCTACCTATCTATGAAAAATCTAAAAATGGTAAACTTTATAATACTGTTGTTGTCTTAAATGAGAAAGGTGAAATACAACCATCATACAGGAAAATCCATATTCCACATGACCCAAGTTTTTATGAAAAAGATTATTTTGCAGAAGGGAATAATGGTTATCAATTATTCAAACATAAAAATATTAATTATGCAGTTCTTGTGTGTTTTGACCAATGGTTTCCAGAAGCTGCTCGTATGGCAAAACTTTCTGGAGCAGAAATGATTTTTTACCCTACTGCGATTGGTAATATTAAAGATGAAAAACCAATAGAGGGTGACTGGCATGATGCATGGGAGACGGTAATGCGTGGACACTCTATTGCCAACAGCTTACCGGTAATTGCTGTGAATCGCGTTGGTGTCGAAGATCAATCTTTGTTCTGGGGGCAATCCTTCATTACAGATGCTTTTGGTAAAATTCTCAAGAAAGCAAGTTCAAGCAAAGATGAAGTTATTGTTGAATCATTAGATTTAGCTATGAACGATTACATATCAGATAGTTGGGGATTTTTAAAAAATCGTAGACCTGATACTTATAAATTAATAACAAATAAAATTATTAAAAAAAATGTTAAAAATCCCTAAAGAATTGGGGTTTTATATGCCAGCAGAATGGGGTAAGCATTCTGCTGTTTGGCTTGCTTGGCCGTATGATAACACCACTTTCCCAGACATGATTCCCGAGATAGAAAAAATATATTGTCAGATTATAAAATCTTTTGAAGGTAATGAAAAAGTGAATCTTATTGTTTTAAATATTAAAGCGAAGAATAGAATAGAAATTTTATTAAAAAATTTTGGAGTTGATCTAAGTAATGTTATTTTTTTTATAGAAAATTATGCGGATGTTTGGGTTAGGGATTATACACCAATAACTTTACTGAATAAAAAGAATAAGAATTTAGCATTTGTAAAATGGGAATACAATGCATATGGGAAAAAAGATGACCCATATTTTGCTGATTTATTAAAAGATAATAATGTTTTTGACAATATTATCAATAGTTCTAATTCTGAAGTTTTCAAACCGGAAGTGGTGCTCGAAGGAGGTGCGATAGAATCAAATGGAGAGGAAACCTTGATGGCAACTGAGCAGTGTCTTTTAAATCCAAATAGAAATAAATGGCTAGATAAGGGTCGCACTGAAATATATTTAAAGGCTTATTTAGGTGTGGAGAATATAATCTGGCTTAAAGAGGGGCTTGTAAATGACCATACAGATGGGCATATAGATGAAATAGCTCGTTTTGTTAGTCGAGATACAATAGTATGTGCTTATGAAAATAATAAAAAGGATCCAAATTTTTCTATCTTAAATGATAATTTTAAAATATTAAAAAATTCGAAAAACCAAAATGGTGATAAATTTAAAATAATTAAATTACCTATGCCACACATGAATTATAACAATGGTGAAAAAGCCCCAGTTTCCTATACAAATTTTTATATTGGGAATTCTATTATTCTAATGCCAATATTCAATGATCCAAATGATAAAAAAGCTACAAAGATAATCCAATCATTATTTAAAAATCACAAAATAGTAGAAATAGACTGCTCTAAAATCATATATGGTGGCGGTGGTTTACATTGTATTACTATGCAACAGCCAGAAGCTTAAAGGTTGTTATTTCGTGATGTGGCAGTTGTATTTTATATACTAGTATGATAGTATATAACTAAATATAGTTCATTAAATAATACAACTAGCTATGGAGACACAAGTAATTAATAATACTATCTGGAGACGGATTAGTGGTTCATTGTATCAAAAAACTTCAAAAACTATTTCGTTTGAAAGGATTAATGAAGTTGTAGATAAATTAAAAATTTTATATGGTATATTAGGACCATACTCACAGACACGCTCTATGTTATCTATGATTGGTCAAATTATGTTGAATGAAAGTTTCAATGTATATGTTCCTGTTTGCCCTGATTATTCCCATGTGAATAAATTATATACAATGAAGTCGGTTTCAAATGGGATATCACTTGTTGCGGAAATTCATATTAATTTTTTATTAAAGATTAAGGAAATAATTCCATCACTAAATGTCACTTTTATTATTGCAGATCACGAATCTAATGATTTAGTTCTGTGTAATAAAATGGGTATCTCTACGGATGAATTTAAATCAAGAATTAATGAAAGTAAAATTGCTCTTGCAGAATTTGTCGAACCACTAGGTTGGTACTCCAAGGAGATGAGTGATGTCGTCCCGGATCTCACTTCTAAAGAACTAGAGTATTCATCATGGATTTCAAATTCACCACAATTTGCAAGACAGATTAATTACGATACGATGAAACGTGATGCACTTTATCGCAAGATTGATCATAATCTATCATGGGAAGACAAACGAAAACGTACTATTCATACAGCCGCTCAGTACTATTGTTTAGGTAGATTTGTAAGTAGTATTGGATCATTAATTTGCAATCATACAACTACAAATCTTGCTTGGTATGTAGAAGCCAAAGTAGCTGTAATAGAAAACCCGGTTGTTATTTATTGATTAAGAGTTTTATGTTATGAAATAATAAGGGTAGTGAGTGCTACCCTTATTTAATTTATGAAAATATATTTTTTAAAAACAAATTCATATGATCTTAGGAAAGATAAAGCAGATAGATATGTTTATCTTTGTAATGTTGGGCTACAGAAAATTGATCCATTACCATTAAATCCTAATACTTTAGTTATTCCAACTAAATATGTGGTGTATTCCATGCTTAAAAGAGTTTCAGAGTCACTTAAACATAACCAAAAACAAATATATATACCTAATTGTTTATTAAATGAGATGATTTTTGATATTAATAGTATGTGTTCAGAAGAAGAATTTAATAAATTGGGTAGTTGTTTAATAAGAAAAAGATTTTGTGAATTATTTATCAAAGATGCTTTACCACAAAAAAGATTAGCTTTATTTAATCAAATAAAACAATTTTTAAATGAGGTGAGTAAAATTAAATGTGAGGAAATCACGGTAATATCACACTCATTCAAACTGAAATTATTTGAGGCATATTTAAAAACAAATGGTCAAATAGAATTACAGCCAGAGCTAATAACAAACTTTATTAAATATAATGAAAAAACTTTTGAATTTAATGAGGGCTTTGAGTATGTGATATAATATTAAAATGAGTACAGCTAATATTAAAAATGTGATAGATGTAATTATTAACATTAAGGATGATAAGGTGTTACTAGAGGCATTTTTGACTGATTTACTTACGCCTGTAGAATACACTGAAATTAAAAAACGTTGGGAAATTATAAAAATGCTTGATGGTGGTGTTAATCAGCATGAAATAGCCAAAAAACTTGGCGTTGGTATAGCTACTGTGACAAGAGGGTCCAGAGAATTGCATGATGTAAATGGCGGTTTCAGGAAAGTTTTAAATAAAATAAAAAAAATAGATCACCCTAAATAATTGGGTTTAATTGACAAATAGACATTAACATGTTACTCTCATATGAGTGATAGTTCTTTGATATATTTTAATTTAAAAATTAAAAAAATGAGTAAGAAAAATATTAAAAATATTTATGAAGGTGTAACTCCTGAATCAGAAATCAGTGCACTCAGACAAGGAAATACACACCATCTAGTGGCAATGAAGTTTATTTCAATGATAGATCCCCTGAATATTTTTGGGAAAACTCTTATTGATGTTGGTTGTGGCCCTAACCCCATGTTTAGTCTTTTTGCTCTTTCAGCAGGATGTAGTAAATATGTTGCAATAGATCGGGCGAATGTTTTGGAAAAAATTAAAAATTTCTATAAACGAATGCTGGAATCAAATTATTTCACCAGCAAAATTAAGTTTAATAGTACTGATAATTTAAGCGGTGAAATAATTAAAAATATTGAATGTGGTGATAATTTTGATAATATTATTTGTCATATGCAAATGCTTTTGATGCATATTCAAAATAAAAATATCCGCAAAGACATCATTAAAGCGATTCTGTTAAAAGGTAAGGTGAATTTATTCACTGAAACCAACTGGGCTTCATTTGACCTAAATTATTCAAATGGAGTATTAAAAGATTTGAAAAATGCATTTAAAGACCTTCTAAGTGCTCTTGGAATAAATAGAGATTATCATCTTTTTGAAGAGATTTATGAAGTAATAATGGAAAACAAGTTTTCGATAACTGCTTTAGAAATTCCAATTACAATTAGTAATAAAGAAGCTGACATTGAATGCTGGAGAGAGTTGGTTTTCTTGATCGAAAGAGGTAAAGATATTCTATCTAAATCTAAGAATCCTGAAAACACGGACCTCATAGGTCGTTTGGAAAATATACAAGAAAGGCTTTTTCAAGAAGAACCTTTTATTTTACGACCGATTTTTTCATCGGTAGTAACAACTACTTTTTAAGAAAAGAAGACCCTGCCAATATTTATATGGTAGGGTTTTTATTATTTATGTTAAACTATTTTCAATTTTTCTGAGTATTAGCTTGAACTTTTAAAAAACCTATAAATATGCTATTATCAGGGCATAAAATAATTATGGAAAAAGAAACACTTTTAAAGATACTTTTTTATGCTATCCGTGCTCCGTCCACCCATAATAGTCAACCATGGTTATTTAAATTGAATCCTGAAGGGGTTTCTGTTTTCTATGATAAAAAACTTAGATTACCAGAGGCTGACAAAGATGGGAGAGATCTTTTTATTAGTATTGGTTGTATGTTAGAAAATATGGAGATAGCAGCTACTGAATTTGGATTTGAAATGTTCACAGAAATTTTAACAAAAGATGAAAAAGATCAACATATAGCTGAAATTATTTTTAAAAAAAATACTGCATTAGCTGACAAAAATAAAAAAATATTTAATCAAATTTTTAAAAGAGTTAATGGACGAGGTAAATTTAAAGATGAAATAATTTCAAATGAAATTATTAGAAAGATAGAAGATATCGTTAGTGAATTTAAAGAGTACGGAATTTTATTGACGATGTTAACAAAAAAAGAAGACATAAACAAGATGGCCGAAGTTACGCAACAATCTATTATAGATGCGTATCGTCGGTCATCTTTTCGTATGGAAGTGTCTCATTGGATGAATAGTAGTTTATCAAAGAAAAAAGAAGGTCTTCCAGGATATTCCCTAAGAATGCCATTAATTATTTCGATTATTATTCCTTTCATTATTCGTAATTTTAATATAGGAAAATTTCTTAGTAAATTAAATTTTATGAGTATTAATTCCGCCCCACTTATTGTAATTCTTTCTTCTTCGGACAATACAAAAGAAAATTGGATTCATATTGGTCAATGTGCTGAAAAATTAATGCTTTATTTACAGTCAGAAGATTTTCAGACTTCAATTTATGTTGGATCAATTGAAATAGGAGATTTATATAAGAAAGTGCAAAATATAACTGGTTTATTGTCGGATAGACCTCAGTTTGTTTTTGCAGTAGGTCATACTGGAGTTAAACATAGAGTTACTCCTAGACATGAATTAGAAGATAAAATAATTAAATAAGTATATGGACAAACCAATTCTCTTTAATCTTGAGATAGAATCAGAAAGAAAAAATTTTATGGATTTTAAAATAAAGAATCCAGATCTTTTTTATGTAGATACAATAGGAGAGCAAATGCATGAACTTAGTTTAGTCGAAGATCCTTCTTTGATTACTCATGGAAGTCTTGATTATAATAATACGCTGATTGCTGAAGAAAATATTGGTGTTTGGGTTTATTTTTCATGGAAGAAAACAGCTGTAAGGATTTTAAATGAAAATAAATATCCAAAACTTAGATTATCAAGAAATCATAATTTAATCACCTTAGAAGAAGAAGCAAAACTAAGAGAATCAAAAATCGCAGTTGCAGGATTAAATGTTGGTAATCCTGGTGCTATTTGTTTGGCCCTTGAAGGTATTGGTAATTTGATTAAATTAGCCGATTTTGACCCACTATCAGTTTCAAATTTGAATAGATTTAGAGCAAGTCTTTGTGATATTGGAATAAATAAAGCTGTCTTATCCGCACGACAGATGTATGAAATAAATCCATTTTTAAATATTGAAGTTTATGACGATGGTATAACACCAGAAAGCATGGAATCATTTCTGGTTTCTCCTAAGATTGATCTTTTGATTGAAGAAACTGATAATTTAAAATTAAAAATTAATATTCGTAATATAGCAAAAGAATATAAAATTCCAGTGATAATGGTTACTGGTAACGGAGAAAATGTTTTAATTGATGTTGAAAGGTATGATTTAGATGAAAATTTACCAATACTATCTGGTTATTTATCTGACGATTTAGTAAATAAAATTCAATCAATCGAAAAAGGGAAGGGGAGTTTTGAAGAGAGAATAATTTTGGCTAGAGATTTTATGGGGAAAGATTATTTAGACTCACGCTTAGTGGACTCTTTTTCTGATGTTGGTAAAACACTGGCAGGTATCCCACAACTTGCGGAGTCATCATTTTTAAGAGGAGCTGTTATTTGTCATTTTACTAAAAAGATTTTATTAAAAGATAACATACCATCAGGAAGATATAAAATCTTACTTGATGGAACAAAAATTTGATTTTATGATAAAAGAAATTAACGCAAAGAATCATCCTTCTTACGCAGGGCACGAAAAAGTTTTTTATTTTGAAGATAAACCAACAAAGCTAAAAGGATTTATTGCTTGGCATAATACCAAACTTGGTCCAGCTACTGGAGGAACTCGTTTGTTTAATTATTCTTCTAAAAAAGAAGCTCTCAAAGATGTGTTGCGTCTTTCTGAAGCGATGACGTATAAATGTGCGGTGTCTGGTTTGCCGTTTGGTGGAGGAAAAAATGTTATTATCGCCAGTAAAAATCTTAAAAATGATAAATTTTTATCTGCCTATGCTAAAATAATTGATTCATTTAAAGGTAGGTGCACTACAGGGACAGATGTTGGTATTTCTGATGAAGATGCTATTTATATGTCAAAGATTACTCCTTATATTTTAAGAGGTAACAAAGGGAATACAACAACCTCAGAAATGGCATCTTATGGAATTTATGTTGGTATTAAAAAGAGTTTAAAATTATTAATACCAAACAAATCAAATAAAGATTTACATATCACAATAAAAGGGATTGGAAAAATAGGTTTTAATTTAGCTAAATTATTGATCAAGGATGGATTCAAAGTGACTGTCGCAGATATTGATAAAGAGAAAATTATTGCAATAAAAAAATTATTTCCTTCTATAAAAGTTAGTGATTTTAAAAACATTCATAAGATTAAATCCGATATATATTCACCTTGTGCTATGGGTGGTGAATTTAGTTTAAAAACAATTAAAGAATTAAATTGTCATATAATAGCAGGTGGATCAAATAATCAACTTCAGAAAGAGTCCTTATCTAAAGAACTTTATAATAGAGGTATTTGGTATATTCCCGATTTCCTTATAAACTCTGGCGGTCTCATTCAAATAGTTGATGAGCTTGATAAATCAGGATATAATAAAAAAAGGGTAAATAGTCGTGTAAAGAAAATAGGAGAAATTATTTCTCAAATAATTAAAAAATCTCAAATATCAAAAAAAGATACTCTTACTGTAACTAAAGATATTATTAATTCCAAAATTTATGTTAAATAAAAAAGATAATACTGTTTTAAATAATGCACTAAATATTTTCAAAAATACTTCAAAAAATGTTGAGGCTTATAAGAAATTTTTAAAACAAAAAAAAGTATCTTCGCAAGAAATTATTAAAAAGAAAGATTTCGAATCAATCCCAATAATGGATAAGAAGAACTACTTATTAGCTTTCAAGCCATTAGAGTTGGTCCCATTTTCTAAATTTCCGCCTATGTTTTCCGCAAGCTCTGGTTCATCTGGAAAACCGTATTACTGGCCTCGTGGAACTAAACAAGAAGAAAGAGGTGCTCGAATTCATAGAACAATTTTAAAAGATATCTTTAAGATAGGAAATAAAAAAACATTAGTGATTATTTGTTTCTCAATGGGAAATTGGGTAGCTGGAACTTACACTCTAACCTCATTACGTGAAATTGCAAACGATAAAAATACAAATTTATCTATTATAACTCCAGGTATAGATAAAAATGATGTCATACAAACTTTAAAAAATTTTGCTGGAAATTTCGAAAAAGTCATCATGTTTGGGTACCCTCCTTTTTTAATGGATGTAGTTTGTGAAGCAAAAGAAATAAATCTTAATTTAAAAAAATTTAATATTGATTTTGTTTTTGCTGGAGAAAATTTTTCTGAAAAATGGCGAGAGTTAATATTAAAATATGCTGGTATTTCAAAAAAAGAAAAGAATAGGAGTATTTCTGTTTATGGGACCGCTGACGCAGGAGCTATTGGACATGAAAATCCGTTTACTATATTAATTAGGAAATTAATGATAAAAAATCTTGAATTCAAAAAAGAACTCTTGGGAAATGTTTCATTTCTTCCAACCATTGTATCTTATGATCCAATGGATACATATTTTGAGGTTATTGACAACGAACTTATTTTTACCACAGATTCTGGAATTCCTCTAGTTAGATATAATATTAAAGATTACGGAATACTACTTTCAAATGTACATGTTTTATCTTTAATTAAAAAACATGGATTATCAAAATATGTTACTAATGATATAAAAAAATGGGTTAATCCTCTAATTGTTTTAAGAGGAAGAAGTGATGTTTCAACGACTTTTTATGGTTTAAATATTTATCCTGAGAATATCAAAACAGGATTAGAAAGTGATAAAATTTTTCATTTAATTACTGGTAAATATACAATCAAAACGGAAGAAGTAAATGATTATCGAGAGCAAAAATTAAAAATTGAGATAGAACTTAGGCCAAAAGTTTTGACAACAGAAGAAATAAACAAAATAATAACGGATGAGATTGTTAAAAGTTTTAAAGAGCTAAACACTGAATACAGGAAGCTATTTAATTCTATAAATGAAAAAGCTATTCCAGAGATTGTTTTGATCGAACATGGTGATGAACGATTTATTATTAAAAAGGCCAAGCATAAATGGATTCAAAATAAATAACTTATGAATATAGGATTAATCTTCACACTGATTATAAGTTTTTTTATTATATATCTTGGGGCTATTACCTTACTTCATGACAGAAAAAATATCACAAATAAATTATTTTTTTTAATCAGTATCGTTACTGTTTTGTGGGCGTCTTGTAATTATTTTTCATTACAGCCTATATTTTTTCCAACGATTTTTTGGTCAAGATTAGTTTTGTTTTTTGCAGTTCCTCATATTTTTTTATTTTTTTTATTTATAAAAAATTTTCCAAAACCATATTTAGTAATACCTAAAAAAGAGTTCTTTATCTTAAGTTTTTTGAGTTTGTTTGTTATGTCTTTGACATTAACACCTTATATTTTTAAGGGCCTCATACATAACAATGACATTCCGAAGCCTATCCCCGGGGTGATGATGCCACTTTTTGGGTTTTTTATTATTTTACTTTTGATATTTAGTATGTTAGAAATGGTAAATAAATATCTTCATGCTGATAATATAGAAAAAAAATCGTGGGTTGTAATGCTCACCAGTTTTTCTTTTAGTTATATATCAATAATAATAACAAATTTTATTCTCGTGAATATAAATGGAGATACTAGATTTATATTAATAGCACCATTATTGATGTTACCTTCTATCCTAGGTATTGCTTATTCTATAAAAAAATATAGATTGTTTAATGTTAAAGCTATCGCGACAGAGTTAATTGTTTTTATTTTAGTTTCAGTTTCATTAATTCAAATAATTTTAGCCCAATCATCCACCCAATTGATTTTTAGTTTTTCTATTTTTATTATTTTTTTGATTGTTGGAATTCTTTTAATTAGAAGTGTTTATTCTGAAGTAGAACAGCGAGAAAGATTAGAGGTTCTCAGGTTGAGACTTGAAGAATCGAATTTAAATCTAGAGGTGGCAAATGATAAACTTAAGGGGTTAGATGCGCTAAAAACAGAATTTGTGTCTCTTGCTTCACATCAATTACGCAGTCCTTTAACTGCAATTAAGGGTTATACATCCATGTTGCTAGAAGGAGATTATGGTGAAATTAATCCAAAAGCAAAAGAAACTATTGAGAGGGTTATGCAATCTAGTAATAATCTAACACTTGTTGTAGAAGATTTATTGAATGTGGCAAAAATAGAACAGGGTGGAATGAAATATGATATGGTCAAGTTTAATTTTGCTGAATTAGTAAAGAGCACTATAAAAGATTTATCTATCACCGCAGAGAAAAAAGGATTAAAGCTAACTTGTAAGATTTCGCGTTTAAAAGAATATTTTGTTAATGGTGATGAAGATAAACTTAGACAAGTGCTTATAAATTTGATTGATAATTCAATGAAATATACCCAAAAGGGTAAAATAGAAGTTGTTTTGAGTGATAAGGGTGATAAGGTTGTTTTACAGATAAAAGATACTGGAGCAGGAATATCAAAAGAAACAATAGATACTATTTTTGAAAAATTTTCTCGAGGAGATGGAGCCAGATTGAATGCTTCTGGTTCTGGTATTGGCCTTTACCTAGTTAGAGAAATTATGAAAGCACACAATGGCCGTGTCTGGGTAGAGTCAGACGGTATAGGCAAAGGCTCAACATTCCTTGTTGAAATAGATGAAGTGAAGGATTAATTAAGAATTAATGATTAGGAATTAAGAATTGAAAATGCGTTAGGCAAGACCTAACGCATTTTTGTTATATTTTAGAAATTTTTGCCCCGTTGTCTGAATCTTTTATTTCGTATCCGAGAGAATTTATTTTTGCTCGGAGGTTGTCGCTTTTTGCCCAATTTTTTTCTTTACGAGCAGTTTCGCGTTCTTTTACTAATTGTATTATTTCATCGGGGATAACATCCTCATGTATTTTATCTAAACCAAGTCCGAGAACTTTATCAAAATCTAGTATTGTTGCTAGTTTATCCTCATTTGAAATTCCATATTTAAATATTTCTCCAACAGTAGCCATGGCCTTTGGCATATTTAAATCATCATTAATATTATCTGTAAATCTTTCTTTAAGTTCCATGTTTACAGAACCAACTTCCCCCCCAAGGATTTTAATTTTATTTATTAGATTATTATAACCATTGAGTGCTGAAACTTCGATGTCGGAGTTCCATTCCATTTGCTTTCTATAGTGAACTCCAAAAGTAGCAAAGCGATAAACAAGTGGATTAATATTTTTGTCTATAAATTCACTTTTTAATGTGAGGAAGTTGCCAGTACTTTTAGCCATTTTTTCTCCATCCTTTAGATTAAGAAACTCTGCATGAACCCAATATTTAACCCAAGGTGTTATTTCTGTTGTACTTTCTGTCTGGGCAATTTCGTTTGTATGGTGAATATTTATATGGTCTACAGCCCCACAATGTATATCAAACTGTTCTCCAAGGTACTTAACGCTCATTGCAGAGCATTCTATGTGCCAACCAGGGAAACCAGTACCCCAAGGGCTTTCCCACTCCATTTGGCGTTTTGTGTCCTTCGGCGAGAACTTCCATAAGGCAAAATCTGTTGAGTTTTTTTTCTCATCGTTGATTTCAATTCGAGCACCTTCTTTTAATGAGTCTAATTTTTGATGAGAGAGTTTTGAATAATCGCTGACTTTTGATGTATCAAAATATATACCATCACTGGTTTTGTAAGTAAAACCTTTTTTCTCTAAAGTTTCTATCATTTGTATTTGTTCAGGAATATTATCTGTCGCTTTACAAAATATTTCTGGATAAATAATGTTTAGATTTGTTAAATCTTCCTTAAATTTATTTGTATAAAATTCTGCAATTTCCCAAGCGGTTTTATTTTCTTTTATTGATTCTTTTTCTATTTTATCTTCACCCATATCTCTATCTCCAGTCAAATGCCCAACATCAGTAATATTCATTACGTGTTTAACATTATATCCATTATAGGAAAGGACTCGTTTTAATATATCTTCGAATATATAAGTACGCATATTACCCAAATGAGCGTAATTATAGACAGTAGGGCCACAAGTATACAAGCCGACTTCTTTTGGATTAATCGGTTCAAAAATTTCTTTTTCTCTGCTCAGTGTATTAAATATTTCTAAAGACATATAAAGATTATTGTGGTTATTAATAAAATTGTTGCAAGAATTGTATATAATTTTATTTTCTTTTTGTTTTTAGTTATTTGTTTTTTAAAAAAGTTTACCCTACTATCACTTTCTACAAGTTGTGTTTCAGAATGTAGATATAGATTTTTCAGTAAATGAGCAAAAAGTAAACTATTATTTTTAATTTTTGAATTAGCTTCTACGAGGATGTCTAGTTCCATTTCTTTTCCAAAATTGTTAAACGCTTTTATCGGGTTGTCGTGTACGGTTAAGACGAGATTGTCATTTGTCGCAAAAATGATTTTATTGTCAATAATTTCTTTGCCTAAAACTTTCGGAACATTGAGAATCATAAATAAAAAGTCATCTTTTGTTTCTATTTTATTCTCATTAGTATTAGCTTTTATATTTTCATGTATATATGAAGGGATAGAATGTAGGTCTACTATATGAGATAATTCTTCATCACTAGGCGACTCTAGATCAATCCACATAAGTCCTTTGTGGCTATATTTTGATATCATATACATATTAGTATACCTTGTTGTAAGGGTTTTACAAAATATAGTAAAAGGCTTGCAATTTTGCGGACTTTTGTGTATTATATGTCTTATCTCTATAAACGTCTTAGTTTAAAGGTTTTTTGAGATAAAATAAATTATGCCTAAAACTACAAGTACAACTAAAAAGACTACAAAAAAGTCAACTTCTGAAAGTAAGGAATTCGCTGTTATTTTAACAGGTGGAAAGCAATACAAGGTGGCTGTAGGCGACATTCTTAAGGTAGAAAAACTAGAAGGGGAATACAAGCTAGGAGACAAGGTTATTTTTGATAAAGTTCTTCTCGTGGATGATGGAGCAAACACAACAATCGGCACTCCTTATATTCTAAATGCAAAAGTTGAGTCATTATTTCAAAAGCTAGGTAAAGGCAAAACTGTAAAGGTAGTAAAATACAAACAGAAAAGTAGATACCTAAAGAGAAATGGACATCGCCAGCCATTCACAGAAGTTAAAATTTCTTCAATAAAATAAATAATAAAATAGAGCCCTAAGCCACCGCTTAGGGCTCTATTTTATTGCCTATTTACAAAATCTAAAAAGTATGCTAGTTTAGATATAAGTATAATTTAAATCTTTGATATATGAAAAAAATATTCATTATTTTTTGCCTAGCCGTCTTGGCATTTGGCTGTGGAAATTATTCTGGTTCCTCTTATGATGAAGAGGAGATTTTAACAGAAGAAAAAGTTAGTCCTGAAATGAGTCAC
>Ga0172379_10004149_pt1 | contig 21823 bp, 11 predicted proteins | sample GrowelOW334metaG_FD_119756 | JGI IMG/M metagenome (GOLD analysis project Ga0172379, IMG submission 119756) | Groundwater microbial communities from an aquifer near a municipal landfill in Southern Ontario, Canada - Groundwater well OW334 metaG | ecosystem: Environmental > Aquatic > Deep... | reverse complement strand
TTTGATAATGTAGTCGTCAGATATGGTGGAGCAAACACTTCTTATCCAGGCAATGTCTATGGCTACAGGCCTGTTACATTTTCATTCAAGAACAGCACGAGCGAATACAGTTCAAGTAATGGAATGGGATTTTATATGGTTGCAGGCAAAGAAATAATCGGGAATACTTTTAATTCAAATCAGACCGGAATTGAGTTATATTATTCCAGCGGGAATCAATTCTATTATAATAATTTTGTAGATAACACTAACAATGTTTATGAAACTGGTAGTGGCAATATGTGGGATAACGGAACTAAGGGAAATTATTACAGTATCTTTGATGAAGAAAGCGAAGGCTGTAGCGATGTTGATAATAATGGGATATGTGACGCACCCTACTCAATTCCGAGCGGCATTGATCATTATCCGCTAACGACTCTATATGGCACAACGTCTCAATCGCCGGCCTTGACTGTCGGTGCGGGTGCTGTCAGTGATGAGATCAAAAATGCTTTTATTACAGCTTATGTGAGAAATGGCGGAGAAGCATTTCTGGGAAAGCCTATATCTACCGTAGGGGTGCATAACTCAGGCTATTATACTCAGGAATTTCCCGGGGTGTCGGGAGCGATGGGCGGAGTAATCATGTATAATCCGGAAGAAAGCATTAAAGCCGCTTTTTATATTCATGGTTTAATTTGGATAAAATATAATGATTTGTCGGATAAGTCTTTACTCGGCGCTGTTACGGAAGACGAGAGGGATGCTGCTGTGTCTCCGGCGGGAACTGTGGGAAAATACAGTAAGTTTGATAAAGGAACAATATATTATATTGATCTGGTAAACGTTTTACATCCTAAGCCGAATCAGGCTTTGATTGTTTATGACGCTATTGATGATCTCCATGCTTCCATGGGAGGAACAAATAGTTTTCTGGGATTTCCAATTATAGATCAAGAAGAAAGGGATGGCCGTGGTTATGCGGAATTTGAAGGAGGTCATATTGGATGGGACGGAAGCAAATATAGAATATATTTTACGCCTGAGATATTTGTTGCAAACACTGAGGCCGATGAGGAAAAGTATATTACTGAAACTGGAAAACAGGTGAATTTCAGCACAGATCCATATATAGGTTTTGGGAATGGCATGACCTATGAGTGGGATTTTGGTGATGGTATAAAAGTGCAGGGAAAAAATGTTTCGCATAATTTCAGTCAGATGGGAGAATATAATGTTAGGCTTGTGGTGAAAAACGATGCCGGAGATTTGAGTGAAACAGAAAGCATACGAATTTTAGCAGTACGGGAAATAATTAAATTTAGAATAATCCCCGCAAATTTTCCCGATGGAAGCTTGCCGGAAATATCACCAGTGGAAATTGACGAGCTCATGAAGGGTGTTCAGGATTATTATCTTGAAACGTCATACAAAACCTTATTTATAGATTATACATCAGAAGATTCTATTGATTTGCCTAATGCAGTAAGCCATTATGGGAAGATACCCGACGATGATGGTACCTTAATCATTGAAGCATCTGATAAAATACTTGAATCGGGCAGACCGAAAGATAGAAGCACCATTCTTATTTTAAATAATAGTATAACAAGGGCATTTACTAGTGAAGCTGCGATTTTTAACGATCCGTTCGCGCCATATATTGTCATTGATGGAAATGATATCGCAGGAACAATCGCTCATGAAATTGGACATTCTTTGGGATATCTTTCAAGATATAGTCAAACCTACAAAGATTCACAATCACGAACTGCACTTCTTCCTGATTTTTATGGGGACAAGAGCAGCAAAGGAAATATTTATTGGTGGGGCCTTATGGGTAGTGGTAATGAAGTTAAGCCCATTGTTCATTTTTCATCGTTTACTAAAATGTTACTTGGCTGGCTTGAAGCCCATCAAATTGACTATGGAACTATTCAACTGGAGCCGTTGGAGAAAAGTATGTTTGGGGGCAGGGCTTACATATTTCAGATAAATAATAAGCTTTCATATATTGTTGAGGCAAGGGATCTGCCAGAAAACAATAAAGTACTTTCATTGAATAATGTAACTCTTGAGGATGGGGTTGCTATTTATAAAGTAGAAAATATTGATTTTTTTAATGGTTCATTGAACGATTGGGAAAACTGGAAAATGAATTTTATCCTACGAAATGAAGGCGCTAGTTTAAATATTTTACCGATGGATGATCCGACATTATCTTTTACCGTACCAAATTCTACTGAGTACATTGATATTTTGCATTTGGTAAAATTTAGACTTTCGTCCGTTTCCACTGATCCAATTTATACGCCAACAATTGCCATCGAGGTGCCTGTTATGGAGGCAGCTGATCTTAAGGGTGCAGCCATTCAAGATATTAAGAATAGAATACAGCAAGATATAATACCATGGTATTGGCTTCAAGAATCCGATGGCAATCCTACATATCCCGATCTGGATCTCCATGCATATTCTTCTGATGGAAAACATATCGGTATGAATTATGAAACCGGGATTTATGAAAATGAGATTTTAGGTTCTTATGCTTCAGGCGATCTGAACGGCGGAGAAGAATGGATCTTTGTACCGAAAGATATTCAGGTAACATATCAAGTAAGCAGCTTTGATGTTCAAAAATATCTCGAAGAAAATCCCGATGTGGATCCGGCAGATGTGACGATCGAATATTCCGCTTCGTCAATTGAATATGGTGAAAATCCCGGGGTCGTTGATCTTCCCGATGGCACTCAGCTGATAACTGGCAGAACCGTTATTGAATCGCATGGTCTTTCAATAGGATCGGGAGAAACAAAGTTAGTTGATGTTGAAAAACCGACAACGACAGTTTCGATGTCCGGTACCCCCGGAAACAATGACTGGTATACTTCAGATGTGCGGGTAAGTTTGTCGGCGGTTGACAATGGGGGCGGTTCGGGGGTCAAGGCAATCGAATATAGTTTTGATAATGTAATATGGAATGTATATTCTATGCCATTCAGTTTAGCTGACGAAGGCATAAAAACTTTATATTATCGCTCCAGTGATAATGCTGGAAATATTGAAGAATTTCAAACTATAGAAATTAAAATTGATAAAACTGCTCCCGTGATCACGGGTGTTGCAACAATATTACCGAACGATAAAGGCTGGTATAGTACCGCTATCACTATCCATTTTGATTCTTATGACCTTGGATCGGGCATAGATACAGCAACCGTCGATACCGTAATTTCAACGGAAGGCGCCGATCAGTTTGTGTCGGGAATTGCTACGGACAAAGCGGGGAACAGTTCTGGCTATACTGTTTCAGGAATAAATGTAGATAAAACAAAACCTACATTAAATGCTACTCGTACGCCTGAGCCAAATTCAGATGGTTGGAATAATGTGGATGTTACGGTACATTTTGATTGCAATGATGCAAATTCGGGTGTTGAGTTGGTTTCGGAAGATAAAATAATAAACACTGAAGGCTCTTTACAATCAGAGGAGGGAACTTGTCTTGATGTAGCGGGTAATTTCAGTAAAATTGTTGTGGACGACTTAAATATCGATAAAACTTTACCTTTGATCACGGGTGTGGCAACAACATTGCCAAATGAGAATGGTTGGTATAATGACAATGTGACTTTGCACTTTGAGGGTTCGGATCTGCTTTCGGGAATATCGACAATGACGCCAGATACTTTAATTAGCACTCAAGGCGATGGTCAGTCGATTACCGGCGTTGTTGTGGATATGGCAGGGAACAGTTCCAGCTATACTGTTTCAGGTATCAATATAGACAAAGCGATGCCACAAATATCGATCAATTCTCCACAAGATCAGGCTGTCTATATTGTAAATCAAAATGTTGTCGCGGATTGGTATTCGCTTGATAGCCTTTCGGGTCTTGATTCTGTTATTGGGACTTACCCGAGAGGGGCGATTATTGACACTTCTTCGGTCGGGCTTAAAACATTTACTGTTACATCCAAAGACAAGGCGGGTAACATTCTGATGAAGACTATTACTTATTATGTTCAATATCGTTTTGGCGGTGTCCTAAATCCGATGAGGCAGGATGGATCGAGTGTTTTCAAGCTTGGTAGCGCTGTTCCTGTTAAATTTGAGCTCAAGGACATTAACAATAACTATATACGTGATGCAAAGGCTTATCTTTATGTAATCAAGGTGAGCAATGTGGTTGCCGGAACCGAAGAAGCGGTTTCTGTAGGCGAAGCCAATGATGGGAATCAGTTTAGATATGATTCGGTTAGCAACCAGTACATTTTCAATCTGGCAACTAAATTATTATCTGTAGGCACATGGCAGATAGGAATTAAGATGGACGACGGAACGTTTAAATATCTGAATATCGGATTGAAATAAAGCCTTAATGTCATAAATATTACGAAATCTCAAAACCGGGAATCAGAAATGATTGCTGGTTTTATATTAATTTTGTGTGTTTTGTGATTGTCTATTTCGTGATATAATCATGTTAGTTAATATCAAAATTCTGTTTTTAATACTCAACTTGTCGTATTTTTTTTGAAATAATGTTATATGATCGCTGTAAATGCAATTTATCGAAAATTTGGAATTCAATAAAAATTAAATGTTATGTTTCTAGCTTATTCATATATCTTCATTTTAGGCCTGATAGTGGGCAGTTTTTTGAATGTTGTGATATTCAGGCTTGAGAACGGATGGAAGATCGTGAATGACAGGTCCAAATGCATGAGTTGCAAGCATGTTCTTTCGCCCGCAGACCTTGTTCCTGTCTTTAGTTTCATCGCACTTCGCGGAAAATGCAGATATTGCAAAAAAAAGATATCATGGCAATATCCGATCGTAGAAATCGCGGCAGGAGTGCTGTTCGTCATGATTTTCAATTATGTATTACGGATTAATGGATTAATGGATTATAGCCTCATAAGCGACTTTCGACTTTCGACTTTCGACTTTCGACTATTTTTATCGTTGATTTATTACCTGATAGTCGCTTCGAGTCTGATCGTCATATTCGTTTATGATCTCAGACATTATATCATTCCGGATGAGGCTATTCTGGTTGCCGTTATTGCGGCGATCGTTTACTATATCTCCATCGACAGCACGCTTCAGTTCATGGTGGCGTCGGGTCTTGGGAGCGTTTATCAGTTTGACAGTGGCGGAGACTTTTTGATCGGTTTTTCGAATATGATCGATTTTTTGCTGCTGAATTCCATATTTATCAATCATTTATTCGCAGCCTCTGTCTCATTCACTTTTTTCTTTCTGATCGTATTTTTCACGAAAGGGAAAGGGATGGGGGGCGGGGATGTGAAATACGGTTTTCTGATGGGGTTTATCATCGGATGGCCGATGATCACGCTTGCAATTCTCATTTCTTTCATCATAGGTTCTGTGTTCGGAGTGGCGCTGGTGCTTTTGAAAAAGAAGGGAATGAAAAGCATGATTGCCTTCGGTCCGTTCCTTGTTATAGGCACACTTATCATGCTATTTTGGGGAGAAAAAATAATGAGGTGGTATCTGGGAAATATAGGTTAATTGTAAAATTTATAATTATCAATTTCTAATTTCTATTGAATTTTCAATGAATCAATTATCAAGTTCTAAAAATAAAGAATATGACCTTGAGGAAAGAACGGCGAAGTTCAGTGAGGATATAGTAGAATTTATAAGAACCATTAAGAGGGATGATGTAAATCGTACTATCGTTGTTCAATTAGTTCGGGCAATAACTTCAATTGGTGCAAACTACTGCGAAGCTAACGCTTCCAGCTCTAAAAAAGATTTTCGAAATAAAATCTATATTTGCAAGAAAGAGGCAAATGAATCAAAATACTGGTTGAGGATACTGGCGAAGTATCATCCTGAGCTAAAATAAAAAATAAGAAATTTTTGGAAAGAAGCTCATGAATTTCACTTAATTTTTCAAAAGATCACAAATACCATGGATAATAAAGTTTAGAAATTGAATAATTGCAAATTTAATAAAAATTATAAATTAGAAATTGAAAATTAAATCACAGCTTCTAAATTTCCTTTTTCTTATGAATAAACAAGACATCAAAAATCGTATCGAGAAGCTCAAAAAGGAGATCGACCATCATCGCTATCTTTATCATGTTCTGGACAAAGTTGAAATATCCGATGCGGCGCTTGATTCTCTGAAGCACGAGCTTTATGAATTGGAGACACAGAATCCGGAGTTCATCACGCCCGACTCGCCGACGCAAAGGGTCGGAGGAAAGCCTCTCAAGGAATTCAAAAAAGTTTCCCACACTGTTCCTCAGTGGTCTTTCAATGACGCTTTTAATGAAGAGGAGATAAGGGATTTTGACAAAAGAGTAAAGCGTTTTTTGGCAGATGGCGGCGAGCCGAACGACGCCAGGACAGATTATATGGCGGAATTGAAAATAGACGGGTTGCATATCGTGCTGACATATAAGAGAGGATTGCTGGTGACGGGGGCGACCAGGGGCGATGGAAAGATCGGCGAGAATGTAACTCAGAACATCAGAACAATAGACAGTATTCCCTTGAAGCTTTCCGAAGAGGTTGATGCGGTCGTTGAGGGAGAAGTTTTCATGAGAAAGTCGGTGTTTGAGGAGCTCAATAAAGAAAGAGAAAAGAAAGGGGAGCAACTGCTCGCGAATCCAAGAAATGCGGCGGCAGGAGCGATTCGGCAGCTCGATCCAAAGATCGTCAAAGAAAGGCGGCTGGATTGTTTTGTCTATGATCTTTCATGGGCGGGAAATTTTCCTCTGCCGGAAACTCAAAAAGAAGAACTGGAGAAATTGCATAAACTGGGATTCAAGGTCAACAAAAATCGCAAACATTGTGCGGATATAGAGGAAGCGATCCAGGTCTGGAAACATTGGATGAATCATAAAGAAGAAGAGGATTATTGGATCGATGGCATAGTTCTCAAGCTCAACCGCAACGATTGGCAGAGAAAGATCGGATATACGGGAAAAGCTCCGCGCTGGGGCATTGCGTTCAAGTTTCCGGCCGAACAGGCGACGACGATTGTGGAGGATATAGTGGTGCAAGTGGGCAGAACAGGAGCATTGACTCCCGTAGCACATCTGAAGCCGGTGCAGGTCATGGGTTCTACGATCAGCCGGGCCACTCTTCATAACGAGGATGAGATCATGCGTCTGGGTCTCAAGATCGGCGACACGGTGATCATCCAAAAAGCGGGAGACGTGATCCCTGAGGTGGTGAAAGTTCTTCCGAACCTTCGGACCGGAAAAGAAAAAGATTTCAGGATGCCTAAAAAATGTCCCATTTGCGCAAGTCCTGTTGAGCGTCCCGAAGGCGAAGTGGCGACCTATTGCACAAACAAAAAATGCTATGCGCAGGACCTCCGGAGGCTGATCCATTTTGCGAGCCGGAAGGCTTTTGATATCCGAGGCATGGGCAGAAAGATCGTCCAAAGGTTTTTGGACGAAGGATTGATATCCAGCGCCGCCGATATTTTTGAACTTACAAAAGACGATATTTCGGTTCTGGCCCGTTTTGGGGAAAAATCGGCGGATAATCTTGTTTTGGCGATCGCAAGATCAAAGACGATCACGCTTAGCCGGTTTGTTTATGCCCTTGGCATACATCATGTGGGCGAGGAAATGAGCTATGACCTGTCGCTTCATTTCAAGAGTTTAGCTAATATTCAAAAAGCCAGTGTGGAAGATCTGACAAGATCGCGCGATGTCGGTCCTGTGGTGGCGGAAAGCATCCATGGCTATTTCCGTGATGCAGGAAACATAAAATTGGTGAATGATCTGGAGAAGGTCGGAGTGAAAATCATTCCGGACAAAGCGCCGGAAGGAAAATTGGCGGGAAAATCTTTCGTGGTGACGGGAACTTTGGATTCCATGAGCAGAGAAGAGGCGCACGATAATATCCGCGCCTTGGGCGGCAATGTTTCTTCGGCGGTTTCGGCGAAAACTTCTTATGTCGTGGCAGGTGAAAATCCGGGAAGTAAATATGAAAAAGCGAAGCGGCTTAATGTCAGGATACTGATGGAGAAAGAATTCATCAATATGATCAAATAGTTGCGATTATATCAAAGACAAGAGAAGCTACGCATCGATCCGCAGGGGGCGAAAATAGGAGCGTAAATATTGAGGAAGAAGGAATTTCAGACGCACTAATATGATTGTGTGTAACTCGTGTTATCCTATTCCGAAATTTTTGATATAATTTAAAAAAAGATGTTTAAAGATCCCAGTTTATTCAATATGAGTTTAATTGCATGCTCAAAACAAAAAATTTAATAATGTTATTAGCCGTATTATTTTTGACGTTATTATTACCGGCAAATACAACAAAAGCGGTAGGGGATGAAGCCACGGGATTTCCTTTTGAATATAATAAAAGTTTATGGAATACAAGGATAGATCAGGCTGTTGCAATGAAAGCAAATCGTGTTTTTGTAGCCTTTCCGCGAGGACCTGTGGAATTTGACAAGATACAAGCTGGTGGTCCTGATCCGCATAAGAGTGCCATTATGTATGCTAAGTCAAAGGGTATAAAGGTATCATCGATTTCAGTGTTATCTTGGTGGGGCAGCGGATGTTCGAAAAACATTGCTTGCGTGGATTCATTCTTGCAAGATTTCGAATGGGGCTTGGAAACCTGGCGTCCAGACGGGTTTGAGGCGGAGGAATTTCCCTCTAAAGACACTTCTCAAGCACAGTTAGATAATATTTATACCAGAATGAGAAATATTATCGATACAAAAATAGCCGAGGGAAAACTTCCGGCCGATTTTCAGTTTGGCGCGTCATGGTCATCAAACGATTTTTTGAATGCTTTGCCAAATAGCGGAGTAGACGTCGCATATTTGAATTCAAATCATATTTTGGATTATGTGCGGCCGGAATTTGTAGTGCAAACAGTGCCGCAAGCTGAAAGTCTTTATAATAAATGGAAAGCTCAATTTACAACTGTTGATGTGAGGCCCACGCTATATGTTACCTGGACAGCATTAAAAAAAGCGTGTATCGCTAATGGGTATAATGGATTCAATGATAAATCTTGCTTCAATCAAGGCTGGCTTAGGCAGATTGAGTGGGCGCATACAAAAGGCATTGGGTTTTTCATGTATTATATAAATTCATACAGTGTTTCATATATCGATCCATTAAATTTGTACCCCGGAACCACTGTAATTCAAAAAATATCCAATATTCTCTCCGGAGCCTCGGCAGCTCTTCCACCTCTTCCGCTTCCTCCCGAACCAGAACCTTCCGAATCTGTTTGTCCCGATGGAATCTGTGACGGCACTGAAACAGATGCGACTTGTCCCGAGGATTGCCCTGCGGAGCCTGCTCCCCCCACTTGCACCCCCTCCATAACTTGCGCAGACTATCCGTTCAAATGCGGGGCCAACCTTTTTGACGGATGCGACAACATTTTGGACTGTTCTGGATCGTGTGCCGCTCCTTTGGCCTGCAATGTATCGAATTTACAATGCGAAGTTCCTCCTTCAGCTCCCACAATCGCTCCCATTCTTAGCGCAACTCCCTCAACTGATGCAGTGGAACTCAGGTGGACAATTCCCGCAGGAGTAGTATCGGGCTACAAGATATACAGGGACGGTATCCTTATCAAAACCATATCCGGCCTCTACTTTAGAGACGTTCCCGGAGACAATGCCAGCCACAGCTATGAAGTTTCCGCTTACAACTCCATCGGAGAAGGCCCTAAATCTGCCGCAGTATCTCAATCATCCGCGATCGTTCCCGTCACAGATGTTCAAAACAAAACATCCCTTACCGACTTTAGACAGCTGATCGCCAACGTATTCAAATGGACCCTTTCCATAATCGGAGGTCTCGCCCTTCTTATGATCATGCTCGGAGGCATCATGTATATGGGTTCCACGGGATCCGAACAGAAAGCCACGTCCGCCAAGAGAGCCATGACCTATGCCCTGGCCGGCCTTGTTATTATTCTTCTTGCTTATACGATATCATATATCGTGGAGAGGATATTTATGTAGGGGATACAAGTGGAGAAATGCTGAGTGCGTAGTGTAAATATCAAGCTTGATTTCTGACACATGCTTACTGCAATAAGGCGTTGTATTTTTTCGATATCTGTGTTATTTTGTATGTAGCTAAAACAATTGTTCAATATGAGGATTTGTTAATTTTTTTGTATGGAAAAAGCTAATAAAATATCAATAGAAGAAGTCGAGCATATCGCAGAGCTTGCCAGGATAGAACTGTCCGAAGCGGAAAAAAAAGAGTTCGCGGGCCAGTTGTCGGATGTTCTTGGATATATTGACCAGCTTAAAGAAGTGAATACTGATAATGTTGAGCCTGTCTCTCAAGTCACCGGATTGGTGAATGTCACGAGGGAGGATATCGTAAAAGATTCGGATGAAAAGATGAGGCAGGGGATTGTCAATAATTTTCCGGACCGGGAGGGTGAATATGTGAAGGTGAAGCAGGTCTTGTAGGAAATTTAAAATGTAAATATCAAATATCAAAGTGGCAATTCAAAATGCTAAAATGGATATGAATATTTAAACTTTACATTATCATTTTTCATTTTCCTGCCTGCCGGCAGGCAGGAATCTTTCAATTTTTAAATTTTATCATGGATCTGAAAGAATTAAATATATCAAAAATTAACGAGGGGCTGAAAAAGAAAGAATTTTCCGCAGTCGAGCTTACAAGGGCATATCTTGATAGGATAAAAAAGACCGATGAAAAGGTGAAGTCTTTCATAACGGTCACGGAAGATCTGGCGCTGAAGCAGGCGGCAAGGGCGGATGAAAGGATCGGCAAGGGCGAAGCGGAGAGCAATTTGCTTCTTGGTGTTCCATGTTCCGTTAAGGACGTTATTCTGACTGAAGGCGTTCTGACGACCGCCGCGTCAAGTATATTGAAAAATTATATTCCTCCATATGACGCAACATTGGTGGGGCGTTTGAAGGAAAGAGGAATGGTGATGCTCGGCAAAGTGAATTGTGATGCGTTTGCGCACGGAGCCTCGACCGAAAACTCAGATTTCTTTGTGACTCACAATCCATGGGATCTCGAAAGAGTGCCGGGAGGATCTTCGGGCGGGAGCGCGTCCTCGGTTTCAGCGGATCAGTGCGCATATTCGATCGGAACCGATACGGGCGGATCCATCAGAGGGCCTGCGGCATTCTGTTCTTTGGTCGGACTCAAACCGACTTATGGCAGGGTCCCAAGATATGGTTTGATATCGATGACGTCTTCGACGGATTGTCCGAGTATTATGGCAAAGAATGTCATGGATGCGGCGGTAATTCTCGGGAAAATTGCCGGAAAAGATGAACGGGATTCCACTTCTTCGGACAAGACGGTAGACAGCTACTCGGAGTTTATTGAAAAGAATGATATAAGGGGAATGAAGATCGGAATTCCGAAAGAGTATTTCATAAAGGAATTGAATGGGGAAATAAGGAAGTCTTTGGATGAGGCGATAAAAAAAATCGAGGAGCTGGGCGCGAAGATCGTCGAGATCAGCCTGCCGAATACAAAATATGCGGTTCCGACATATTACATAATCACGCCGAGCGAAGTCAGTTCGAATCTTGCGAGATTCGACGGGATAAAATACGGGTATTCGGATGTAGAAAGTCGGATGTCGAAAGTGGAAAGTCTGATGGATGTGTATAAAAAATCCAGAGGCAAGGGATTTGGCAAAGAGGCGAAGCGCAGGATCATGCTTGGAACATATGCGCTTTCGAGCGGATACTATGATGCATATTATCTCAAAGCGCAAAAAGTAAGAGCGTTGATCAAAAGGGATTTTGATGAGGCTTTCAAGACGGTCGATGTAATCATTACGCCGACTACGCCCAGTGTTGCGTTCAGGATCGGGCAGCACAGCAGTAATCCGCTGGAGCTTTATCTTGAAGATATTTTTTCGAGTGCGGCGAGCCTTGCGGGCGTGCCGGCAATGTCGGTTCCCTGCGGATTTGCCAAACCGGAGGATGGCGATCGCGAGATGCCGATCGGAATGCAGATAATCGGAAAGCCTTATGATGAAAAAAATATTTTGAATATAGCTGAGAAGTTTGAAAGGAATACGTCGTGGCATCTTAAGAAACCAAATGGCATATAGTGCGTAACTTATAACGGGATGCATCTTGATCCAAATGTTACAAGTTATAACGTGCGTTATATGTTTGTTATAGAAATTTATGATCGGATATTTACAAAACTTTATACTTGCCGCCGAAACGATCGAGATCGGAGGCTATATCATAGAACCCGGGATAACAACATGGTGGCTTCCTTATGTTTTCCAAACTTTCAAATATATAATGATATTGCTGACCATAATATACTCCATAGCGATAATCATGATACTTCTGAGAGTGGAAGGAGCTTTCAAGCTGAAGATCAGGGAGGTCATACAGGAAGCCATGGAGACGGGCAGGCTTCCAAAGACGAAGATACAGAGAAAGTGGGATTCTGTTGTTGAGAACTCCGAGTCTGATAATATCGAGAAAAATCATGTTGCTGTTATAGAAGCGGAAAAATTGCTTGATGATACGCTTCGCGCCGCAAAGCTTTCGGGGGAGAATCTTGAGAGCAGGATAAGCAGGATCCCCGAAGCGCAATTGAATTATAAGGACGATATCATATGGGTGCACAAATTGAGGAAAAAGATCGAATCGGACAGGGCCTCGGAGGTTGAGAAGGAAGAAGCACAACGGGCTATATATATAGTCCAAAGAACGCTGAAAGAAATGGACGTTATCTGATGCGGAGGCAAAGTTATTGCCGATTTTACCAAAAAAAATAAATGTGTTATAATATAAAAAATGAAGTTATTATGAACAAAAAACAAACATGTCCTCAATAAATCTACTTCCGGAAAATTTTATAAAAAAAAAGAAAGAAACTTTGGCAGAAAGCCAGAACAGGCTGCCCATGCTTCTTTCTTTTTTGATGATCGCTTTATCGATATTTGCGATGTCATATCTCTATGTTCAGAATCTGTCATGGAAGGAAAGGATCGATCTGACGAAAAAAGAAGCAGAAAAAGTTGATAAGGAATTGGACGAGGCGGTGAAGGGCAACGAATTATTAACTCTTGAAAATACGGCAAAGGATGTGAATACGATGCTTTCGGATCAGCCATATTTCACTGAGGTGTTCTATTATCTTCAGGGAAAGTTGACGGAAAATGTTTATGCTACTTCAATTAATATTGAGGCCGGAGAAGATGGTGTGCCCATAAGTCTTTCCTTGATCGCGAAGGACTATTTATCCATATCGGACCAATTGTATATTTTTAAGAGCGATCCTTTGGTCGAAAGTGTCGTATTGGGCGGAATGCAAAGCGGCGGAGACGGATCTATAGGTTTCAGCTTGAGTCTTGTTGTGAAAAAAAGCATTATTCAAATAAACGGTGAAGATGATCAAAAATAAAAGCCGTGATCGAGAAATGTCATATAAAATTATCAATAGAACAAAATGAACATAGGACCTGATATATTGACTGTTAGCAGCACAAAAGGAATTTTGTCGGGAAAAATGATGTTTTCAATCGCGTCATTCATTTTCGGGATGGTCCTTTTCTTCTCATTTATTGTTCCTGCGTATAAAAATATGAAGATAGCAGAACTGGAGGACGGATTGAGAAGCGCCAATCTTGATAAAAAAAATCAGACTCTTGCCAAAATGCGATCTTTTGAGAGAAAGGTGAGAGATGTAAGCGAAAGTGACGTTGAAAAGATCAAGACGTTCATTCCTGTGGATGATAAGATAGAATTTCACCTGTCCAATTTGGACATATTGGCGAGAGTTATGAAGGTTGAGCTGAGCGGTTTGGGGATCGCGTCAAAAGCAGATGCGGGCGCGATCAGTCTTAGCGGCGGAGAGGCGAAAGTGGTCAATTATGGATTCCAAGCCAGTGGAGACTATGGCGATGTCCTGATGTTTATCCATTCAATCGAGCGCAATGTACCTATGCTCAGAATAAGCAATTTGAGCATTTCCGTGAGCGATAAAACTGCGCAAAAAGAGGCGGACGCGATTGTCGCTGAAAATACGAATAAGACCGTTAGCGCGAGTATTGTAATGAGTTCATATTATTATTAATTTATTCGGAAATGAATTTTAAAACGTTAAACAGTGAAAATTTTTTAAATGGAGTAAAGGGAAGAAAAGATACCATATTCTCTGTCTTTATGTTTATCATGTTTTTTGCGGTCGCAATCTATTACTCGTTTTCGCTGGTTGTCGGAGAAAGCGATATAGGCGATTATGCCGCTATAAGCCTTAATCCTTATGAGAGATATGAGAGAATGATGTCCGGTGAAGGGATAAAGAGCCTTGTCGGAAATAAACAATTCGGGGAATATAAATATAACGACAAGCTGGATAATCTGATCAAGAAAAGCACTCCGAATAGCAGGGATAATCCGTTTGACAAAACGTTCTAATTCAATATAGAAAGAGATAAAAATGAAAAATAAAAATATAGATATTGCCCTGTTTGTTTTTATTTCGTCGATTTTTATATTGGGAGCGATCCTGGCTGTCGTATTGTCCAAGCGAGAAGCCGGTGAAAAGGGCATTGATTTCGCAAAATGCAGCATATTGAAAGATAATTGCGCTGATAAGAGTTGCGATCTCAATTACCTATGCAATGAGCGGGAATCGAAAAGCTGCAAGATATACGACTGCGGAGGAAATTATGGGATTGAAACAGCCGATCTCAATGATGTTATCGAAAAGAAATATCGCGAAAAGTCCGACAGGGAAAAGGCGAACGCCGACGTCACGGAATGCGGCGGAAGACTTGCTGTGATCGCAAAAGGAGAATGTAAAGACGATCTTGGGGAGATCAAGGTTCGGGTTATGACAGGTGAAAAATGCGATATAGCAGGATTCACTTTGAAGATCGATGGACAGGATAAAATGGTCCCATTCCAAAAAGATAATGATGCATATAAATTAATGATCAATAAATGCGGAGAGGTTACGGATATCACGGCGATCGGCGAGGGAGGGGTTCAGATAAAAGAGTCTTACTAATAATTCAGAAGTTTAAAACAAAAATGAAATTAAAAAACATTTCAAAAGTGAGAAAAACGATCACGAGCCTTTTGTGTTTTTTGGTTTTATTTTTAATTTCAAGTTTATCTGCCGGCAAGGCGGATGCAGCGCTCGGAATAGTCGGTTCATACACTCATCCGAATATGAGCGGCGCATGGAATTCGACAATTTCCGGTAATTATGCTTATGTGACCGCACCTTCTGTTGATTGTCTTACAATTCTCGACATTACAACTGTGACAGCTCCCAGTTATGTCGGATCGGTCTGTGATGGGGTAACGCTTAACGAGGCATACAGTGTTTATGTATATGGAAATTACGCATATGTTGTATCGCGCGCAGCCGACACATTAAGTGTTGTAGATATTACAAATCCTGCAGTGCCATTTATTGCGGGTTTTATAGCCGATGGAGTAAATCTTGATACTCCAACGGGCGTTTTTGTTTCGGGAAATTATGCGTATGTAACTGCGAGATATCAAAATCGATTAACGGCAGTGAACATTTCAAATCCGGCAAACCCTTCCGTTGCATCATCAATTCAGAGAAATAATGAATTATGCGGAGCGTGGGATTTGAAAATTGTCGGCAGTCTTGCATATGTTACGGCGAGAGGAGGAAATGGTGCTTGTCCGACCGAAGGTAATCGATTGACTATTATAGATATTTCCAATCCCCTTGCAATGAGTTATGTGGGATCCGTGAGGGATGATGAGCAGCTGAATACAGCATATGGAGTTGATATTGCCAGTCCTTACGCTTATGTGACATCACGTGGGACGGGACCTGTGACACCTGAAGGAGACAGATTGACCATTGTGAACATTTCTGATCCTGCGAATCCTGTAATAGTCGGTTCTGTTAAAGACAATAATCGACTGAATGGTGCGAAAGGGGTTAAGGTTTTCGGTTTCATGGCATATGTTTCCGCTTATGATTCCGATACTTTAACGTTAGTTAATATTTCTAACGCTAATAATCCAGTAATAGCGGATTTCTTACAGGATTCTGCCAATCTAGATATGCCTTACGGTCTTTCTTTCAGAAGCGGATATTCTTATGTTTCTTCTGAAGGCACGAGCAAATTCAGTATAATCAGCGGGATTCCCGACACGATAAATCCAACTTTGACGACAGCTGCATGGAGGCCGGATTCTTTGGGTGTTCAGGTTGCTGATGGGGGAGTTGTCAATTATGCGGATATCGATCAACCCACTGAAAAAGTGACGATCTATTCAACAGCCTCGGATGATTCAGGCATAATCGTTGATCACAAGATAAGATATTGGATAAACGGAGTCCTTCAGCCTGTGAGCACCTGGGCTACGGGAGGTTTGCATCAACTTGCGATAAACGGTCCGCTTACTCCGGGCGATGTGATCGAATATCAATCGGAAGCGACTGATGGAGCCGGAAATATCAGCTTGAGTCCCGCAGTGGGAAAATATTCATTTATGGTCACGGCGTCTCAGTGCTGTCCAGTTTCTGGAAATTGCACGATAACCCAAAATCCATGCTATCTTGGAGGTTCGCATACAGGCGTCAGTATTGATGTCAATGCGAACACGCCAAATCCTCTGAGAATAATCCTGTCGAGCGATCTTGACCTGACGGGAACGGATATCGATTTCAGAAACAAGTTTGTCGGAGCGAACACTGAAGTTCTGATAGACGGAAAAGCAACATCAAGCACGAACGCCAGAAATATCAATATGACCGGCGGAGATATCTTCTATCCGAACGGAGGGCTTATTGTTGACCTCAGTGTTCCGGACACTTTGACTGGAAACGGCGGAAATTTGGATGTTACCGGGGCGGGTGGGGCCTCGATTTTTCCGGGAGGATCGAATTTGAAGATCTATACCGAGGGGAGCAATGCGGCAGGCGGGCCGGCAAAAACAGGCGGCAATGTCAATATAACTTTTTCAAATGACACAGTATTAAGCGGATCGTCGTTGATCAAAACCGGGAACACGAATATTGCCGGCGTGAACGGAGGCGTTGTGAATCTGACCGGCAGCGGAAGCATCGGCGTTGAGGGTTCCGGCAGTCTGATCTCAACATCAAGCTCAAGAAAAGCGGGAAATGTCAGTATAACTGGTTCGGGTTATTTCAAGGGCGGGATACATGCCAATTCGTGCGAAAATTTCGGAGTTTGCGGACAAAATGGCGGGACGATCGATATGACCGGACTTGACACTTATTATGCTCCCAACTGCTCTTCAACTGTTCTTGAGGCGAAGAACGGAGGTCTCATAGACTGGATGGGATCGGGATTTTTTGATCTTCCGGGAACCAGCGCAACCGGTGCGGGCGGGACCCTGAGAGTGACCGGTGCGACGCTTTCAAATTGTTCATGCAAGTCAACAGGGGGATCGTGCTGGAATCAGCTTGGAATAAACAATGGCACTCGCGATTTTGTGGGAGAGGATTGCAATGAATCCAATCCTTTAGCAGCATGTTCAGGTTCGTCGAACGCATCTCCTGTCATGACTTTGGTAACCATAACCCCGAGTCCTGCATATGCCAGCACGCCGAATTTGGCGGCGCTTGTTTCCGCCACGGACGCCGATGGGGACCCGATAACCTATGCTTATCAATGGAAAAAGGGAGGTGTGGATATTGCCGGAGCAACGGCTTCAACTTTAACTTCCGCGAATTATGTCGCCGGAAATGTGATCACGGTTGAAGTCATTCCCAATGATGGAACCGTAAACGGTGCTTCAATGTTATCGGCTCCGACGACGATCCTTGCTGCCCTTACCAATGCTTGTCCGCCGTTTCCTTCAGCTGCGGATGTCGAAGGCAATATCTATAACACCGTTAAGATAGGAAATCAATGCTGGACAAAAGAAAACCTTACTTTGGGAAAGATGATCAGCCGAAAGCTGGATGATAACGTAACCTATCAAGATCAGACCGATAATGGAATTGTTGAAAAATATTGCTATGGCTATATGACAGATGGAAATGCCGGACAGATCGCAACCGGAAATAATAATTGCAATATGTATGGCGGTTTATATCAGTGGACGGAAGCTTTACGGGTGCCTAATTCGTGCAGGACAGGCGACTGTTCCGCATTCATAACTCAGCCTGTTCAGGGGCTCTGTCCCGCCGGATGGCATATTCCTCAGCAATCAGAGTTCGATATCTTAAGAAATTATGTGATAGGTTTCTATGGATATTCAGATGCTGAAGCAGAACTTGACCAGGGCGGTCAAGCGGGATTCGAGGCGCTTTGGAGTGGTAGCTATTCTTTTAATAATTTTTGGGATATTGGTGCTGATACGCATCTTTGGTCGTCGACTCAGATTAATGCAAGCGATGCATTTCTAAGATATCTTTATTCTGGTGTTCCAAAAGGAGGAGACCCCGATAGTTGGTCTAAAGTAGACGCGAATTCTATCCGTTGCGTTATATCATCTCCCGATAAAGTAACTGGCTTAGCGGCTGCAGCTGGGAATGCTCAGGTAGTTTTGTCTTGGACCGCTCCGGCTGATGGCGGTTCACCTATTACCAATTACAAAGTGTATCGAAGTAGTCCCACTAATGGTTCTTATTCTTTATTAATAGCAGGTGGCTGTTCAAGCCTTGGAAATGTGCTCACATGCACGGATACGGGACTGGTTAATGGCACTACTTATTACTATAAAGTTTCAGCTTCGAATATCATAGGCGAAGGTCCTCAATCGGATGAGGCGAGCGCTGTTCCCGTCGCTCCATGCGCCGGGATCGATCATGGTGGGGCAAATTGGACTCCGACGGACGGAGATGCTTGGGATTTGAATGCGACTGCCGGAATAATAGACATAGCGGGAACGCATTGCAATATCAATAATTTCAGCATACCCGCCGGCAGGACGGTTTATGTCAAAGCTTATGACGGAACGAATTATGGCAAGGTTGAAATAATTGCGACCAGCGGAAATATTGCCGCTACGGGCGTACTAAACGCAGTCGGCAGGGGATATGCTGCAGACCAGGGCGCCGGTTCGGGGAATTTAGGGGGTAATACTTATGGATCTATCACTAATCCCAATGAAATGGGTTCCGGCGGAGAATCAGGGGCATTTGCCGGAAGAAGAGGCGCGGGCTATGGCGGAAAAGGAGGGGCGGGTACCGGGGGATGCTGCGGAGCGCCTGCGACCGGTGGGGCCGGCGGCGGTTCGGTAAAATTGACTATCAGCAACATTCTGACCTTGGATGGCTCGATAAATGCTTCGGCAGTTAATTCTACCGGAACAAGAGCCGGTGGATCGGGCGGATCGATATATGTCGATGTGAACAATCTGGCAGGCGCCGCAACGGGTTCGATGATCGCAAATGGCGGGTCAGCGGGCGCATCCAATGACAATGGCGGAGGCGGAGGCGGAAGGATCGCATACTACTTTAATTCAAAAACATATACAGGAACTGCCGTTGCTTTTGGCGGAGCGCGAACAGGCGCGGCTACATATGGCGGAGCCGGCACGGTGTATTCAAAGAATAAATCAGACGCCCTGAACCCGAACGGTTATCTGACTCTCGATAATAATGGATTTTCCGGAGAGATCACGCCACTCGAGAACAGCATGCTGATTGATATTCTAACGGTTGCGAATGGCGCCCATCTCAGCATAAATTCCGGCGTTAATTTGGACGCTTACAACACCGGCGTATGGTCTTTCTCGAGCATAACCAATAACGGGAATTTCTCGGCATTGGGTGTGGCGAGTCTGACTGTAACCGGCGTTCTTAATAATAACAGCTATTTCGATGTTCGGAATATAAACAACTTAACGATAAACAATACCGCAACTGTCACTAATAATGGGAATTTAATAGCTAATAATGTTCCCAATCTTACAATTGACGGTACGCTTATCGTCAATACTTTCTCGCCGACAACAACTAGTTTTGCTTCACTTGTAAATATGACCGTGAACGGAACTTTGGGTCATCTTGCAAATAATAATACTCCCGTCAATTATATTGATCTGACTCTTGATAATCTGACAGTTAATGCAGGAGGAAAGATCGATGCGGCTGGCAAAGGTTACGCGGCAGATCAGGGTGCGGGTTCAGGAAACACCGGAGGCAATGCATATGGATCGATTACCGATCCGAATGACTTGGGTTCCGGCGGTAAATCAGGAAGTTTCCAGAATAATAGGGGAGGCGGATTCGGAGGTATCGGAGGCGATGGAGGTTCGGCTTGGGCCGGAGCCGGAGCGCCGGCGGGCGGCGGCACGGGCGGCGGATTGGTTAAATTGACGATCGGGAACACTCTCATGCTTAATGGTACGATCAATGTCTCGGGAAGCAATGCTACGGGAACGAGGGCGGGAGGATCGGGCGGAACAATATATGTCGATACGAATAATTTTGGAGGAGCAGCTACGGGCTCAATGATCGCAAGCGGCGGGAATGGCGGCAATACAAATAATAATGGCGGCGGCGGCGGCGGAAGGATCTCATATCGCTACAATGCAAAATCTTATTTAGGATCGGCGATAGCCTATGGCGGGGCGCCATCCGGTTCGGCTGTATATGGAGGTGCGGGAACTATTTATTCAAAAGACAAAGACGATGGTGCAAATCCAAACGGATATTTAAGTCTGATAAATAACGGTGTGGCCGGGGAAATGACTCCTGTCGGTGCCAATATGAACATTGATTATCTCACGATCACAAATGGAGGGCATTTCAAGATCAATCCGGGTGTAAATATCACAGCTTTAAATACGGGGGCATGGTCTTTCTGGGGTATAACCAATAATGGAACTTTTACCGCAAATGGCGTCACGAATCTTACATCTGTCGGCGTGCTGGATAATAACAGTCTGTTTACGGTTAATGGCGCGGATGTGATAAACATAAACGGTATTGGAACCAATACCGGGAATCTCAATGCAATAAGCCTGGGTTTCACGGATATGACGCTTAACGGCAACTTTACCGTGAATACTTTCTCGCCAACTACGACGAATTTTCCAAATTTAAGGAATTTAACCATCGCTGGAACGCTGAGTCATATTGCGAACACAAATGCCAAGGTTAATTATATCGATTTGAATCTTAATAATCTTACTATAATTGCCGGAGGCAAAATTGATGCGATTGGAAAGGGTTATTCTGCCGACGAAGGACCCGGTTCGGGAAACACCGGAGGCAATACGTATGGATCTCTCACTAATCCGAATGATCTGGGTTCGGGAGGACAAACGGGTAGTTTCCAGAACAATAGAGGAGGCGGATATGGCGGAATCGGAGGCGATGGCGGCTCGGCTTTCGCGGGTGCCGGAGCTCCTGCCAGTGGCACTGGCGGCGGAATGATCAAAATAATGATCACAAATAGTCTTACCAACAGCGGAATAATTGACGCTTCCGGTTTAAGTGCGGTTGGCCCGAGAGGGGGAGGCGCCGGAGGATCGATTTTCTTGATTTCAAATAATCTAACCGGTTTGGCTTCCGGTCTTATCACTTCAAATGGCGGCAATGGAGGAAATATAAATGGCAATGGCGGCGGCGGTGGCGGAAGGATTGTGAATTGTTCTAATTCTAATACTTACGGAGGCAGCTTTAATGTTAATGGCGGTACGGGAATCAATGGGGGCGACAATGGTCAGCAGGGAACCGTTTTTCAATGTGTCCCGCCAACGGTGTCCGGTCTTAGTGTTGCGGGTCCGATAAATAATTGCACAAGCGACAACAGATATGATCTTTCCTGGACATATCAATCCAATACGACTCCGCAATTTGCGCAAAAATCATACCGGATCAGGGTGTATGATGATGCAGGAAAG
>Ga0172379_10004148_pt1 | contig 21823 bp, 23 predicted proteins | sample GrowelOW334metaG_FD_119756 | JGI IMG/M metagenome (GOLD analysis project Ga0172379, IMG submission 119756) | Groundwater microbial communities from an aquifer near a municipal landfill in Southern Ontario, Canada - Groundwater well OW334 metaG | ecosystem: Environmental > Aquatic > Deep... | reverse complement strand
TTATGGTAGCGGGAGTCATGTACGGAACGGTGGCTGCTCTTATAACGCTTATTTTGTTTTTCCCAATTTCTTATTGGCTCGGCAACGCAACACAAAATTTCTTTATTGGTCTAAATATTTTTACTTACTATCTACATAATTTTGGAGAGTTTTTCTTGATTCTTGTGGCTTCTGGGGCATTAATTGGAGCTGTGTCTAGTATTTTTGCAACACGTAAATATTTAAGAGTTTAACCCTATGACTGTTTCTACTGGTATTGCGCTCGCATTTGTCGCTATGCTTGGTTGGGGTTTTGGGGATTTTCTACTCCAACGTTCAGCTCGAAAAATTGGAGATTGGGAGACTCTTTTTGTCATAAGTTTGTTTGGCAGTATTGTTTTGGCACCGTTTTCCTTGCAAAAAATGATTACTTTTTTTGCTACTGGAATTGGTCTTGGCCAGCTTGTAGTTCTTGGGTGTGCTCTTGTCCTATTTGTTGCTGCTTTGTTTGACCTCGAGGCGCTTAAAGAGGGGAAACTGTCAATTGTAGAACCCATTTGGTCTTTGGAAATAATTTTTTCTGCCATTCTAGCATTCGCAGTATTGGGAGAGCGCCTTGGTTTTAGCCAGATTGTATTAATTATCCTACTGATACTGGGTTTGTTTTTGGTTGCATTAAGAGAGAAAGATCATTTGAAGCTGAAGAGTTTTTTTGTAGAGAAGGGTGTGTTTTTGGCCGCTAGTGCAGCTGCACTTATGGGTACTGCAAATTTTCTTATGGGATGGAGCGCGCGTATCTCTGACCCAATATCAATTAATTTCGTGGTTAATGTGGTCTTGACGGTTTTATGCGGTCTTTATCTTTTTTTCAACGGAAAATTAAAAAAGCTTTTTGTTGATATGAAGGCAAGTCCAATGCTTATGGTTTCAATGTCCATCTCTGACACTATTGCGTGGGTGGCTTTTGCTTTTGCAATGAGCTTGGCACCGATTGGTGTTGCTGTGGCACTGTCCGAAAGCTATATCATTATTGCTGTCATTTTGGGCTTTTTCATTAATCATGAAAAAATTCAACGTCATCAAAAAATTGGTCTTATCATGGCAATTATTACAGCAGTAATTTTGGCAGTAATTACAACCTAATAAGCTTGAATTAAGGCTGTTTTTCGGTATCGTAGGGACACATTGCCGGATCGTATAAAGGTAGTACGTCGCTCTCTGAAAGCGAAAATTTTGGTTCGATTCCAAGTCCGGCAGCCCTTCTTCACTTCGTTCATCAGGGCCTTCGGCCATGTAATAGCGAAGAAGGTCCCGAGCATTTGCGAGGGATAGGTTTTTTCTATGTCGTACTTTGTATATATCCTAGAATGTGCCGATAAATCTCTTTACGTTGGTTGTACAAATAATCTAGAAAGGAGGTTAAAACAACACAATGATTCTAAATGGGGAGCGCACTATACAAAAATACGCAGACCAGTTGCGTTAAGATTTTCAGAAATGTTTTCAACACTAAAAGAAGCCCGACGAAGAGAAATTGAAATCAAGGGCTGGAGAAGAGAAAAGAAGTTGGGCTTAATTTCTAAACCGTCGGTTTCCAAGGAGTGAGATATCCAAGCCCGGCAGCCCCAATAATATAAAACACCATGAAAATACTTTTTGTATGCAGAGGAAACGTTGGCCGCAGCCAAATGGCAGAAGCCCTATTTAGGAAAATGACAGGAGATAAGTATGAAGTTTCTTCAGCTGGCACCAAACTAAGTGGGCCCGAGCAAAAACTTAAAGAATTGCCTTTGGCGGAGAATTTAATTAAGTGTATGGAAGAGGAAGGAATTGACGTCTCCGACTGTATTAGAAATCCAGTAACTCAAGAAATGGTTGAATCAGCAAACAAGGTAGTTTTAATTATTGGCGAGGAAGACTTTGTTCCAGATTATTTAATAAACAATCCAAAGGTGTCAAAGTGGATTACTCCAGATCCGAAAGGGCAAGATTTAGACTTCCATAGAATGGTTAGGGATCAGATTAAAATCAAACTTGAGACTTTAATACAAACTTTACTTACTTAAGATCGTCGTCAAAATATTCATAAAATGCGACGGCCGCAATAGGGCCAACAATTCCAACGAAGAATAACTCCTCTAGAGCAACCGAGCCGAAGCCAAAAAACGAAACGGGTCTGATAATGTAAGATCCGGTAAATATCCACTGTTTAAGATAGGTGGCAGTGAATTCAAACAAACAGGTTACGTAAAAGAAATAGACTATTACGCCTAAAATCTTTTTTAAGAATTTTGGATAATTAGCAAGGAAAAGAATGGCGGGTAACAAAAAGAAAATTGTACACAAAACAAGATATGTATATTTGCCTGGCCAAAAAAAGATATTGTAATTTATATTAACCAAATAGAAAAACACACCCATTAAAATCGTTGCAGGAAGGATGAATTTCCACATCTTATGGTCGGTTACCTCACGTTTTCCACGATCAAAAAAGGCTTGGTACAAGATTATTATTAAATACGTTCCTGCAAACATCCACAGAAAATCTTCTAGTGGAATTACTCCTAAAAATCTAGGTAAAATAATGCTACTTGGTGCGTACCATATACCACTGATAGTCCCAATATAATCAACGACAATGGCGAAGGGAGTTGCAAAAACAATTGTGAAAACTAAATCTTTCAGTTCAAAACTATAGTTTTTATAGCGCAATACTAAATATAAAGCAGGTGCGATATAAAACAGAAAAATCGAAATTAGGTAGATGGGGCGGAAAAGCACCGTAATAATTGTCCCAACTATTGGTATTAAAATAAGGGCCAACACATTGTTGTTTTTACAGCTAATACTTTGTGCCATAAGCAAATTTTAACAGGTTTTGCATGCCAAAAATTACTGGAAAATTATTTGCCGAAAAACATTCTTGTGATAGTGTGGCCCTGGATAAACGAACTAGGAGCATGCCATGCGACGCACCCTACAGGTAGGGCAGTTCGTGACAATCAGCATGGGAGAAGAAATCCCCGGGAAGAAGGTTGTGGAGATGTTCCACTTCGACCCCAAACGGTGCAAGATTGAGGTTGATGATCGGGGCAACCTCCACGTAACGCAGGAGGGGGCTGCACACAGCTTTACCGCCGCGCCAACCTTCTGGAAAGAAGTCGCTGGATAGTACCCAGCGTGCACACAAAAACCGCCTTGCTGTAAAGCGAGGCGGGTTTGTTGTTTCTAGTAATTTGCTGTGTTTATTTGCTAAACATTTTCATAAACCAACCAAACATGCTGAACGAATCTTCATGCATAGTTAGGTACGTGTTCATCATAGCTTGCTGTGTTTCCAAGTTTTGAATCTGCGCGACAAGTATGGCCCTGTCTTGTGTATTTATTGTTCTGTCTAGTAGGTTTTTTAATTGAAGAATATTATTTGTAGTAGTCGCTATTTCACTTCGAATTGCTCCCAAATTTTTGTAATCATCTCCAAACAAAAATTTTCTAGTTGCACCACGATTTCCAATTTCCAACATAGCCTTCTCGGTTGTTGTTCCGGACTCATTTTGTCTGTGTGCAATTTCACGAACCTGTCTTCCAAATCCATCTTCTCTGTCATTAACACCAAAAAGTGTTTTCATGAAGGAATTCATGTTGTTTCTGTGGGCTTCAATAGTAGATTTTTCAACATTCTCTTTTTGTTCAGTACTTGTTGAAGTGTCATTTCTATCCTTCGAACTTGTTGCATATTCTTTGGCGTCATTTTCCTCTCTGATATTTGTGTCAATGCTTTGTGATTTTTCTTCCACATTGATTTTGGTGTTTAAATTCAAAGAGTCATTATTTTCAGCTGATGCTATAGAGAATATAGCGAGTGAAAATATAAAGGCCGTAGAAAGTATCGCTGTTGTAGTTTTCATTTAGTTAGTAGATTAGGTTTAATTGAATGAGTATAGATGGACTTACAACCTATACCATTAACATACAAGACGTCTAGGAATGCGGGTTATTACCAGCGCCAAAATAAATAATTTTGATACAATACTCATAACTATGAAGAGATTTGAAAGAGGCTCAATAACTCTCGGAGCAAGCTTATTGGGTGCGGTTTTAATTGCCGTACCCATGCTTGCAAAAAATATGTTGGCAACGCCGACTGGCACCCAAACGGATCCATCTTCGGGGTCAACGGGATTAACCCCCATTCAGTTAGAAAGCCAAAACAGCGCACTTAGGGATGAAATAAAAGCTCTCAAAACAGAATTAACAAAATACAAATTAACCGCAGTCTTTACGCGGGCCACATTGAAAATGGGGGATAAAGGAGATGATGTAAGGGGCCTCCAGCTTTTTTTGAGTGCAATTCCAGATGTTTACCCAGAAAATTCTCAGAGTGGTATTTATGGGCCAAGTACAGAGAAGGCCGTTAGGACATTTCAAGACAGAGAAGGTTTGGCAGTAAATGGGAAGGTTGATGAAAAAACAATGGCAAAGGTTTTTGATTTAATTGTAAGTTCTGAAGTTGAACAAGAAAACTCGAGAATTGATGCAGTACTTGCTAGCGCAACACCTAAGATTTTGAGTGTTGATAAAGATACGAATACAGATTCAGCACCAATTACAAATCCAACCAATACTGGCAATGTGCCAATAATCGACACTGGTTTTACCGACGGAATTTCTTCCTACCTAAGTCAGATTGGAGACTTTCTTAACATAGATTTAACCCCAACTAATTTAAACAACACCTTGGTGACGCCCCCAATTGGCTCTCCTACAATAGTTGCCGTAACAGGAGCGCAGTGTGGGGGTGCGATTGATTTGTCTTGGGGCGCAACAACAAATGCTACAGCTTATCAAGTAATTAGAGACGGCTCGCAGGTTGTACAGACTACTAATTTATTTTTTTCTGATACGGAAATGCCTGGGGGGTCATCACATTCGTATACGGTGATTGCAACTGATGGTGTTTCACTGTCTAGCCCGTCAAATACAGCCACTGCCGTTACTTCTTCACCGTGTGCTACCGGTAGCACAACAACCCAGACCGCTACAGTAGTTGCACCAGTAATTTCAAATATCTCAGTAAGTAACATTCAAAGCAACGCCGCCAAGATTAATTGGTCCACAGACATAATAGCTACTTCTCAAGTTGAATATGGGAAAACTACTTCCTATGGAACAAAGACAACAACTGATATAAATTTAGTTACAAACCACACAGTTTCTCTTTCTAATCTAACTACCAAAACGACGTATCACTATAGAGTTATTTCTACCGCAAATAGTACAACCACAAACTCTGTAGATAAAACATTCACTACAAACTAATGAATCGAAAGTTGCGCGGAAAACAGAAGTGTCACCAGTTAGTTCCTTTTGGCATAGTTTTTTTTGTTCTTTTAATAGGTATATTCTGGAGTGGTATTTTGGCAAAGGGACACCAGATTAAGGGGATAGAGGAAAGTTTGGCGAATGAATATACACAAGAGCTTGCTGCATCTGCGGTCGGGTTTGATTTTGAGTTTTCGGCACAAAATGTTTTTTCGCCAATTACTTCAAGTGGCATAAAAGTACCAATTCTTATTTATCATATTGTTCGCGATAATACCGCAGGAGAAAGTTATATGGTGCACAGAATGACAGTACCCCCTGCAATGCTTGATAAGGAGTTTAAGTACTTAAAAGACAATGATTATCACGTTATTTCTTTTAACGACCTAGTAGATAATTTACAAAAAAACAAAATACTACCTTCAAAACCAATAATTTTAACTTTTGATGATGGTTGGGAAATGGGGTATAAAACAGCGTTTCCAATACTTAAAAAATACAACTACACAGCAACCTTTTTTATTTTTAGTAATGGTATTGGAAGAAAACATTATCTTACTTGGGATGAAATTAACGAAATGCAAAATGCTGGAATGACAATTGGTGGTCACTCAAAATCTCACCCCACACTAGTAGACATACACAATGAGAATATTTTAAGAAATGAGCTAGTTGATTCAAAAAAGGTTATTGAAAGCCATATTGGAAGAACAGTTGATTTGTTTGCGTATCCATTCGGGCACCCGAATGATGAAATAATCAAAGTTCTTAAAGAGGCTGGTTACAAAGCAGCGAGGACTACTTATATAGGGTCAGTTCATACATTAGACAATATTTATACATTAAAGGGAATAATTGTGGATCAAAATTTTGACAACTTTGTTAAAAGCCTACAAACTATTTAGTTTTAGCAAGAATTGGGACTGTGAAGTATAATTTGCCGGTACAATAAAAATATAATTTATATGAAAAAAATATTAGTATATATAGTTTTGGTGGCTGTTATTATCGGCGGCGGTTATTATTTTTTGAACAAAAGTGGCTCATATTCAAATAACACTAAAGCTCCAGCAAACGTAAACAATATTGCTGTTGGTGAACCAAATCCAAGTGTGCCAACAAAATCATATACATTAGCCGATGTTTCTACTCATAAAGACGCCTCATCTTGTTGGACTGCAATTAACGGGAATGTTTATGATGTTACGTCTTGGATAGACCAACACCCAGGGGGGAGACAGGCGATACTTTCCATTTGCGGTACAGATGGTTCATCTGCATTTGATGGACAGCATGGTGGACAAAAACGTCCAGAAAGTGAATTAGCAAATTTTATTATTGGGAAGTTAACAAAATAATATGACTAATATGCAAAGATGGGCGCCTGTTTTGGTACGAATTGGGCTCGCATTAGTTTTTCTCTGGTTTGGTTCCCAACAATTAATGAATCCACAGCAATGGACATCATTTATCCCATCATTTATCACTTTTATTTCAGCGATTAAAATGGTGGTACTAAACGGTTGGTTTGAGGTGGTGCTTGGTGTCGCTTTGCTTGCAGGGTTCCATGTTAGGCCGGTAGCCTTACTTCTAGGACTACATTTACTTTCCATCGCTTTTTCTGTGGGGTTGAGTCCTATTGGGGTAAGAGATTTTGGCCTCTCATTCGCAACACTATCGATATTTCTTGCAGGGCGTGATATGTTATCACTCGATACGAAGTTAAAAGGTTCACTAAATTAAAAACAATGGCATATTTATTTTTACTGAGCAGAATTTTGTTTGGTGGGTATTTTTTCAAAGCTGGTTTGAATCATTTTATGGGATTAAATGGCTTAACAATGTACGCACAGTCTAAAGGGGCACCAATGCCAAAACTATCTGTGATTGTAAGCGGTCTCATAGTTCTTTTGGGAGGTGCAGGAATTATTTTGGGTGTTTACACGAAGATTTCGGTCTTATTGATTGCACTATTCCTTATTCCTGTAACATTTATAATGCATTCATTTTGGAAAACAGAGGATCCAATGGCAAAAATGGGTGAAAAAATAAACTTCGAAAAAAACATAGCTCTTCTTGGTGGTGTGCTTGCATACCTGTTTATAAGCGGAGCCTGGCCGTTCTCACTTTAGACTTAAACAAAAAAGCGCCCATACTGGGCGCTTTTTTGTTTAAGCTATCTCATCATGAATTCTTGACCGTTTCTCAGTTGAATATTTAATCCGGTAATACTTCCGTCAGAATTTGAGTTACCGTTTACAAAAACCCCGCTTCCAATCGCAATGTCGCCAATAATCCCAAGAACAGTTTTATAAAGTTTTGTTGAATTATCAATAAAAACTATTCGTGCACTACCATCTTGAGCCTGCACCGTTATACTCTGCTCATCTTTTTTAATAACTACTCCAGAAATTGCTCCGTTTCCACTTCTTAACCCGCGGGCAGTAGAAACTCCCATTCTTGTACCGCTTTGCTGGGAGGAGGTGGCATTATTAATAGCGTATTTTGTTCCAGCGAAAAAGACAGCCACAAGTACTACTAGTGCTCCTAATACATACCACCCAATTTTTCTCTCTGCTCTTTTAATTTGATTTTCCATTTATGTAGTTGATTATAAATTGTTAACTTAAAGCCTACTCGTAACGCAGGGCTTCAATTGGATTGAGGCCCGCAGCTCGTTTAGCAGGGTAGTAGCCAAATATTATACCAATAGCCGCTGAAACACCGAAGGCAAGTAGTACAGAGGAAAGAGAAACTTGTGTTTGGATAAGACCAAGACTAGATACAATAAATGCTACGAGCCAACCCAAGAATATTCCTATAATGCCACCCAAAAAAGTTAATAAAGTTGCTTCAAACAAAAATTGTCGTTGGATATCTTTTTGGGTTGCACCAATCGCTTTTCTTAATCCGATCTCTCTTGTTCTTTCTGTGACAGTAGTAAGCATCATATTCATAATTCCAATGCCTCCCACAACCAAAGAAATACTAGCGATGGCCGCCAGAAACATTGTAAATGCACCCGTAACTTGATTTAAGGTACCCAAAATGTCTGCTTGGGAGATTATTGAAAAGTCAGGCTCATTTACCCTGTGCTTCACAGAAACCAGATTTGTTATTTGTTCTTGAACACTGGTCATCTGGTTTTTATCTGCCACACTCACCGCGATTGTTGATAGGTAATCAACTCCTGATAAAACTTTTTGCATTGTGGAAAGGGGAACAAAGACCATATCATCAAGGTTTGCAAACCCTGACCCTCCCTTAGCTTCTAGCACGCCAACTACTCTAAACAGCGAACCGTTTATTCTAACTGTTTGTCCAAGTGGGTCATTTTCGCCGAATAAATCAGTGGCAACAGTAGCGCCTAAAACAGCAACTTTGCTCAGGCTAGCGTTATTACTTTCGGAAATAAATGTACCATTCGAAAGATTTAAACTTCTTACAACGGCGTATTCAGGAGTAGTGCCAATAACTGTTGAGTTTGTGTTATTACCGGTCCCGGCGGCTATTTGGAAACGCCTGTCTAGTTCTCCGGCTACAAGTGTTACTCCATCAATAGATTTAATCACGTCCATATCCTCATTTTTAAGTGTTTGTGCAGCCCCACGACCCGATGACACAACTCCGCGTCCCGGCTGTATGGTGCCCGGAAAAACAGTTAGAAGATTTGAACCTAAGCCTTCAATAGAGGATTGAATTGATGCCTGGGCACCCTGGCCAATAGAAACCATTGCTATAACGGAACCAATACCGATAACTATGCCCAGCACAGTCAATCCTGAGCGAACTTTATTCGCGGAAAGTGCAGTAAATGTTTCGTTTAATATATCTTGAGGCTTCATATTTTTACTAGCTTTCTATTATGGTTCTTTCTGTCTTCAACAATTTGGCCGTCACGAATTAAAATAATTCTTTCCGCGTGTTCAGCAACATCGTGCTCGTGGGTTATTAAAATAATAGTTCTTTTTTGTTCCATATTTAACCGTTGAAATGTACCCAAAACAATTTCACCAGTCTTTGTATCCAAGTTTCCTGTTGGTTCGTCCGCCAAAATTAATGCTGGGTTATTTACCAAGGCTCTTGCAATTGCCACTCTTTGAATCTGACCCCCCGATAGCTCGTTAGATTTGTGGTCAAAGTGTTCTTCCGTTAAGCCGGCCCCGAGTAAGGCCTCTTTTGCGCGTTTCTCTCTTTCCTCAACAGGAACACCTGAATATATAAGGGGAAGCGCTACATTTCTTAGCACTGTAGTTCGGGGAAGGAGATTGAAGGATTGAAATACAAAACCAATTTTGTCTCTTCTTAAATGTGCCAATTCATCATCTGAAAATTTTGACACATCACGTCCATCTAAAAAATATTTTCCGTGCGTTGGAGTATCGAGTGCTCCCAGTATGTGCATCAGTGTAGACTTTCCAGAGCCTGAAGGACCCATGATTGCTACAAACTCTCCGTCTTTTATTGTAAAACTTACACCACTTAGAGCCTCGGTTTTATCTCCACCGTTGTCATAAATTTTTTTGATATCCTTTATCTCTATCATCTAGATATCGCCCTAACGGCGCCCCCAGTACTCGTTTTATTTCCGGTACCAGGGATACTAAACGGCGATGCAGTAGTTTTTGCCGCAGTTGCACCGTTTATTGTCCTTACAATAATTACATCTCCAGCATTTAAACCTGATTTTATTTCTGTTTCAGTGTCATTCTGTAACCCCGTTTCAACCTCAACCACCTCTGGGCTTTGAGTGAGGGCCACACCAGAGGAAGATTGGGTTAATTTTTTATCAGATCCAACTACTATTTGGATTTGGTTTTTTCCGGAGATAGTCTTTATAGCACTATTTGGCACTACCAAAACATTTGATTGAACATCAGTAATAATTGAGGCAGATACACTCATTCCAGGTCTCACGCGCGCATCATTAGAGTCAAACTTTATTTTTACATTGTAGGTAACAACTCCCTGGTTAGTTGTTCCTGCAGAATCAACCTCAGCAACCTCTCCAGTTGTTGTAAGGCCGTTGATTGCATCAAATGTCATAGTAGCCTTTTGGCCTGTTTTCACCTTAACGATATCTACTTCATTTAAAGAAATCTCTGCATATGTTTGTGGAGTTACTATTGTGGCGATGACGGTTCCATTTGAAATGCTATCTAATAAATGTACCGGTACTCTTGCTACTGTGCCGTCAAAAGGTGCCCTAACAAAATAGTCGCTATAAGCGTTCTGTTTCTGTTGAACTGATAGTTTTGCGCTTTCTATATCCAAAGCGTCTGTGCCCTTTATAAGTTTAGCCAGGGCCTCTTTATTTGCAGCAACAGAATTTTTACTAGAAAAAACACTCTCCAGATCAGCATTTATTTTACTTGTCCAAGTAGACAGATTTGTTTGGGCCGATGTCGCGATGCTTGATGTTTGTTCGTTTCGTTCAATCTGGAGTGCGTCGACAGTATTTTTTGCGTCTTTAACTAATTGGCTTATATGCTTTAAGGTATCGTAGGTATTGTTAATAAGAAGTTCTATTTGTTCAGGAGAGCTGGCAGACTTTGACGTGCTGTTGTATTGAGTAATTAAACTATCAAGCATAGTTCTCGAAACGCCAAAACTACCGTTGGCCTGAAAACGTAAATTTTTTATTACATCTGACTGGTAGTTTACATATTGATCTGAAAGATAGCCGCCCTGTTTGTAGAGTAAGTCGTAAAGTCCTTGCATAATTACTGGCATATCAACAAAGGCACTAGCCACGTTATTAAAACCGTCACTATAGCTTTGCGATAGGGCATTATCTGCTTGTGTTTTTGAGAGTGCGTCGGCAGGTTCTAGGAGTTTGTTTAAAGCAATTTGTGCAGATTGTAAAGAAATATAAGCGTCTCTACTGTCTAGTGAGGCGATAAGATCTCCAGCAGATACTTTTTGACCTGCAACAGCATAAAGTTTTACTAATTCTCCTGAAGCTTTTGCTTTTAAATCGATTTGGTTTTCTGTTGAAACAGTGCCGGAGCCAGAAACAGAAACAACAACTGTTCCTTTCTGTACAGTACTTAGAACGTATTTGGTATCTACTACCGGATGGGTTTTTGTCCAAAGATAATTACCCCCGACGGCTAATAAGATTACCACTATCACAGAGACTATTTTGTGGTTTTTCACAAAAGTTGAAATTTTAGTAAACAATTTACTGCTCTTAATTTTTTTAAGCATATTTCTTTATAACAGTTATCTAGAAATTCATCATACCACCCGGACGCCCTGCGCTTTGATCTCCGTTGGGCATGATTCTTAGGAGGGCCGCCTTTAATTCTCCATTGTCGGTGGGTATACCTATTACTGTAATATAGTCGTTTACTTTTAGGTCTGTAAGGTTTATGTTTTCTCTGAATCTTCTAATAAGCGTGCTTGAATCAATCAATACTCTTTTTTCTGTGTTATCTGAGTCTGCCACCACAATTGTAGTTGAGGCTATACTAATTATTTTTCCAAATGTACCGTGTGCATTTGTGTATGAATTCATCATTCCGCCCCCCAGGCGCCCACTTGGATTTTCGAAATTTCTCTTGTAGTTACTAGCTGAGTTAAACGAAAAAGCCGCCTTGTGAAAGCCCACAGCGACGCCGGCTTGAAATACAAATAAAGTTTCAATAAGAACTGCAATAATAAGAAAGAAAATTTTGACACCCCTTGTCTTTGGCCATTTTGTAAAAAATTCTTTTATATTCATATATTTATTATTTAATTGTTCTTATTTTTTTAATTAATAACGCATCTCCTCCGAATCTTATTGCCCCGAACGATGTCATTATGACTATAAGAAACAAAGTTACTGGAATTATTGGCAAACTTTCGGCTAGCACTGCGCTCATTTCTGGTTTTGAGAGGATAGTAATTGGTGCGCTGAAAAACATGCCTAAATACTCAAGAAATCCGGATGTTTGAATTGCCCTGTACAGATTCATAAGAATTGGAAGTATTGCTATTAATGAAATGCCGCCCAAAGCGAAAGAGAGGCCTCCTTTGTAGATTCTTTTTCTTTCTATAATCTTATTTAGGTGCAAAATAACCCCATTTTCTATTTGGTTATTTGGTATCGTCCCCGAGTTTCTAAGTATCTCTTCTAGTCTCATAGTTATTTATACGAATAAATTAATTTTTTGTTGCACCGTAAAATTCGGGGAGATCTTTACGTAGTTGTATGAGGGCCCTTCTACACTGACTCCTCACAGTGCTGCTTGGTTTTTTAAGTATCTCAGCTATTTCATCAAAACTAAACGATTCTTTAAATCTTAGATTTAGTACCGCCGCATATTCTTTTGGTAGCTTACTAATGGTCTGTTCTATAATTTCTAAATTTATTTTATTGTCTACAACAGAGAGTATATCAATTGATTCATCGCTTATAGTATCTTCTAAAATATTTGAATCCTCGTTGTTATCAAATTTTGATATTGCAATGTCTTTTCGTTTCCTAAAAAAATCAATCGCACCGTTTCGCCCAATTGTGAAAAGCCAAGTTTTAAAATTTTTGGTGGAATCTATCTTGTTTCTATACCGCCAGGCTCTTGCAAAGGATTCCTGCACTAAGTCCTCAACAATTTCCTTTTCACCAATGAGACCATATAGAAAGTAGAATAGGGGAGACGAGTATGTTCTCACTATTAGTTCTATGGCCTCGGGATCATTTTCCATAAACTCTTTAACGGTAATTTGGCTAATTTCTGGTCTTTTTTCAGACATTGGAACCATTATATTCGAATGGGGTATAATTTGTGCAAATGAAGATTAATTTACTAGTAGTGGCTTGCACTTTAGCAATTGCATTTTCTGCAGTAACACTTTCTCACGCTGCTGTGATTGGCTGGGGTGACAATTACATTATTCAAAAAGATTCCGAAATAAAAACTAATCTTTATGTTGCTGGGCAACAGTTGACCCTGATGGGTAACGTTACTGGCGACGTATTGGGTGGGGGAGGAAATGTTTTTGTTAACGATACTATTCGAGGAGATGCTTTACTGGTGGGCGGTACTCTTAATGTTGTCTCTACTGTTGAAAATGATCTAAGAATGGCTGGTGCCACTATCATTGTTTCAGGCAAGGTCGGGGGTGATTTGGTTGGAATTGGAAATAATATAAGAATCGTTGATGGTAATAATTCATCAATAGGCGGAGATGTATTGCTCGCTGGCAATACCGTGGTGCTATCGTCTCCGGTGTCCGGTTCTGTACAGATTTCCGGGGCGGATGTTACGGTAAATAGTTTAGTGAATGGTGATGTAAGAATAATTGCAGACAAAATTCACATTGGCCCAGATGCCGTGATTCACGGAACTCTTAGTTACAAATCAGTGAGGATGGCTGATATAAATCCTTCGGCCAGGATAACCGGTGAAACAAAATTTGAAAAAGTAAACGCCACGGGGACTGATTCTGGTTATATTTCTGTGCTCTGGGATTCATTGTTTTGGGTAAAGTTTATTGCATACTTTGTTTCTTCAATGATTCTTTTTGCCGTCGGTAAAAAGAGCATGACCTCACTTTCACAAAGAGCTAGATTGGAACCGTGGCAAAATCTTTTTGCTGGCATTTTGTTTTTTATTGGGGCCCCAATATCAGCAATTCTTTTGATTATTACAGTAATCGGTTTGCCACTATCTGTTGCAGTTGTTGGGCTTGGAATTATCTTTGCTATAACAGCGGTCGCCTTTACTCCCATATTGGCAGGCACCTTTATTAAAAGTGCATTGAAAAGAGGAAATGAGGCTTCATGGAAAGCGATACTTCTTGGCTCTTTTGTTGTAGCTCTTCTGGGATTAATTCCTTTCCTTGGGAGTATTATTCGCACATTGTTATTCTTAATTTCTGAGGGAGTAATGATAAGGCTTGCTCTCGAAAAGCTACAAAAAATTAGAGCTTAATAATGAAAAATACCCACAAGTCATCAATAATTCTAATCATAGTAATTATTATTTTTGTAGCAGGTTTTATTGCCTCTCTCAGGAAAATTGGCAAACTGGGAGTTTCAAAAGTAGATTCATTTCAAACCTGCTTAGAGGCGGGGTTCCCCGTACAAGAATCTTTTCCAAGAGGGTGTGTAGATGGTGCGGGAAACGCCTATACAGAAATTGCTACTTCAACACTAAATGCCATTACAAACGAAAAGGTACACATGTTTTACCCAACTCCTGGTATTGCTGTTGCATCACCCATATCGTTTTCTGGAGAGGCAAGGGGATCTTGGTATTTTGAGGGTTCATTTCCTGTAGAAGTTAGAGACTTAAGTGGTAAAACAGTTGCCCGAGCCATAGCGCATGCTGGCGGGGAATGGATGACGGATAATTTTGTGCCCTTTGATGATGTTATCGTAGTACCTCTTTCAGTTGATACCGGAAACTTGCTTTTAGTTTTGAAAAAAGATAATCCATCAGGCGACAAGAGCAGGGACGAAGAAGTGATTATTCCAATTAAATATATTCGCCGTTAATAAACCATCGTCTTTAGTAGTAATAAAAGTTTTTTTACCTAGTATCTTTTAGCCTCATAGCTACGAAAGCACTGAAAATTAATATTGCACCCAAGACTATAAATGATGGTCCAAAGCCAACAAGTTTAATAAAAAGAGCTCCAATTAAAGGCGCAACTAGCGCAATTGGTCTTACTAGTCTAAATATCCCTATAATGCTGGTGTCTCCGCCAGTAACATGTTTAAAAAAATAAGATTCAGTAGAGATTTCGATTGCGCTTGCCCCAGTTCTCGTGAGAAATAACACCAAAGCCCATAAGATAAATGAAGCTCCGCCAATCAGGCTTAATGATGCAGTGGCAATACCCGCTAATAAAAACCCTCCAGCCATAATTTCTTTTTCACCAAACATCTTATCTTCCAATTCGCCAAGCGGAAGTTCAAATAAAACAAAAGGCAAAAGCATAATAGAAAACATAACTCCAATTACAGGCCAGGTGAAACCGATTACTTGGTGTAGATATATTGGGCTCCAAACAACCATCCACGCATAAAAAAACTGCAAAATAAAACTTAAAAAAATCGCAAGTTTTAAAGTTGTTGGTATAGCGCCGTGGTTTCTTGGCATTGAATGTTTTTCAATCTGTTTATCAAACCGTAAAAACAACACCGGCAATAAGGTTAAAAGGGAAGCTAAGAAAATTTTTCTATAATTTCCATCAGATAGTAAAAATCCAGTAATTAGTGGAGCCAACATTATTGCCACATTGGCAAAAGTTAAAAATATTCCGCGTACCTCTCCAGTCGTGGCTTCATTTTGCATTTCTTTTTCCAGAAAGACATCCATTAGGTAAGCCAAAAAACCCACAGCTCCTTGGGCTAAAACAAAACCGAAAGCAATAAAAGTTGGTGAACTAGAAAATGCCAAAATACTGGTTGCTATTGCTTCCAGTATGACAAACACAAAGAAAGTTTTCTTAGCGCTGACTACCTTTACTGTTTCGCTTGTTAGAAGGAATATTAAAAATAATATTGCCCCAAAACAGTACAGAAGAGCTGTTTCAGTTTGAGAAAAAAATGTTTCCAGAAAGGAAGATTCTATATATAGAACCAACCCATAATGAAAGGCGATTAGAAGGGAAGACAAGTAAATAGGCAGAAATTTTTTATTTCTCCCAATCATTCCCTGATGATGCAAACGACTTATGACCCGCATCCATTCATTTTACCAGACCTTAAACCAGAACGAGATTTAAACTCCTAGAGTAACTGGTATAACAATTGGTGTTTTTGCAGTTTTCTGGAACAGAAATTTTGACACATCTTCAGTCACTGCATTTTTGACATAGTCAAAGTTTATTGGGTTCATGCCCTGGGTCGTGTTTTCAATTGAACGCCTGATTAGCGAACGAGCTTGATTCAATAGTTCCTGTGACTCCCTTAGATAGACGAACCCGCGAGAAATAATGTCTGGGCTTTTCTTTAATTTACCAGTCTTGATGTTAATGGTAGCGACAATAACGAATATTCCGTCTTGCGCAAGGGCCTTTCTATCGCGCATAACCACTTCCTGGACGTCACCGATTGAGAATCCATCCACGATTACATCTTCAGAAGGCGCTTTCTCCTTAAGAACTGTTATTGTTTTACCTTCATCACGGATCTCAATGATAGAACCGTTATCAGGGATAACTATATTTTCTTTTGGAGTACCAACTGCTTCAGCGAGTTCTGCGTGTTGACGAAGCATATAGTGGTTTCCGTGAAGAGGAATGAAAAACTTGTGGGGAATTTGTTCTTGAATCCAACGAAGTTCATCACGGTTTCCGTGTCCAGAAGCGTGAATGTCTGAATCTAAATAAGTAATTATTTTTGCTCCAGAACGATACAAGTTATCTTTTAGTTTTGTAACTGCTAAATAATTTGTAGGAATTATGGAAGAAGACAAAAGGACAGTGTCCTGTGCTCTCAATTGAACTTTCTTGTGTGTTTTGTTGGCTATACGCATTAGAGCTGCAAACTCTTCACCTTGCGCGCCAGTTACAAGCATTACAACTCTATCTGGTGGGAAGTTATCTATTTCTTCAATACCAACTACGTTTTTTGTGTCTGCTAATTTTAGGTGTTTAATAATTTCTAGGTTTGTTTTCATTGAACGACCCTCAACCACAACCTTTTTGTTGTACTTATCAGCTGCGTTAATGATTGCGATTATTCTTTCAACCTGTGAGGCAAAAGTTCCAATAATGATTCTTCCAGAAACCTCTTTTATGTAGCGATCAATATTTTCTATAACTACAGATTCAGAAAGTGAAAAGCCCGGCTTTTCGATAGAGGTAGAGTCCATAGTAAGCAGAAGGTGTTCTTTGTTTTTGAATTGTTTGTACTGTTCAACTTCTTCATCCGTAGGTATACCTTTTACATTATCTACACGCACGTCCTCAATAAATACAATATCTCCATATGGGGTATCGATGATAAGGCCCATTGAGTCTGGAATGGTGTGAGAAATTGGGAAGGTGCGAACCTTAAGCGAACCACAAGTAATGGATTCTTTTCCTTCAATAATTTTTATATCTAATTTCTTTAAGTGAGGAAATTCTTCCTGTCTTTTTTCCACCATAATTGCACCAAACTGTCTTGTGTAGATTGGAGGATATCCTATGCGGTCAATCAAGTAGGGAATACCGCCGATGTGATCTAAGTGTCCATGAGTAATAAACAAGGCACGAATTTTATCCTTTCTATCTTCCAAGTATTTTGTATTTGGAAGTATGTAGTCGATTCCAGGAGTGTCTTGTTCTTTAAATTGAAAACCTGCATCAACAATAATGATGTCATCCTTGTATTCAACTGCAGTCATATTTCTACCAACCTCCTCAACTCCACCTAAAGGAATTATGCGGATTGCATCGCCAATTGGGGGTATTACGTCCCTTCTTTCATTTGTTGAAGCACGTACTGAAAATCCTTCTGCACCAGGACCAACCCTCTTTGGTGGACGTCTTCCTCCACCGCCACCACTACCAAACCTTCGAGCGCCGGCTCTTGCTGGTCTAGGGCCTGAAAATGATCTAGCTTCGCCAGTATTGCCAGTGTGACTTGGTGTTCTTTGGGATGCTGAAAAAGACCTTCTAAACGGTCTTGTTGCACCATCTCCTGAATTCTGAGATTCCATAATTTTTCTTAATTAATTTTTACTAAATACACTCTAGGATTAATGAACAAAGATTTTCCAAACGTTATCTGTTTCTGTATACCAATTTTGGATGTTTAAAAATCTTTCCGAGCCGTGATTAACGGTCTTTAGTTCCACTCTCTCAACCTTACTAGGGATTGCGTAGACGTATTTCGGTGCATATAAGAATGCCGCCGGAATGTCACCATCAAACTCTTTAAGGAGCGAATCGAGAGTATCCTGTTGCTTAGAAGTATCGCTTGTCTTCCTTAGGGTGTCAAGCAACTTGTCGACTTTGCTATTTGCATAAAGTGCAATATTCAAACCAGGGTCGAAACGTTCTGATGAATGCCAAAACGGAAATAAGTCTTGTTCACGTCCTATCACTTCACCAAAAAGCAGCGCGTCATATTTTCTCTCACGAATTATATTTTGTTGTAAATCGCCAGACTCATACACATTTACAGTTACGTCGAATCCTAGTTTTCTATAACTATCAGCTAAAAGATGAGCAGCTGAAACCAAATCAGGAGCATCCGCTGTGGCTATGGAAAATCTTAGAGGGGTTGATACTAGTGTTTTGCCTTTACCTGTAGTTTTTACTCTTAATCCAGTTGTGCTTGCTACTTTGTAAGAAGCTGAGTCTAAAAACTTTGAGGCCTTGTCCATGCGGTCATCATATGAATCTCCTGTGGCTAAACTACTTGAAAGAGGTCCATCCACTGCTTCAGCGAATCCTTTCAATGATTCCGAAACAACATCTTCACGCGGTGCGCCAAGAGAAAGGGCAGCTCTAACATTTTTATCTGAAAATATTTTGTTTTGATTCTGATTCCAGAATAGGCCGAATACTCTGGGTAGGGTAGCCGTGACCAAATTGAAACCTCTTTTAGATAATGTGGCAGCATTTTCTGGAGAAATTCCTCCGAGAGAATCAATCTCATTTGAGATAATGGCAGACATCGCCTTACTTTCATTGTTATAAAAAATACTCTTAATATCTGTTATATAAGGTTCACCACCTTCAAAATCTTTAAACGCGCTCAAGTCTACGCTTGATGGGATACCGCTTGAGTCTCTTTTTACGCCAACAACTTTATATGGGCCGGCACCAACAGCATTTAGGTTTAGGTCGCTCCAAGGAAACTCATCAGTACTTACTTTTTCCCATATATGTTTTGGCAGTATGCCAACAGTCAAATTTTCAAGAAATGGAGCATATGGGGCCTTCAAATGAAAGGCAACAGATAAGTTATCCATTTTTTCCGTTGTCACTCCCTCCCAGTTTCCTCTAAGAGGGCTTTTAATAAGAGGATCTTTTATTCGGTCGATTGTAAAGATGACATCGTCGGCGGTAACAGGTTTATTGTCATGAAATACAGCATTATTTTTTATATGCACAAAATAAGTTTTGCCATCGGGAGATATATCCACTGATTCAGCCAATAAATTTTCATATGAGCCATCAGGAGTAGCCCTTAGTAATCCAGCATAGACAAGAATGGCTATGTCCTTGTCGGCATCAGTAACCGCAAGTACTGGATTAATAAATCGGGGAGTACCAACAATGCCTTCTACTAAAGAACCACCACGGGATGGGACACTTACGAGGTAATTATCATTAACTTTGATAGTAATAATTAACGCAGAGACTGCCATAATTATGGTTAGCGTTAAAAATACTATTTTTTCTGTTGCGGAAAAAAGTTTGTATGCTCTACGAGCATTTACTGCTCCAGGAAGTTCAGTACGTTTTTCGAGTACTTGGAAATATTTTCCGTAGTGCCCGTTAACTAGTTTTTCAAAAAAATTATGTAAAAACTTCATATATACACAGAAAGCCAGTTTCTATATTATCAATTTATTTTACGAATAGGACAGCGAAAGCAGAAATTGCAAAAAGTATTGCAACAATTACCGTACCAACAAAGATTATTTTTTCTGCTCCACGCTTTTCATACTTAACACCGCCAAATGTATCTTGGCCAAACGCAGAACCCAAGCCCGCGTCAGAACGCTGGAATAAAATGCCCAATATAAGAAGCACTGCGAGGATTGCCTGTGCGATTGGTAATATCTGTTTCATTAAAGGATACATTAACGTATTTTTGAACTTTTGCCAGCGTTCAATAAAACCGAATGTTCCTACTATATATACAAGAAGCGCCCCGGCTAAGCCGAGGCGCTCTCTTCTGGTGGAAACCACTCCTTTGGTGTTTCCGACCAGGGTTTCCTTTTGAGGTCTGGGAACTTCCTGCGAAGCCTCTTGAACCCGCCCGCGTGCTCGACTCTCCCATAGAATGCTGAGTGAGTTCTCATAAGCCACGTTGCGGACGGTATCTTGCCGAGTTCAACTGCATACTGCCGGAATTCATCTGCGAGAAGTCGCAGTTTTTCCAGCTTCTGCTCTCTACGATGTCTGGAAATCTGCCTCTTCGCAATCCGCTCTAGTTTATTTCTCTTCCACGCAGTCTTGAGAGACTTTGTGGAACAGTGAGCTTTGGCCGCGGCCTTAGCCAAGCTAGTAATACTTGGGTCCCAAATAATTCCGATCGCTCTTGAATCATCAGGAGCAACCTGCACCGGACCCAAACTTCCTCCTGTCCTCCTGATTCGTACAGCAACCCGCTGACGGCTTCTCGGTTTGCCGTCCGACTTCTTGAAGATGTACCCGATCTGCGCGTGGGTTAGGGGGTCGTGGGGCCGTTCGTGGAGCTCACGCATGACTTCGTCAAGGTGGGCTTCGTCAGGGTCTTCTACGGGGAGATAGAGGTTTTTCCTGGGCATTGCCACCTCAAAGAGCTTGGTCTGCTATGAAATTAAACCTATTTTGTTTATCAGTCAATTGTCAATGGATTTATTAGGTTATGTTAAAATGCCAGTCATGGAAAATACAAAAGCATTTTGGATGAGCACCAAGGGCATCATTATAATAATTGCAATAATTGTTCTTGGTTACGTTGGTCTTTCTTATAATTCATTTGTGACAATGAATGAAAATATTAAGGGCCAGTGGGCACAAGTAGAAACACAATATCAAAGACGTTTTGATTTAATTCCAAACCTAGTCGAATCGGTTAAGGGGATTATGAATCAAGAACAAAAAATATTTTCAGAGCTAGCAAATGCACGTGCGCAATATTCAGGAGCTAAGACTGTTGATGAAAAGGCTCAGGCTGCATCACAAGTTGAAACGTCCTTGGGCCGCCTTATTGCAGTGGTAGAAAATTATCCAACTCTTGCGTCTGCAGGAACTGTACAGACACTAATGAGCCAACTTGAGGGAACAGAAAATAGAATTTCTGTAGAACGTTCTCGTTTTAACGACACAGTTCGTTCATACAACACAAAAGCCCAAAGATTCCCTTCATCACTTGTTGCCAAGATGTTTGGTTTCTCTGTACACTCATACTTTGAGGCTACCAAAGGCACAGAGAATGCCCCTAAAGTAAATCTTCAGTAATTATGTTTAAACGACAGTTAGTGCTTCTTGTACTAGCTATATTCCCGGTTTTTGCTTTTGCTTACCCAACTTCATTTCCAAACCCTACTGGGTTTGTGACCGATACAGCGGGGATGTTAAGTGTTCAAACAAAACAGAATCTTGAGAATGAACTTAAGGCTTTTGCGGAAACTAAAGGTTATGAGGTTGCAGTTTTAACTGTTACCACCTTGCAAGGTACCACCGTTGAGGATTATGCAACACGAGTTTTTGACCAATGGAAAATTGGAGACAAGAAACTTAGTACTGGTGTTTTGTTTTTAATTGCTAAGGACGATAGACAAATGAGGATTGAGGTTGGGTACGGTGCGGAGCCAGTTTTGACCGATGCACAGTCTTCGCAGATCTTGAACAACACAGTAGCCCCTCTTTTTAA
>Ga0172379_10004147_pt1 | contig 21824 bp, 24 predicted proteins | sample GrowelOW334metaG_FD_119756 | JGI IMG/M metagenome (GOLD analysis project Ga0172379, IMG submission 119756) | Groundwater microbial communities from an aquifer near a municipal landfill in Southern Ontario, Canada - Groundwater well OW334 metaG | ecosystem: Environmental > Aquatic > Deep... | reverse complement strand
CGGAAGCCATGTACCTGATCCAACGGATGCGTGACGAAGCGCACCGGTTTGCCATCACCTTTTTCCGGAAGACGCATGGCCGGGGCGCACATAAGTCCCTGCTGGACGACATCCCCGGTTTGGGTGCGACAAACAGGAAAAAACTGATCAAAACATTCGGGTCGGCGCTCGGCGTCCGGGACGCCGGCGAGCCGGAGCTCGCCGCGGTCGTCGGGCCGGTGCTGGCGAAATCAATAAAAGAAAACTTATGACTATTCATTTAGACCCAAAAACTGAAGCCGCATTCGAAAAAAAACTTACTGCCCGCGACCGCAAGCGCCGCCTGAAAATGAAAGTTTCCGGCGCCAGCGTAAAAAAACTACAGCGCATTATAATTCAGCGGGGGAAAAACTAATAAGAAAATCATTCCACGCCTCAAAGGCCCTATTATTACAATATTCCCATATTCTCCGCTCATATAAAAAATGTTAAGGAAATTGCGAGAGGAGGAATGGTCAAGAGCGTAGCCGAAGGACCGCGGCATCATGTTCGAGCGAACGCAGCGCAGCGAGGAGCGAGTTATGCCGCGGAATGACGACGAACCAATTTTCGTTAATTTTTTATCCTGAGCGGAATCTCTTTTCAGCCCCTTTTCTGGATTCGCAGAAAAGCGGCACATAAAATCAACCATTGACACCTTGGGCAGATTCTGGTAGTATCAACCATACTGATTTATCACTATGAAACAGATTTTCAATATCATTGAGATCGTATTATCCGTCGTCCTGATCGCGGCCATTCTCCTGCAGAACCGCGGCTCCGGCTTGGGCGGTGTTTTCGGCGGCGAAGGCAATGTATACAGGACCAAACGCGGGTTTGAAAAAATCCTCTTTGTCACTACCATCGTCGTATCGGTCCTCTTCTTTGGCGTGGCCATCGCCAACATTCTGTTCGTGAACAAATAATTCCCGCATTCCGTGGCTTTCGATTTCAAAAACATTCGGCAAAAAATTTCCACCTGGCGCCCATCCAAAAAGACGCCTATTGAGGTAAAGCCCCTGCCGTCAGACAGCGTGCCGTTGGCGCTCCAACAGGACCTGGACAAGAAATTGGTCATGTCGCTGGCTACACGCCGCTGGCCCGACTGGCAACAGCTGCAGTACCTGCCCCAATACCTCTCAAAAAAGGAAAAGCTCATCATTCGCTGCCTCGTTGCCCTGGCCATCGTTGCTCTCGGCTTTTTAGTGGTCAGGTTCTACCAGCGCCACGTCGAATACATGGCTCGGTCAGGCGGCGAATACACTGAGGCGCTGGTCGGCCAACCGGCATACATCAATCCGCTCCTGGCCCAATCAGACGTAGACCGCGACCTGACCCGGCTGGTCTATTCCGGACTGTTCAAATATGACGAACAGCTCCAGGTCGTCCCAGATCTCGCTTCCACCTACGAAATTTCAGAAGATAAAAAAACGTACACCATTCACCTGAAACCGGATCTCAAATGGCAAAATGGAAATGCCATCATGGCCGACGATGTCGTCTACACATTTGAAACGTTAGCCGACTCGTCATATGCCAGCCCGTTAGCCACAAATTTCAAGGGAGTCAGTATCCTGCGTGTAGACAACCAGACGGTCAGCTTTACACTCAAAGAGCCGTTCGCCCCGTTCCTTTCCAACCTGACCGTCGGCATCCTGCCAGCCCACCTCTGGTCGGACGTGTCGCCGACAAATTTCCGCCTGGCAGAGTACAATACCAAGCCAATCGGCTCGGGGCTGTATTTGTTCAAGGAACTGACCAAAGACAAAAGCGGCAACGTAAAAACATACGTCCTGGAACGCAATGCCAATTATTATGGCCAACAGCCATTTATCGATCGGATCACATTCAAGTTATACCCGGATTTTGACACCGCCATCAACGCCCTGAAAAACAACAGCGTTGCCGGCCTCAGCTACTTGCCGGCCTCAAGCCGCGATACCCTGAATAAGAATAAGGATATCATCATCCATAACCTTCGCCTGCCACAATATACGGCCGTATTCTTCAACCAAAAAAACTCACTCCTCAAAATTAAAGAAATCAGACAGGCGCTGGCGTATGCTATTGACCGGCAACGCATTATTACTGAAGCCGAGGGCGGAGAGGCAGTCCTGGCTAACGCCCCGATCCTGGAAGGTTTCCTGGGATACAGCACTGACGCCAAACAGTATGAATTTGACCAGGCCAAAGCTGGCAGCATGCTTGATGCGGCCGGCTGGAAAATCCCCGAGGCCGGCGGCCTGCGACAAAAAAACGGGGCCGAGCTCCGTTTCTCGTTGACCACGGTCGATCAGACGGAATACCTCCATGCAGCAAATATCATCCAGGAAAATTGGGAGGCGATCGGCGTGGGCATCGAACTGAAAATCCTGAATCCCTCCCGTGTCAATCAGGAGATCATCAAACCAAAAGACTACGAAGCCCTGCTCTACGGAGAAATACTGGGAGCCGACCCGGACCCATATCCATTCTGGCATTCGAGCCAGGCGGCTGGCAGCGGACTGAACCTCTCGGCATACTACAATAAAGAAGCTGACAAGTTGCTTGAATCGGCCCGCCAACTGTCAGATCCCGCCGAACGGGCAAAAAAGTATATCGACTTCCAGAATATCCTCCTGGAGGACGAACCGGCAATTTTCCTTTTTAGTCCGGTGTATGACTACCCGATCAATAAAAAGATCAGGGGCATCAATACTGAGCTCATCACCACTCCCTCAGGGCGCCTCAACACGATCGGCCAGTGGTACATAAAAACTAAACTCCATTGGAAATAACATTTGCCGCGGTGGCGGAATTGGCAGACGCACTAGCTTCAGGAGCTAGCGATCGCAAGGTCATGGGAGTTCGACTCTCCCCCGCGGCACCACTAATCATTAAACGTTAAGCCTCAACATATACCCTCCGCTTCTCCAACAGTCAGTTCCGTTCTTTTCTCTCATTTAATACGTCAGACTCTGTCACCTGCTCATTTCTTTGAACACTGGCACCTGTCTCTAACAACAATAAACAATTATGTCTAACAAAAATAAAAAACGCCGCTTTCGCGGCCGGAGCCCGCAACCGCCGCTCCCGCCGGACCAACGGCCACAAACCCAAAAACCACAGCCAATCAGCGGCACAAAAACATTAAAAATCATCCCCTTAGGCGGCCAAGAAGAAGTCGGCCGCAACATGACCGTATTCGAATACGGCCAGGATATTGTCGTCCTCGATATGGGCGTCCAATTCCCAGAGGAAGATATGCCGGGGATCGATTACATCATCCCAAATACATCCTATCTGCGCGGCAAGGAGAAAAACATCCGGGCCGTCATTTTCTCGCACGGCCATCTGGACCACATCGGCGCCAGCGGCATTCTGCTGGAAAAACTCGGCTACCCGGCTATTGTCGGCCGGCCGCTAACGCTGGCCATGGTCAAGCACCGCGTCGAGGATTACAAGAAAGGCGCCGCCGGCCAATTGAAAGTCATCACCATCAATAACGTCAGCCAGCGCATCCGTCTCGGCCAGTTTACCGTTGGATTTTTCCCGGTCGACCACTCCATCATGGACGCCGTCGGCGTCATCCTGAACACCCCGGCCGGTACGGTCATCCATCCCGGCGACTGGACCTACGAGGCCAACCCCGTTGGCCGCGCTACCGTCGAGTATTCACGCCTGGCCAATCTGCCGAAGCCGACCATCCTGATGCTCGAGTCGCTCGGCGCTACCCACACCAATCCCCGCGTGCCCGAACACGTCATGTACGAAAATATATTCCGGCTCATCAGGCAGGCGCCCGGCCGGCTGATCATCGGCACGTTTTCGTCACAAATCGAGCGGATCAAACGCATACTCGAGTACGCCGAATCAATCGGCAAAAAAGTCGCCCTCGACGGCTTCAGCATGAAAAATAACGTCGAGATCTCAAAAAAACTCGGCTATATCAAGGTACATAAGGAAACCCTCATCCCCATCGAGGCTATCCGTAAATTCCCAGACCAGCGGGTCATCGTGCTCTGCACCGGCGCCCAGGGAGAAGCCCAGGCAGTGCTCTCGCGCATCGTCAATGGGACGCATCGGTTCGTGAAAATTCAGAAATCTGATACGATCGTGTTCTCGTCATCCGTCATTCCCGGCAATGAGCGGACCATCCAGCGCCTCAAGGACAATCTCTATCGGTTATCCGATAATGTGGTGCATTCCGACATCATGGACGTCCACTCTTCAGGCCACTCTACGGCCCAGGACATCCTGACCGTCCTCCACCAGGTCAATCCGACGTACTTCCTGCCGGTCTACGGCAACCACGCTTTCCTGAAGGAAGCGGCCAAGCTCGCCACGCGAGACGGGTTCCGTCCGGAAAATACGTTTGTCCTCGATAACGGCTCCATCCTGGAATTCAGCAAAGGCCAGCCGAAACTTCTCCCAAAGAAAGTCCCCACTGACTATGTCTTTGTGGACGGACTCGGAGTCGGGGACATTTCCCACGTCGTCCTGCGCGACCGCCAGGCGCTTGCCACTGACGGCATGTTCGTCATCATCGTCAAGATCAATGCCCGGACCGGCGAACTGGTAAATACGCCGGACATCATCTCACGCGGCTTCATCTATATGAAAGAAAATCAGAAATTCATAGACCAGGTCCGCGATAGAGTAAAAAAACTGCTCAAGGATCGCGATCCACGTACGTCCGCTGACGAATCGTTCATCAAAAATAAGATCCGCGACCAGGTCGGCCAGTTCCTATTCACGAAAACCGAACGTAGGCCAATGGTGTTACCGGTGGTCATAGAGGTGTAAACGTGCATAAGTATCCTCCAGCATCTTTTCAAAGGTGCGCGAGTATCCAAACAACCCCCACACCGTAAGGTGTGGGGGTTTTGGTTTATGCTTATTACTGTTTGGTCAGATACGTCACGTACGTACCGCCATAGTTCAATGGGTACAGCTCCATGGTATTACCCCTTACTTTTACCTGTAGCAGTATCTTGGGGTAGCCATATGGATCAGTCCAGGTAAATCCGTAAATGAATAGCTTGTCGCCAACAATCTGATATGACCCGGTTAACCCCAACCGACACCATGCGTCTTCGCCGGGCTGTTCCATGCTCGGCACCTTAAACGCATTATAGGGGGTAGTTGAATAGGTACCCTGCGTCTCCGTAGTGGGCGTAAACGTAACCGTAACTTCCGGGGCCGTGGCAAAACTACTGTTAGTGTAGCTATCGGTGATATAGTACGCATACCCCTTCCAGGTCGTGACAGAAAGTGCAGCAGCTTTTACTCCGGCTGAGGCAGATACCAGTCCGGTGCCTGAAACAGCCTTGCCTACGGTCGTGGCCAGCTCGTCTATAGCGGACTTTACCGTAGTGGCATTGAGCCCGCTGACAGTATGGTCATACGCTACGTTTCCGGTTATCGTGCCCGTGACCGTCAGTGCGCCTGCCACCTCCAAATTGTCATTTACGATGAATGGTTGCGCGTCACTGGTGCCGGCCGTCGATCCGCGGTATACCCGCCCATCAATGCGGACGTTATCGCCAAAAGTAACCGGATTATTAGCGCCACCCGTACCGGTGGTGTTATTGATGATTGTGCCGTTGAAATACGTCACACCGCCAGCGCTCTGTGATCCGACCCTGAGCCAGTCTGTAGCCATGCCAGCAGCTTGAGCGATACCAACGGTAAGGGCCAAAGAAGCTACGACCACAAAAGAAACGAATAGTTTTCTTTTCATAGTATCACCCCCTTTCAAAACCTATATGATATATAACAAGTATAGCATACCTCCTACATTGTCACGCATTTGACATTCAGACCACCGTGGGGTTATCATGCATCCGCAACAGATTGACAGGCGGAAAACCCTGTTGCCGTACCGGAACGTGACCGGTTTACTGTCCGGGAGAATAATTGCCGGGGCTAGTACAGTACGTCTCCTACTCATTGTTGGGAACTGGTGTCAGTACAGACGTATCTGTCCGCTCCATCCGGAGCAAGCCTTGTACACATGCCGGCGCGTGAGACCTTTGTCTCAGTTCTCCCGGCTTTTTTAATATGGGTAGACCCTTTGGATGAGCACCAAAGGAACGACAACCCTTACCACCGGACGTTGTTTATCGTATCACTTATTTGTTAGATCAAATGACAAAAATATCGCCATCTCCTTATTACTGTTCGAATAATATCTGTCATTATACCCGCAGATCCGGAACTTGCATTTCAAATACAGATTGAGGACCGGATTCAACGACGGAGCTTCGGCCATGACCGTCCGGACATGGTATTTTTTTGCCCGCTTCAATATGAACGCCAGCAGTTGAGCACCGTAACCCCTTTTTCGATACTTAGGATGCACGAAAATATCAATGACCCGGGCGCTGTTATTCCACGAGCTGATTTGCAGACCGGTAAAACCGATAATGCGCTTGCCCAGCTGAAGTACGATCATGTCAGATGAACGTCCGGCAATCAAAGCAATCCAATCTCGGCCTGCCTCATGAAAATAACGCTTATTCAATGCCGTAATCTGTGCGGCATCCCTGCGTGTGGCGATGCGGATAATTTCATTCATAAATTCCGTTTATTTTCGACTACTCACATAATGATTGTATGCGGAAAAGTATATTTTAGCAATATCATAAAAATAAAAAACCCATCTGCACATGCTGGATTGCAATGCAGATGGGAAATACTTTCGTACAAGGTGCTTAATGTTTACGCCCGTGTATATTCTTTCCGCGGGCAAATTTCATGTTTCGTACGCGACTATTGAACTGCGAAGTCAGCTGAGAGACCATCTCACTGAGCTGATAATTCGTCAGTTCCTGCAGTCGAGTATTCAATAACTCGGGCTTGAAACGAAAATCTCGCATCGTGACATACTGCCCAAAATCCTGGCGATACTTCTTGGCACGATGATTGAAGACTTCCAAGACCTGCTCGAGTACGAACCGAAGGTGAAGCTGAGCGTCACTGGCCATATATTCAGCCAGTCGGCGAAGTATCGGATGCGGCTGTTCGGCCAGCTGCAAATGCACGATCACGGCCCGATCTCCCGCCTGTGGGCAGAACGCAGCGCGATCGATCTTCTCCACCAGACTGATATCATACTTGGCCTGGACCATCAGGGCCGTCCTGGTAAAACCCCGGCTCCCCGGCTGTGTACTGGCGTTTTCGAAAAATCGCTGACCCATCACCATGCTGACCTGTTCGATTGAACGGCTCGAGTAGAGCAGTTCAACCAATTGTTCAGTAATGCTGAAGGGCGGATTCATCACCACTTTGGTCACCTGATCCGGCCACTCGACCTCAGTGGCCGACCCCCAAATGACTGTTAAGTGGCCAGGGAATCTGGCCGAAAGCTCCTGGAGCAACGGCGCGAATCGGCGGTCAATTTCAATGGCCGTCACAAACGCTCCACACTGCAAAAGCACTTCAGTTATCTGACCAGGCCCGGGACCGATCTCCAATACCGATTCGCCTCGTGAAATGTCCGCGGCATCAACCAAATGCCTAATGACATCCCCTGAGACCAGCAAATGCTGATCCAGAGCGTCATCATCCAGGCTGATGCCGTGGCGCTCAAGTAATGCCAAAACTTGGCTGGTCATATCTTGTCCCATGACCGATTCCTCCTACTAAAAAATGTGTAGTACCCGACATAGGTGGCTATCCGCCACGCTACATAGTAGGCACAGAGTGGCCCCCCGCCGAGTGCCAACGCCTCTCGGCAATGACCGCGACGATCGCCTAACATGTCAGCGACATCACGAACCATAGTTTGGTGCGCTGATATGTTTTTTGAGATGTGCAGTCTGCGACGTCCGCGGCCGATATACAGGGCGGTCCTCAGGTCGTGCAGCATCCCTTCCGGGGCATGCTCAATAAACTCGCCACTGACCACGAAGGGCAGATGCGCGTTATTGATTCGTTTAGACAGTTCGCCATCCTCTCCCCAGCCCATGGCTTCATTGAAAAAGTATCCGCCAAGGGCAGACCGGATTCGCTTATGAAAAGCCAATCCGGGGCCAAAGAGATTTCCACCGCTCTCAAAACGATGATGAAAGAGAGTGCGGCAACTGGCGACGAGTTTCTGCCGATACGTATGATGGGCAAACCGGACTCGCGCTTTTGCGATATCCGACTGTTCCAGCAATCCAGCCATCCGCCTGATGAAACCCGGCGGGAAGATACAATCCGAATTCATTAGCAGGACACGGTCATGTGTCGCCGCTTCGATTCCGAGATTGAAGACCCGGGCCAGATTGCATCCTGATCCGGGCACGCGGATTATGCGGGCACGCGTATCACTGGCAGCGATGGCGGCAACCTCAGGGGTTGGATGATTATTCAGAACAATCACCACTTCGACAGGTTCGTCAATGCTGGCGAGGCATTGCGCAAGACGCCGGTCAAAAGATACCGGGATCACAATAGATATAGATAACGGGGTCATGACAATGCCTCCTTTCTGCTGTTTCTGGCGTTACTGTGAAAAAACGTTCCGACAACGCATGACCTGGAATACTTCCGCATAGGTGCCGGCTCCACTGGTGACTCCACGATACGCAGCCAGCCCCTTGACGGCGCTGACCCAATCGCACTGACTCACCTGAGAACCATAGCACTGCAAGGCACGGAGTTTATGCTCCATGACGGCAGTGATGTTTACAGACATCTGAATAGCGGCCAAGGGACGCCATACTTCATAGCCGAGAATCAAATCAGGCAAAGGCACAGCCGGACCATATTCTGTAAAATACGGGCTAGCCGCCTGCCACACTGCCTGGCGCATCATGGTATACACCAATTGGTGCTCATGATCGCCGTCATGCTCATGGGGCAGATAGATGATCGCCGGACTGGTCTCGCGGCACAACCGGACGAACTGTCCGATCAACGCCTCATTAACTGAAAAATCACGGTCGACCACACCGCATTCAATGGCACGGTCGACGCCCAAGATCCGACCAGCTTCGGCAGACTCGTTACGAATCTGCCGCACGGCCGATCCACGGTCGACGGCGGACGGAATACCCGACCACCCCTGTGTCACATAGGCAATAATGACGATGTCACCACGTGCCGCATGCAACGCGATACTGCCGCCGCACCCGATCACTTCATCGTCATGGTGCGGCGCAATAACGAGTATATTCATTGATTGCTCCTTTTTGCGATCAAAAACGGTCCGAGGACAAGCAGGTCAAGTCCTGTCGTGAAAAACGTTCGCACTGCGTCGGCTGGTGAGCATACTATCGGCTCATAACCGGCGTTAAACGACGTATTCAACAAAACGGGGACCCCTGCAATTGAATTGAAATCAGTCAGTAGCTGATGAAGCAAGCTCTGGGCCTGCCTATCAACCGTTTGCGGTCGAACGCTTCCGTCGACATGCACGATAGCCGGCACGACATCCTTTTTGTCAGGACGGATAAAATTCCGCACCAACATATAGGGATATTGGCCCGGTCGCATCAGATACTCCGCTGAGTCTTCGGCTCTCATCATCGGAGCCAATGGCCGCCAGAGTTCACGCGACTTGATGGTATTGACTACCGTTGACGTTTGCTGCGACCGTGGGTCAGCCAGAATGCTTCTGGCACCCAGAGCCCGAGGACCGACTTCCATCCGTCCCTGAAACCACCCCACAACCTGGCCACGCGAAATTGCGTCAGCCACCACGCCAGTGAAATTGTCCGGTTCGGTGAAAGCGACCTTAGACTCCTTCAGAAACGCAGCCAAACGTTCGTGAGAAAATTCTGGGCCCCAATACGGATGCGTAAAAACCCGGGGCGGTATTGAACCATGGAGGGACAATGCTGCGCCCAGTGCTACACCCGCGTCGCCCGCTGCCGGCTGGACGATCAATTGATCGACCTGCCGGCTTTCAAGCACACGGCCGTTTGCGGAGCAATTCAGCGCAACGCCGCCTGACACCCCGATGACCCGGGTCTGTGCCAAGCGGATCGTCTCGCCTATTACCCAATCGTATACATTTTCCAACGCTGCCTGGATAGTGGCGGCAATGTCGAATTCACGACGTGTGAACGTTGAACCAGCGGTCTTGACTCCGGTCTGCGCATCATACTGATATCGAGCCGGAACGATAGTGGGCCACCGCTGTGAGAGCTGTGCGGACCACCAACCGACCACTTCATCTTCCCAATCTAGAACTCTACCGGCCGAATATTCCGGGGGGGTTTTCACCGGCCGCAACTTTTCAGCCGGATTTGTAACAAAAAAACTATCGAATCCCTCGACCGGGGAACCGTAACTGGCCAGACCCATGAGCTTTCCTCCCTCAATACGGCGGAACCCCAACAGCTGACAGCCAGCCTCATAAAAGAAACCTGGCGACACGCTGATCGGGAATGTGGCAAGCTCTGTCAATGTGCCGTGATTGCCACGGAAAAGGGAAATAGAAACATCTTCACCGCTACCATCCAGTACGGCGATGCCGACCGGCACCTCGTCAGTACGGCAAGCATACACGCTGGCCGCATGAGACAAGTGATGTCGGACAAAATGTACCGGCACGTCTTTACTCCGCTTAGGGTAATACCCCCGCGGGAACAAGAGCCGATTCAGTGACTGGTCGGTGTGCGTAAAGTCCCTGCCATAAAACGCATGGAGATACGGCAGGTCCCAGCCCCACGCGACAGCATCGAGATCATCGGGCCCGACGTCAGCCTCTGCCAGGCAATATGCGATAGCTTGTACAGGCAAACAATCAAACGCATGCTTGCGCCGATTGAAACGTTCTTCTTCTGCCATAGCCACGATGCGGCCATCAAGCAAAAGACATGCAGCCGCGTCGTGGCCGCGTTCCATCCATCCATTAATACCGAGTATCAACATATACCACTCCTTCAATTTCAACAATGTCTATTTTGGCGCCGTTACTAGCACAACTCGTTATCGTCGAATAAATTGTCAACGAACGTGCTCGACGGTGCAAAATGGTAAGATTTTCAGCTTCAGAGCATCTTATCCCAAATACCCCAAGAAGTCAAACACCCAAAAAAGACATTTATTCATTGGAATAAACTACCCTAATCGCCTGACAGGCAATGCGTGCTACCCGATGTCCCGGTATTTCTTCAGCGCATTTAACGTTTCGCGCGTCCGTACCCGGTCGTAGGCTCCAGCCTTCATTTTACGGATATATCCAGTAACGCCGAGCCACTCCCACGGCGGGGAATCGTATCGCTCCTTAATGCCATTATTCTCAAAAGCGACCCAGCGCCTGAAACAACTAGGACAGGCTCCGCATTGGCCTGGCGTTGCTTTTGAGTAACACGACCTAGTGGCCAATAAATCCCCAAGCGGCAATCGCCGGCGCACGTACCATGCTACGATTTGGCTTTTGCTCATAGAATAAAACGGGCTGGTAACATGCACTGCCGTATGTGTATTGAAATGGGCGTAAAACTTGGACATCCACTTTGTCGCCTGCGGATTATTGTCATCCACCCGGTCCCCCTTGATGCCGACAAGATATACTGTAGGGGCGTAGAGGCTTCCGATCATGGAAAAAAAGACATTGCGGTACGGAATGTAGAAATTTTTTTCCTCCCAGCGCGACAAGTCAAAGGAGTGGTCTTCATGTAGCTCAATCCGGTTACGACGAGCTAAAAGCCGAACCGCACGCAATTCTTTGGCGGCGTACGATTGATGGGCATTGATGAATAAGGCCGGCGGCCGGTGCAAATAATGCCAGGCGATGAACGAATCAGGCCCGCCTGAAAAAAGTAGGATTGATTTATAGTTCTGTTTCATAACTTAATACTGATTGGCAAGCTATCCGATACAGGGAGCATCGCCCTCGCCCTACTCCGTTTCTACGGGAGCGACAACCGCTTCTGTGTGTGCATCCCCGCGCTTTCTAAATATCCAGCTATTTAAATACATGAAAGGTATATTCAGGATGCCCACCATCCATTTGATAACGGTTTGCCCGACAATGAGCGACCACAGTGGCATTTGCCCGGCGAACGCCAATGGAACAAAGATCAGGGAGTCCAATAACAGTGCCGGAATGGAACTGAAGACATTTCTCATCCATAAATATCTACCCTTGGTGAGTTTTCGGAACCAATCAAAGATGAGCGCATCCGTATTTTCTGAAATTAAAAAGGCAGCCCAGCTGGCAAGCGTAATACGAGGGACGATCCCAAAAATTCCCTCCCAAGATGATTGCAGTCCCCAAAACGGCGCTGGACTCAATTGGGTGCCAAGCCATAAAAACAGCACCATTGCCAATTGCGTCACAAACGCAATAAAAATCATCCGATGAGTTTCCTTCCGGCCGAATTTTTCATTAACGATATCGGTAATAAGATAGGTAACAGAAAAAACCAACACGCCGCTCGGGACGTAAAACGTCTTGAATCCAAGATTAAACGCTGAAATTTTAACTGCTAAAATTTGGGCGACCATAATGAACGTCACGTACAGCGCAATAAGCAAGTCCGGCCTCCTGTACCTCCGGGCATACCAACTACCGACGAGAGTAATGCTAGTGATCGTTGCTATCCACACTAACAACATCAATGGGTCCATTATGTTTATAATTAATGTTATCGACTGTCGATCCAAACCACCACTGGCTTATGCGCCGCGGATTTTTGCACGTCTACCGTGACGCAAAGCCACGACGGATGTATGCTGTTACGAACTTCTACAAAAATAAAATTTGCCAGTTCTTCCGCGGTGAGAGCCTGACGGCAAATCTTTTTGACGGCTATCTCGGTGTCCACGTATTCAAGTGCGGCGCGTACCGGACGATACACGATCCGTACCTCTCCCCTAAACTGTTTATCTGTAATTGAACAAACCGCCCGAAAAGGAATTTTGATTTCCGTGCCCGAGACCTTGAATGGAAGCTGAATTTTTTTTATCATACCCTGATAAATAAATTATATACATAATATCCCTACATACCCCCGATGTCAATGCCCTGATGTATAAAAAAACGGGCGCCCATTAGGCCCCCGCTTGCTTTTTTGAAATACTATCCTAACGTTTTTTCTCATACCTCCCGCCGATCGCATGACCGTTGGGACAAGTATCCCCCCCCTGAAAGGGCTGCATACAAATGCTACAGAGACTGCCCTCGACCGGGATACAATGGACAAGCCTTTCGTGTCCGTTCGTGTCCCCGGCCTGCGTCACAGCTCCCGCTACAGCCACAAATTCGATCTCATCATATGACTGGCCGATCTCATGACCGGCGCCCGAACATACGGTGTCCCCGTCCGGAATCAGGTACTTGCAGATACTGCACCGGTTGCCGTCAATGGCAACGCACAAAACTTTAGGCTTTGCCATGGAACCTCCTGAAAAAAAGTCCTCTATTGATTTTCACGGAAGTGTAACATCCGGTACCCAATATGTCAATCGATATTGACTAACCGCACCTGGAGCTGTACACTGCGATGATTGAACAGACAAACAGGAGGCGTGTACCTTGCCAATAATCAAAATAAATCCTGCGGATTTCGCGCTTTTCGACTGGCGGGCGATGAAAAAGCATATCACTGATCAACGTTTAGTTATCCAGACGGACATCTGGCTTTTCACCAACAGCCACGAAAACGGATGGGTGGCTGATCCGAATCCCGAAGGACCGCGGCACAAGAGCGCGTTGGCCATTCCCTACCATTTCTGGCTGGATCCTTATTCCCGCCGTAAACGGCCGCGCCTGACTGATCCCGACCGGGCCGCTTTCATCACGCAGCGTGAGAGGAGATTCCTTGAGGAATTCTTCCGCACCATCACCATACAGCCATGGCTGAACCTGAAAGTCGTCTGGCTGCCGAAAGAAGCAGACGGCATCATTACTGTACACTTCAAAGTGTATGATTATGAACCCTTCCTGAAGGTAAAGTCTCCCGCCCCGACAGAATAATCTGGGGCGGTTTTTTATTTGCATTTTTTGGGCACTAAACCTAGAATAAGGCTGTATAGTCTATTAAGGTAAATACTAACATTCTACATATGCCACGCAGTCCTGAAATGCCCATGCCTCCCTTGGAGGAAATGCCCCCGGAAAAAAAGCAGGTTTCTCCGGCCATGGAGTACGGCGAATTGAATCCGGAGGAGCAAAAAAAATTGGAAATCATCAATGAACAGTTCGACCACCCAAAATTTGTCGAGATCGAAGCGCCGGGAGTTGAGGGAAAAAAATTAAAGGTGGAATATGTAGTTCTGGATGCCAGAAGCCAGGACGACCTGACGCATGCCAAGGAAATGAACGATCGGACCGTAATACATATCCCCGGCTTTGGATCCTCTTATCGTGCAAACGGCCACTACGAAAAACTGCTCGCGCTTAAAGAAAAAAAACGCGTCATTGTCATCTCACAGCCTTCCACAGGCCATTCAGACGACGCGCCGGACGAATGGCGTAAATGGTCGAAAAAAGACCGGTCGTTCGACCCGATCAGTGAGGTAATTAGCAACGCAATAGATGCAATAAGAAAACAGGAGAGTGAAAACGGCGAACCGATGACCACATCAGAACTAAGCGTCTCCTCCTCTTCACTTGGATCAATGTATGCCATTGACCTGGCGATAAAGCACCCTGAAAAAGTCAAAGACCTGGTACTCATGCACCCGGCCGGGGTGAATGAGGAACTGCCTACTTCACTGGGACGCAGATGGTTGCGGGAAACCGTCATGGGCAAAGGTGGCGTCAAGGCTGTAGCAAAAAATATGTTGCCGAAAAAATGGATACCCGACTGGCTTATCAGTAAGGATACTGGAATTAAGGATCTTGATCCTGATTATGTAACTGAATTACAGTCGGCTTATGAGGAAATGTTTGGGAAGCCTCTCCAACAAGCCTATGAGGAAGCAGGCGGGACAGGAACGTTTGACCTCAATGAGGCCGAGCGTCAGGATCAAAATTTCCGCCGGGCTGTAGTAGAATCGATAATCGCAGACGGCACCATCGCCCGCAAACGGAAAGAGGGCGCAAAATGGCGCGCCTGGGAAGCGTTTACCATTGCCAAGGGTGGTATTTTAAAAAAACTACCACAGGTCAAGGCGAATACATATGTTATTTACGGAAGCAAAGACAATCTTTTTCCGGTCAGTCAACTCGAAAGAGTAAAAAACGCATTAATCAAGGCAAAAACCGTCATGACAGATATTTTCGCCACGCATCATGACGACATATACCAGGACGCCAGAAAATATACGGCCAGCGTCGGGGGATTCTTCGACAAGATGCGGGAAAAAGAAAAACAGGTGACTGAAAAAAAATAATTACCCAATTCTGGATAGGAACCGGGAGTATATTCCGGAAGTTTTCAGTTATTAAAGAAGCGCCTCCCCGTCTTGACAACCAGGCCTCAGAAAGCGTAAGTTATAGTGAAAAATAAAGAGTAAATTGACAACCCCCCAACCACCCTATACGCGGAAAGGAGCAATCTATGGAAAGGTTGCACAACATTCGGCTGGTCGGCCTTTGGCTGGCTTTAAGCGTCATGATTTTCAGTTCAAATGCGATTATGGCTGCTACCAGGCTGGTCCCCCAAGAATACGGAACCATCCAGGCGGCGATCGACTCGGCCATGGTCGGCGATACCGTCCTGGTTTCTGGCGGGGTCTATTCGCCCGCTACCAATCATGAGGTATTCCCAATCGAGATGAAAAGCGGAGTAACCCTGCGCAGCGCTGAAGGTCCGGAGTTCACATGGCTCCAGGCAAACAGCAGCGCCTCGGTACTCAGCTGCGTGGACGTGGACAGCACGTCCTCCATCACCGGCTTCCGCATCACCCAAGGGAGCGCCTCGAGAGGCGGAGGCATCTACTGCCTCCGGTCGTCGGTGGTCATCACTGGCAATGACATTACCCTGAACTCGGCTACCCTCGGCGGAGGCATCTACTGCGACAGCTCGGCAGCCCTGATCACAGCAAATACCATCACCCAGAACTACGGCACCTACGCGGGCGGTGTGTACAATCGGAACGGCACTCTCCGACTGACCGACAATGTATTAACCGGTAATCACTCTTACGGCGGACACAGTGCCTACGGATACGCCGGTGCTGTGTTTGCTGAATCGTGCCTGGTGGCGGTCACTGGGAATGACATCAGCAACAACTACATTTTCTTCAGCGGATATAACCCAATAGCACGCGGCGGCGGCATCTATTTGAACATTGCCGAGGGATCAGTTGCCCAGAATACGATTCGCGGCAACTACATCTACGGCAACAGAAACTACCTGATCGGCGCAAGCGGCCAGGGCGCAGGTATCTGCTGGACCAACTCGTCGAATGTGGTTATTGACGGCAACATTCTCACCGGCAATTACCTCAGCATCCCGGACCAGAGCTCCATCTACGGTGCCGGCATCTTCCTCAACTACTGCTTCCGTCCAACGATAACCGGCAACCTTATTGCCGGAAACTCGCTCAACCGGAACGGCGGCTGGGCTGGCGCTGGCATGTTCATTGGGAACTCGATCGGCGTGGCCCTCGACCACCTGACCGTACCCGGTAACTACAGCGGCGGCATCTACCTATCCAACTCCACCGCCAGCCTGACGAACAGTATTATCGCCAGTACCAACGGGATTGGGATCCAATGGGACACGTACTCGACTGTCACCGTCGGATACACCGACTTCTGGGGCAACACCGGCGGCACCATCTCAGGAACTCTCCCGGGAGCTGGCGTAACCACCTGGGGACGGAATCTGAACGGTACGCCGTGCGACAAGTATTTCAACATCTTCGTCGACCCGATGTTCTCGGCGGATACCACATACCACCTGACGGAGTTCTCGCCGTGCCTTGATGCGGGCAACCCAAGTAACCCGAATGATCCGGACGGAACAATTACAGACTTGGGCGTATACTATTTCTCCCACAGTCCGAGTTACCTGGACATCACTTCCGCACCGGCCGGCGCTGACGTATACATTGACAGTGTGCTCTTCGGCAAGACGCCGCTACTCCTGGCGAATATCGTCCCCGGCAGGCACGCCGTGAAACTGATGATTTCCGGATACCAACTCTGGGCTGATTCGGTGGAATGTATCGCCGGCACCACGACGTACGTCAACATCACCATGACTGACGTCGGCGACGAACAGCCGGGCAATCTGCCGACGATATTCGCCGTTGCGCAGAATTACCCGAACCCGTTCAATCCGTCCACCACTATATCCTACGACCTGCCCCGGTCAGCTGACGTAGATGTATCCATCTACAACCTGCTCGGCCAGAGCGTCATAACACTGGTTAGTAGCCAGCAGCCTGCCGGCTATTACCATCTCACCTGGGATGGCCGCACCGGTGACGGGAACGAGGTGGCCAGTGGGATCTATCTGTACATTGTCCGCGCCGGCGAACAGGTACAGACAAAGAAAATGGTTCTTATGAAATAATCGTTCATGCACAGCATGACATCACCCCCTTCGGTCGGATACCGAGGGGTTTTTATTTGCCAATCCGGCCGAAAAGTAGCACAATTGTTACATACGAAACGAATTATATGCCTGACATCATCGCCATCGGTGACAGTATCGTGTGGGGAGCGTGGGATCCGGCGGGAGGCTGGGTACAGCGCCTGCGCACCCGGCTGGATAAAAAAGCTCTGCGCAACCCCAGTTACCGCAGCCGTGTCTATAATCTAGGGCTTTCCGCTGACACTTCTGCCGGCGTACTCAAACGGTTTGAGCGGGAAGTGCCTTTGCGCCTGAAAAAAGGACATCCTGCTACTATTCTAATTGGCGTCGGGCTCAACGATTCGCAGTATGACCGGCGGAAAAAAAGGACGTCCACCCCACTTGCTGCATTCAGGAAAAACATCGCGGCCATTCTTCGCCATGCCAAACGAATTACTCCTCGCGTCATTTTCATAGGATTTACGCCGGTGGACGAGAAGCGTACGACACCGGTCTGGTGGGATCGGCATGTTTTCTACACTAACGAACTCATCGAAGAATATGCATCCGTCGTTAAAGAAGTCTGCAAATCCATGCGCGTCCCCTATATTGACCTCCTGCCTGCTTTCCCAAGAAAAGAGCGGCCACGCCTGTTTACTGACGGCGCCCATCCCAACGCCCGCGGACATGAAAAAATTTGCCGGCTTGTCACGAACTACCTCGCTAAACACCGACTTATATAAACGTATAGACACACTCGCCTCCAAACCAAAAATTTTCGCCGCCACTATCGTATTAATGTACGTCATTGCGCTGCTCTGGATACTATTCGCCGGCTGGTGGCTGTTTCAGGGTTCAGTCTACCGCTACTTCTACGCTGTCACCGGGTTCAGCTATGCCGTGGCGCTGGCTGGACTTGCCTACTGCCTCAATAAAAAGTATCGCTGGGCCTGGTGGCTCGCTACCATATTTTCCGGAATGAACATTCTCCTGACGATGGCCGACCAGATTGGCTGGTTTGACCTGGCGTACCTCGTGCCGGCTATCGCGCTGTTTATCATGCTGCTGCTTTCAAAAAGCATACTCTCTCCTTGGAATAAAAAATAATCTAGCATGACAATCTATGGAGCCAGCCGCACAAACGATACAACCGAATTCTGGGAATAAACTGAAACGCACTTTTTTTCGGTACCTGATCAGCCAACTACTCGTGCTCATTGGCGGCAGTTTTTTTATCATATTTTATGGGCTGAATCTAATGTTTAGCGACTATAGCATGTCTGACAATGAGCAGATACACGCAATAATTTTATGGCTGGCGGGGACCACGACCATCCTGCTGACCCCCTTTGCCCTGTGGGCATTCGCGACGTTCAAGTCGCTCCGATACTCGCCACACTGGGCCAAATATTCACTTATTCTGGCGATTATTCCTTTTCTCGAAATTAATGGCATTCTTATTTTTTTCTTTCGAATCAATAACGTAACCTTTTAAACACTTTAATTACTATGGAACCGCCTACACCACCAGCGCAACCGACCCAACTCAAACTTCGAATTTCCAGATGGAAAATAATCACGGTTATAGTTTTCGTGATAATTGGACTGCTCGCCCTCTCTGGTCTCGTCTTTGGCACGGGCTTAAGTTTTGGTTGGAAGACGAAAGTCAAATGCGGACGTATAGAATATTGCATTGGAGCGCTGTATAGCGCGGGGAAGAAATGCATGGGTGCAACAGTTTCTATTGGTAGTCGGGATTGTGCGGCGACCATCCCAACCGAGGAAGAGCAGCAATGTATTGTTGAACATACACCGAGCGCCCTCCAGCATGTGAACAGCTGTTATCGTGAATGTTGTATAACAAAATCGCCAAGCGACCGAGATGCCTGTTTTGGAACGTGCTCCAGCATGGATAGCCCGGTAAAACAGAATCTCAATCAGAATACGAACAGTGCTATGTGGAAAGATGTAGCCTGCGAAAATCGCGTGGCAGGCAGGAGTCTTACACCCGGGGAAGTGGCTTGCGAGGCAGATGATCAGTGCATCGTAGTAACTGGCAGTAGTTGCCCTACATGTGACGATATCACTTTTTCATGCGTAGAACGTGGCGGTGATAAAATCTAAAAAAACGATATCTCTTAATTAACATATCCTCGTATGAACCCAGACAGTAGCCCACAATTCTCCGGTAATCCCGATGCCCACGAATTCTCCGCAGCAGAAAGCGCAACCCGCGAGCTGCAAGAATTAGGTATTGAAGCCAGGCCGGAAAACATCGAAACAGTACTTGAATTGCAACGGGCCAGGCAGCACCCGGACGGGTTTGAAGACGTGACAGCCGCGCTGGGTTCCCCCGACGAATTAAAACGGCTGATGCAGGAAAAGGGGCTGACATCCATTATCCACTCCGAGGGGCCTGCACTATGGGACCATGTCCGCCTGGCACTGGAAGACATAGAAAAACAAGATTTGCCGCCGGAACGTAAAACTGAACTCAAGCTGGCCATGCTCTATCATGATCTCGGTAAAACCACGGCAGTCCATAATGAAACCAATGTGGCGCAAACGAAGAAAAAACTGGCCAAAGGAGAATTGCACCAGTCCGCAATCGGCCATGCCACAGAACGCCTGCCCGACATCGCCGCCGGCCTACGCGCCAATGGCGCTGACGGCGAGCAGCTGAAGACTCTAATTACCGTATTGGAAAACCACATGAACACCTCGCTTCTCGAGCAGGATCCTAAAAAAACCGTCAAATTGCTGGACGGGTTCGGCGCAAATAACGGTGAAATACGCCGGGCCGTCGAACTGCTGGCGGCGGTACTGCAGGCTGACGGCAACGCGACTGAACACGTTGACCTGGTTGACGGTGAATTGCGGTACTCAAAAAACGAGAAAAAGCTCAAACTGAATGCGGATGCGGTCTGGGCAAAATTCGAGGAAGGCAGACAGCTGCTGCATGATGAAGAGGAAAAAAAACTAACCCAGACGGCAGAGGAACACCACGAAATAGAAATTTTAGGCATGCGGCTGTCTGACTACCTCCGTCAGGTCCGTGACATGAAGCCTGGTCCGGATCTGGGCAAAGCGATCAGCGCGGTAAAAAATACCATCCGCGCCAACGCGGATAAGACGCCGACTGAAATCAAGGGCCTCATCGACCAGATCCAGTTCTAATAATACATAAAGCTACCCTCACTGAACATGAACAAAATAAAATTATGAAAAAATTCAGTAAAAAACAGTGGGCAATAATACTTTTTGTATCCTTAGTGGGGGTGGTTTTATTATTTAAATCGAGTGGATTTTTATTCATATTCCTGCCTATCGCATACGTCATCTATTATTGGAGTCGTTTACGAAAAAACCCAGCCGTTGCGAAAGGCAGTCCGGTGCGCAACAGTTTACGGTATGTGATAATAAGTTTTTTCATTACCCCGGTTTTTTTCCTGATAACGGTAATTGTCGGGCTGTCATCTGGTGGAATAGATAGAATGTCGGAGTTCAACCAAATTTTCTTAGCAGGTGCGCTTTTTGGTATTTATCCTGTTGCTATTATTTCCCTTATAGCTTTTTTTAGTACATTCCCAGCGCATCGGCGTGCCATGGAAATTACCCCAACATACAGTGAAGATAAAAAATGGATGTATGGGACTATCCCCGCGTTTATTATTCAACTTCTTCTGTGCTTTATAACTGCCTATTTAGTGTCGTATGGACTATCTTGATATTTTTATCTATCTTTCATAACCATGTCTAACGAATATCTTTTCCACGAAATACAAAAATCCAAACCCTGGTGGATGTACATGATTATCGGAATTCTATTCACTATGTCGCTATGGAGCTTTGTCCAGCAGATTCTGCTTGGCAGGCCGTTTGGCAGCAGCCCGCCGCCAGACTGGAGCGTGTGGCTGATCCTGGCCATTTGCGGCATCGGCATGCCCTGGCTTTTCCTCAGTGGCAAACAAATTATCACCTTTGACGGGAAAAACATTTCCGCCTCCTATGTCCCGTTTTGGAAAACGACTTTCGCACTCGAGCAGGTGGAAAAATACTACGCCCGCGACTTCAATCCCATGCGTGATTTCTGGGGCTGGGGCATACGCTACGGTTTAATGAAAAACTCAAAGTGGGTCATGGCATACGTATATTTCGACGAAACACGGGGCGTCAAGTTTGAATTGAAAAACGGCCGCCGCATCCTCATCGGCAGCAGGCAGACTGATCAGTTTCTCAAAACTCTCGACACAACTAAACGGAATACTACACTATGAACGGCCAAAATAGAGAAAATATTTATCCAAGATTACGTGTCGCTATCGTCCAGAAACAGGACCAGCGTACCGGCCGGCTGACCGAGGGTATTGTTCAGGATATCCTGACCAGCTCCCCCACTCATCCGCATGGCAT
>Ga0172379_10004146_pt1 | contig 21830 bp, 19 predicted proteins | sample GrowelOW334metaG_FD_119756 | JGI IMG/M metagenome (GOLD analysis project Ga0172379, IMG submission 119756) | Groundwater microbial communities from an aquifer near a municipal landfill in Southern Ontario, Canada - Groundwater well OW334 metaG | ecosystem: Environmental > Aquatic > Deep... | reverse complement strand
TAACAACCGCCCAAGCAGAATCAGACTTTTCACACAATGTAATAAGTTTTTGCGCGACCATTCCAAGATCTGTTTTTTCAATTCGGTACTTTTCCATACCGCATATTTTACCACTTTTAACCGTAAAAAAACACCACTGTTCATGGTGTTTTTCTTCAAAGATTCTTTTACGCTATCGCTGGTTTTCTGCCATTTGCAAGAGACTGTTCTTGTTTCTTTCTCATCTCCTTCATTTCAGCTTCACGTACATCACTTTCCTCTTTCGCTTTCTTTCGTTTTGCAGAAGAACTGCGCAACTGACTAATGAGAACATATAGAATCAAAACCCACACAAGCCACCCAAGGAACGAGCTCGGCATAACCGATCCTACAGAAAATACCGCGGCGGTTAAAAAGTTCCCTTTTTTCGAAGAATTTGTTTCAACATCCTTCAAAGCTGCGACAGATCCATTTTTATCAACCGTAAAAGATTGTGTTTTCAACACTTTTCCCCAAGCAAGCGTTTTTGAGATCTCTTTACTTTGAGAAGAAGCGTTCCCATCCGTGGTATTACCCAATGCTAAGCTTGTGTCTCTTGAAGATTCTTGTGTCGCAGCAACTTGTGAAGAGGTTCCTCCGAATATCTTACCGAACAAACCACTATTACCCGACGTTGAAAAACTCATTACTGTCCCATATCCAATACCAGCTCCCGTTTGTGCGACCGCACGGTAATAATATGTTGTGTTTGTTTTAAGACCCGAGATCGTTTCGTTAAAAGAAAGTGGCGAGACTTCCGTTGAGATATTTTTGTGTATCGTTTCACTACCAAAATCTTTTGTTTCACCAAATTGGAACCATGTTGTTATTGGTGATGTTTTTCCCGCTGAAACCATTCCTTTCAAGCTCACCGTATTTCCATTTGAACCAATATCGTCTCCAACCGTTGAAACGACAGGGTTTGTTGCGGAACTATTTATTGTATTGGTATTTCCAGAACCGATATTTGATGTTGTATTCGACGTGTTATTGGTGTTGTTGTATGTTGTATTGTTTGAATATGAAATGTTGGTTGTAATATTCTGTCCTTCAATAATAAATGTTTTGATCTCACCATACGCCTTGCTTCCTGTTCTCTCGTTTTGCGCCACAGCTCGATATGAATAAGTGATATTTTGATCGATACCGGTAACAACAACAGAGGAACCTCCACTTCTATGGAAACCGCTTTTATACGTACTCAAGCCAAAAGTGTTGTTTTTCCCGTATTCAAACCAATTTGAAATACCATCGTCTGTGGAGGTTTGGACATACCCGTCCAATATCACAATATAATCACTCATTTTTGTCGCACCTCCGGTAGAAACACTAAACGTGTCTGCAAAAACAGCTTGTGAAGGTAAAACAGTCAACACAAAAACAAAGAGTGTTGAAAATACATGTTTTTTTGTTGTTTTTAATTTCAAAAAATTCATATTTTTATTTTTTACAGTGATAATAATACTAGCACAAAGATGTCTATTTGTCAATAGCAACTCGTGGTACAACCAACCGACTCACCCACCGTTTTTTATCCACATGTGCGACAAATAAAACCGTCTCACAAAAAAACAACAGTGCTATACTTAATACATCTAAAAAATAGTTTTTATCATTAGTAATTTTTATTAAAGATCATGCAAAATAAAAGGATTTTAATAGGATCACTCATTCTTCTTACTATTGGAGGAATGGTGATATTTCAAAATTGGCAAACAAAAAAAGACTCTCTTATTAAGATCGTTTCCAGTGAACCAATGAGGGGTGTCGGACAAGGTATGATCAACGGTTCTCTCCTTGCTCTTGAAGAGGTGGGATATAAAGCTGGGAAATTCAACATTGATTTTATTCCACTCGATGACGGTGACGAAAAAGGAGCGTGGAAACCAGAACTTGAAAAGAAAAATGCTGAACAGGCGATTGCCGATCCCGATGTTATGGTCTATATGGGAACATACAACAGCGGTGCCGCAAAGATCAGTATTCCAATCACAAACCGTGCAGGACTTGCTCAAGTGAGTCCGGGTAATGCTTGGCCGGGACTGACAAAATCAGGATATACTCCGGGAGAACCGGGTATCTTCTACCCAACAGGTAAACGAACATACTTTAGAAACTGCCCTGATGATTCAACACAAGGACCAGCCGGAGCTGTGTGGGCAAAACAACTGGGTATAAAAACAGTATATATCGTTGACGATTCTGATACTTACGGAGAAGGTGTTACTTTTATTTTCAAAACAAAAGCCACAGAACTCGGTCTAAAAATTCTTGCGCATAAATCCATCAAAGCCGACAACCTTATTGGTATCTCGTCTATTGTTGATGATATTAAAAAACAAAAACCGGACCTTGTGTATGTCGGTGCTGTTACAACATCCGGCGTTATTCCTTTTGTTATAAACCTTCGTGAAAAAGGTGTTACATCAAAGATCATGGGTCCGGACGGTTTTATGGAAAAAGCTTTTATTAATGGTGTTGGAAAAGATAAAGCTGAAGGCATTTATGTAACATCGGCAGGACTTCCACCGGAACAAATGGACGGCAAAGGAAAGACATTTTATGATGCCTATAAAAAAAGATTCGGTTCAGCACCTGATATATATGCAGCATATTCATATGAAGCTATCCAAGTCATTCTTACCGCTGTTGAACGTGCGGGAGTGAAAGACCGTACAAAGATTGTTGAGGAGCTCTCAAAAACACAAAATTTTTCAGGACTCTTTGGAACATGGGGTTTTGATGAGAATGGAGACACCACACTGATCTCAGCTGCTGGAAATATTATAGAAAACGGTGAATTTAAATTTATTAGTTTAATTAATCATTAAAAAATAAAGAACAACTAATTAGCAATTAATAATTTAATTAAAAAATTATGCAAAACAAAAAAATAATAATAGGGTTGCTCGTCGTTATTCTTCTTGTTGGAGGATTTGCGGGATATAAGAACATACAAACACAAAATGCTCTCCAAGCAAAAAAAGACAGTGTTATCAAGATCGTTTCCAGCGTTCCTATGAGAGGAATGACTGTTGGACAAGGAATGTACAATGGTGCAAACATGGCCTTCGAGGAAGCGGGATTTAAAGCGGGGGACTTCACCATTGAATTCATTGCAAAAGATGATGGCGACGAAACTGGTGCTTGGAAACCTGAATTTGAAAGTAAGATCGCAACAGAAGCTGCAGCCGATCCCGATGTTATGATCTATATGGGAACATACAACAGTGGTGCTGCAAAAGTAAGTATTCCAATAACGAATGCTGCCGGACTTGCTCAAATAAGTGCCGCAAACACGTGGCCGGGACTGACACAAGTTGGTTATCTTCCGGGAGAACCGGGGATCTTCTATCCAACAGGTAAACGAACATACTTCCGAAACTGTCCAACCGATGCGATGCAAGGACCGGCGGGAGCATTGTGGGCAAAAGAATTGGGTGCAAAAAATGTATATATTGTTGACGATTCAGATGTTTATGGAAAAGGAGTTGCTGGAATTTTCGAGAAAAAATCCAATGAAATCCAATTGAAAGTTCTTGCCCGAAAATCAATTTCTGCAAAAAATCTTCCGGGTATTACCGAGGTGGTCAAAGATATTAAAAAACAAAATCCTGACATTATTTATTACGGCGGAGTTACACCGAACGGCATTATTCCATTTATAAAAGAGCTTCGAGATTCAGGGATCAAATCAAAACTTATGGGTCCGGACGGACTTCTTGAAGATGCTTTCTTAAGAGATGCGGGGAAATACGCCGAAGGAACATACATTACTTCAGGTGGACTTCCTGCGAGCGCAATGACTGGCGATGGAAAGACCTTTGTTGAAAAATACAAAGCAAAATACGGCGTTGAACCTGATAATTATGGTATTTATTCATATGAAGCGGCCAATGTTATTATGGCAGCTATTGAACGTGCAGGGGTAAAAGATCGTACAAAAATTGTTAATGAGATCGCAAAAACACAAAATTATCCCGGATTCTTTGGAATCTGGAAATTCGATGAAAATGGAGATACAACACAAACTTCAACAGCTGGAAATATTGTAGAGAATGGTAAATTTAAATTTGTCGGTTTGATCGGTCGTTAAAAAATATTCTTTATGCAAAACAAAAAATTAATAACTTGGATCATCTCGCTTGTTGTGTTGTTGGGGATAACGCTTGTTTTTAGCGGAACCCTTAAAACAACAAAAAAAACAAGTAATGTGATCAAAATTTATTCCAGCGTTCCCATGAGCGGAATGAGTTCTGGAAAAGAAGTGTACAACGGAGCAGCTATGGCTTTCGCAGAAACTGGCTATAAGGTTGGTGATTTCACGATTGAATTCATTGCAAAAGACGATGGCGATGCAACAGGACAGTGGCTCCCGGAACTTGAGAATAAGATCGCAACAGAAGCAGCTGCCGATCCCGATGTTATGGTCTATATGGGAACATACAACAGTGGTGCTGCAAAAGTAAGTATTCCGATAACGAACAAAGCGGGTATCGCACAAATAAGTGTTTCGAATACATGGCCGGGATTAACACAGCCTGGTTTCTTGGAGGGAGAACCGGGAGTTTTCTATCCATCTGGAAAAAGAACTTTCTTTAGGACGTGTCCGACCGATGCGATGCAAGGACCGGCTGAGGCTTTATGGGCAAAAGAACTCGGGTTTAAATCTGTTTATGTCGTTGATGATTCAGACGCCTACGGCATTGGTGTTGCAAGCCTTTTTACAAAGAAGGCTGAGGAGATTGGAATAAAAGTCTTTGCTCACGAATCAATAACTTCAAAAGATGTTGCTCATATTAAAAAAATTGTCACAAAAATAAAAGTGGCTAATCCGGATCTTGTATATTATGGAGGAATGACTGTCGGTGGTGTTGTGACGTTGGTAAAAGAAATGCGCGCCAACAAAATAACGGCAAAAGTTATGGGTGCTGATGGAATTTACGAACCGGTGTTCGTTGAACAGTTGGGAAAAGATGCTGAGAATATATATATTTCATCACCCGGAGTTCCTGTAAAAAATATGCCGGAAGCGGGAAAAGAGATCGCAAAGAAATATAGAGCAAAATACGGCGTTGACCCTGATATAAATGCCGTAACTTCCTATGAAGCAGCTCAAATCGTTATAACAGCTATTGAACGCGCGGGAGTAAAAGATCGAAATATAATTTTGAACGAAATTGCAAAAACAAATTACAGCGGCGTTTTTGGTCCAACGAGTTTTGACTCGAATGGCGACACAACACTCCCTGTTCTTTCGGGTAATGTTATAAAGGATGGTGTATTTGAATTCGTAAAAATACTTCCAAATTAAAAAATACTATTGAATTAAAAAAGAGCGGACGATCGTCCGCTCTTTTTTTACCTTTCAAACAGCTTCTCTATTATTTATCCACACCCTCTTTTAAAAAAATATGTAAAAAATCGATGTTATAATAAGTGTACAAAATTCTTTTTAATAAAAGATATATAAACTGTATTTTATCAATTTTAAATCACTCTCATGGGAAACAAAAAAATACTCTTCGGATCGGTTATGTTACTTGTTGTGGCGGGAATCCTATTGTTTATCAATATTCAAAAAAACCCCTCAAAAAAAATTATCAGGATCGTTTCCAGTGTTCCTATGCGCGGAATGACCGCGGGGCAAAGTATGTACAACGGTACCGACATGGCTTTTGAAGAGGTTGGATATAAAGTCGGTGGTTTCACGATTGAATTCATTGCAAAAGACGATGGTGACGAAACGGGTAAGTGGCAGTCGTATTTAGAAAAAAACATCGCCACAGAAGCAGCCACAGATCCAGATGTTATGGTCTATATGGGAACATACAACAGTGGTGCCGCAAAGATCAGTATTCCGATCACAAACAGAGCGGGACTTGTTCAAGTAAGTGCTGCGAACACATGGCCGGGACTTACCCTGCCGGGATATCTTCCTGGTGAACCTGGTGTTTTTTACCCAACAAACAAAAGAACTTTTTTTAGGGTCTGTCCGAACGACGCGGTACAAGGACCGGCTGGAGCTATGTGGGCAAAAGAGATGGGAATAAAAACGGTTTATATCGTAGACGATTCAGATGCTTATGGAAAAGGTGTTGCAACGCTTTTTGGTAAAAAAGCAAAGGAACTCGGAATAAAAGTTATTGATCATGTTTCAATCAACGCCATAAACAGCTCTTTGATCGATGAAACGGTTCTTGATATAAAAAAACAAAATCCCGACCTTGTATATTTTGGAGGTGTTACATCAAACGGCGCAATACCTTTTATTGTAAAACTTCAAAAAAATAATTTATCATCAAAGATCATGGGTCCGGACGGAATTGGTGATGAATCTTTTATTAGTGATGTTGGAAAATATGCGGAAGGAATTTTTATAACCTCAGGAGGACTTGCTGCAGATGCAATGACCGGTGACGGAAAAGTCTTTGTTGAAAAATATAAAGCAAAATATGGTACAAACCCTGATGTCTACGGAATATATGCATACGAAGCCGGTAAAGTGGTGATTGAGGCTATTAAAAAAGCCGGAGTAAAAGATCGCGCAAGAATATTGGATGAGATATCAAAAACAGAAAATTTCAAAGGATTTTTTGGAATATGGAGTTTTGACACAAACGGAGACACTACAAAAATATTTGCAGCCGCCAACATTATAAAAAACGGAACGTTTGAATTTATTAAAATACTTTCGCAATAATTTTTAAAACGGTGTGTTAAAAAGAGTGGACAACCATCCGCTCTTTTTTTGTTTGCAAACACACGCAAAAAACAAATTGTTTTTTTGTTTGAAAAAAGATACTATTAATGGTATCTATGATCACCTTTGATGACGAATCACAAAACCAACGAGTCTCTCAACTTCACAAACAAGAAGAAGAGCGTCTTGTTGAGATGTTATCAAAAAAATATGATCTTCCCTATCTTCAAATAACTCCGGAAATGATAGAGATCGAAGCGATTCCAATACTCGACGAACAAACGGCGCGAGATGCTTTTGTCGCCGTCTATGCAAAACCAACAAAAAAAGATATTTCTGTCGCAATCTTTTCTCCGAACAACCAAAAAACATTGGATGTTATAAATTCCTTAAAAGAAAAGGGTTTTACACCAAACGTTTCCATGACGTCGCGCGAAAGTCTTCGTATTGTATGGGATCGTTATAAAGAGATATCCAAAGCGCGCTCGGCGGACGTTGGAGTTTTAAATGTTGCAAATGATGATATTAGTGTTTTAATGGCGGGAATTTCAAACACCAAACAAATACGTGAAAAGATTGAGACGTTGATCAAGTCAAAAAAAACTCATCAGATGTCCAATCTTTTTGAATTCGTTCTTGCTGGAGCTTTTTCCGTTAAATCTTCCGATATACATATGGAGGCACAAGATGAAGGTGTTCGTATCAGATATCGTATCGATGGGGTTTTACAAGATATCGCTTTGATCGATCACGAACTTTATAAACGAATAAGCACGCGTATAAAATTACTTTCCGGTCTCAAATTAAACGTTCAAAAAGATACTCAGGACGGGCGTTTTAGTATTCGATTCAAAGACCTTGATGTTGAAATTCGAACCTCCATTCTTCCGGGACAATATGGTGAATCGGTGGTTTTGCGTATCTTGGATCCCGAATCTATTTCAGTTTCACTTGAAGGACTTGGGATTAACGAACATCTCCTTGAGATCATAAAAAACGAAATAACAAAACCAACAGGAATGATCCTTACGACCGGTCCGACTGGTTCAGGAAAAACAACCACACTTTACGCGTTCTTAAAAAAAGTACTGCAGCCTGATATTAAAATAATCACCATTGAAGATCCGATCGAGTATCACATCAAGAATATTGTTCAAACACAAGTAAACACCGCAACCAATTACACTTTTTTAAGCGGTTTGCGCGCAGCACTTCGCCAAGACCCAGACATTATCATGGTCGGCGAAATTCGTGACGGTGAAACGGCTAAAATAGCCATCAATGCCTCTCTTACAGGACATTTGGTACTTTCCACCATTCACACCAATTCAGCAGCGGGAACCATTCCGCGACTTGTTGATCTTGATATTAATCCAAAAGTCCTGTCCGCGGCATTAAGCCTTATTATCGCACAGCGCCTTGTAAGAAAATTATGTCCTTATTGTAAAAAAGAAATAACTCCAACAGAAAAAGAATCTTTGATCATAAAAAAGACGGTTGGGGAGATAAAGATCAAACTTCCCGGAGCAATTATCACAATGCCTGAAAAAATACTTGGAGCAAATCCTGACGGTTGTGAAAAATGTAATGGTTTGGGTTACAAAGGACGTGTTGGAATTTACGAAGCGGTGATTATGGATAAAGCTATCGAGGATATTCTTGATAAAAACCCAAGTGAACAAGAAATTGTAAAAGCTGCACTGCCACAAGGAATACTTTCAATGAAAGAAGATGGAATAATTAAAGTTCTGGAAGGAATAACCACCATAGATGAACTCAGTGGGGTTATCGACCTCGATTAATCTGAAAATAGAAAAAGAAAAAAACCACCATAAGGTGGTTTTTTGTTCGCAGAGAACTTCAAATGTCTCCTTTAGAAATGAAAGGAATTACTTAAACCCACACAATGTAAGGATAGACACAGCCTGTCTTAATAAAAAGACCACCACACCGTCCTTCAAAATGAAGAAATAAATAACAGGTATTGACCCCAGAGCAGAGCTTTGGACACAAATGGAGTTCGTTTCTCTCACTCAGTCTCGCAGTAGAACTGCGAGGTATTTACCTGATATTAGCTCCTCGGCTCGGAAATATAAAAGTTCCGCTACTCGCTACACTTTTATTTTTCTCTCGCTCTACGTCGCTAATAAAAATAACATAGGAAGTTCACTACGCACAAATTTTCAAAAAACATTTTTTGTTTTTCCAGCCCGCTAACCTCTAAATAATTTCTTTCAATTTAGAACTGAAAGTTAAGCTTTTCTCCTAAGGATATCCCCAGTAATTCTATAATAAATACAGGAACCAGAAAGTCCTCGGTTAAAAGCCATTTAAACACTCTTGCGAGACGTTTAATTATTTAGAGGTTAGTGAGCTGGAAAGAACGAAACAAACGTGATATACTTCTCTGCAAGTTACTAAGCTGTTCTTCTAATTTGGCACTAAAAGTTAAGCGTTTCTCTGAGGAGTATCCCAGTAGGTGCTGTAACGAGTACAGTAACCAGGATGTCCTTGATAAAAACCGTGTGTTGTCCTGTTTAACGAAGACAACAACAGCTTAGAAACTTACAGATAAATAACAACAAATAACATTTGTTGCACTAACATACAACGGCGATATTAATCTGTCAACTGCTTCGCGGAGTATACTATCACAAAAGAAATAAAATGTCAAGTGTCCCTACTTCAAAAAAAGAAACATTATTCCTCGACCAAACACTTCGACCAAGTACTTGGGATGATTATGTTGGTCAAAAAAAGATCAAGGAAAATTTAAAAATACTTCTGCAAGCCGCAAAAGAGCGCGGTCATACCCCTGAACATATATTATTTTACGGTCCACCAGGGCTTGGAAAAACAACACTCTCTCATTTGATTGCGACGGAAGTCGGTAGTCAAATGAAAATAACATCCGGTCCCGCAATTGATAAAGTTGGAGACCTCGCATCAATACTCACCAATCTTTCTCCCGGTGATATTTTATTTATAGATGAAATTCATCGTTTGAATAAAATGATTGAAGAAGTTTTATACCCCGCAATGGAATCGGGTGTTTTGGATATTATTATCGGCAAAGGCCCTTCGGCACGAACGATTCAATTAGAGTTGCCTCCTTTTACTTTGGTCGCAGCCACAACCAGAATGGCATTACTCTCTTCCCCACTACGTTCTCGTTTTTCTGGCGGAACATTCCGTTTGGAATATTATTCTGAAGATGAGATCAAGCAAATCGTTCAACGATCCGCGAATGTTCTCGGTTTTGAAATTGATGATGGTGCACTTACTGAAATTGCACTTCGTAGCCGATTCACGCCACGCACCGCGAATTACTTTTTAAAACGATGCCGCGATTTTGCGCAAGTTAACAAAACGCAACTTAATAAGAATACAGTTGTTGAAACATTACGACTTTTAGAAGTTGATAGTAAAGGACTTTTAGCGACCGACCGAGATCTTCTTTTAACCATCGTTGAAAAATTCAACGGCGGCCCCGTTGGTTTGAGTACGATCGCAGCTGCGCTTTCAGAAGATGTTGCAACCGTTGAAGAAGTCTATGAGCCATATTTAATGCGCTTGGGATTATTGGAAAGAACTCCGCGCGGACGCGTTGCCACAGATGCCGCCTATGACCATTTAGAATTGAAGCCTCCTCCGAGAATTTAATTCTTTCTTTTATTATTTTATCTCATTGGGACATCCGATGTCCCAATGAACGTAAAAAGGTATTATAACTTTTTACTTTATATAATAAAAAGCACGTTAAAAGCTTTTTATTATATAATTACGGCGTTCGCAAAAAATGAAAAAGAATTTTCACTTTTTACTCACTTGTAATTATAACTTTAAACTAAATTTCATGTCAGGACACAATAAATTTTCAAAGATCAAAAACAAAAAAGCTGCGAGCGATGCAAAAAAAAGCCAGTCTTTTTCAAAGTTGGTAAAACTTATTCAACAAGAAGCTAAAATCTCAAAAGGAAATCTTACTTCCCCGGGACTTAAAGCTGTTATTGAAAAAGCAAAAGCTGATAACATGCCCAAAGATACGATTGATCGCGCAATTAAAAAAGGAGCTTCAAACGATACCGCTTCAATGGAATCCGTAACTTTTGAAACCTATGGCCCGGGAGGTTGCGGACTTATCATCACCGGTCTTACCGACAATGTAAACCGAACCGCCGCCGAGATTAAACATCTTTTAAGTAAAAACGGTTTTCAACTCGCTGCCCCCGGATCAGCCTCATGGGCCTTCGAAAAAACCGCCGAGGGTTGGGACGCCAAAACAATGGTTCAAATTTCCGATGAAGATGGAGAAAAACTAGAAAGGATCATGGACGAATTGGATGACCATGACGATGTACAAGAGGTATACACGAATGCGGAATAAACGAGTATTAGTATAAAGTATTGGTATTCAGTATTAAAAAAACTCACTTCTATAATGAAGTGGGTTTTTTGTTTAAACATTTTTTCTAATTCTTTCCTTCAAAATCTATTAAAATCTGTAAATATTTCGATTGAATTTCTTCAGAAATTTGAGGATGTATAAGTTTTGAAATTTCTCCATCGTTTTCAATAATTTTGTTTATTTCATCAAAATAAAAACCGTCTAATGTTGCAACAAATAAATAAGAAGGATTCCATGATTCAGCCATTCTTTTTGCAGCTTTTAGAACATAACCCGAGTTAAGTTTTCTTTCATATTTAACTTCTATAAGTCGTACTTCTTTTGTTTGTTGGTTTATAACGGCAAAATCAGGGGCTGTTCTTAATGTTTCCAGAGTAATATTATTTTCATCGTATCCTTGTTGAACTAATTCAGGAATGATTTTTTCATATCCAAATTCTAGAACAGTGAAAGATTTTGTTTCACGAAGCATCTGTGCGAAAACTGTTTCCGCAATCTTTCCTTTAACTAAATTTATCGCAAATGGAATATGGTTCATTTTTTAATTTTCTTTTTACAAAATAATTCTTCTTATTATAGCAAGAAATAGTAATAACAAATAGACATTCCAGAGGTCGTCGTCCTTGCGAGGAGGAACGACGCGGCAATCCAGGAGTATGTGCCACAAATTCCTGGATTGCCGCGCTGCGCTCGCAAGGACAACGTCTCGTTTTTAGACTCGAACGTTAAAAAACTCAAATTGGGACATCCGACGTCCCAACTTGGAAAAACACAACCTAAAAAAAGCCTGTAATCCGTTGTGGTTTTATGTACGAGGTCCAACCTCGTACATAAAACTTTTATCGTTATGACTTTATGGACTTTTGACTTTACGGACTTTATACTGTTTATATGAAAATCTTAGGAATCGACCCTGGCTACGAACGTGTTGGAATTGCTGTGCTTGAAAAAAAAGATCGGGAAAAAGAAACTTTGATCTTTTCAGAATGTTTTAAAACTGATGCTAAACTTTCTTTTAACGACCGATTGTTTTTAGTGGGGAAAGAAATTGATCGGGTGTGTTCGGAATTTTCTCCGGAATTACTTTCTATTGAAACTTTGTTTTTTAATACCAATCAAAAATCTGCCATCAATGTGGCTGAGGCGCGTGGAGTTATTATTTATGAAGCAAAACGACACAACCTTCGTGTGTACGAATATTCTCCGTTGCAGATCAAAAATGCAGTGACGGGGTATGGGCGAGCAACAAAGAATCAAGTTGACATTATGGTTGGACAATTAATGTCTATTCCTAAAACAGTCAAACAAGACGATGAAATGGATGCAATCGCCGCAGCACTCACTTGTTTTGCATCATATAAAAATGAAGCACTGTAAGTTTTTTTTACGACTCAAAAAAAGTTTTTTCAAAAGCACTTGCCAGAAAAAAATAAATTTGATATACCATAGTCACATAATATTTAAACATTACCCATATTTTTTAAAATAACATCATATGAAAATTTACGAAGATAACCTTACTGGTTTGAACAATATCGAAACATACGAAAGAGAAGAGGATGAAAATGAGATAGAAGAAGAAGCTTTACCTGTTATAGAAAAAATGGATGACACAGAAGAAGAGTAATTTTCTTTTCAAGATCATTTTTTAAACACACTTTTTGGTTCGAACTTTTAAACAACCTTGATAACCCAAGGTGTTTAAATGTGTGTACAATACCTGTGCACAACCTGTGTATTACCCATGGTATAAGGTGTCAATTTAACGTGTATAATTAAAATATATGGTTTTACATTTCATAAAAAAAGCGCTTCGAAAACGCCGTTTGAATAAAAATAAAGAAGTTATTATTCATATCGCAAAAGATGTTGGGTTATTACTGACAGCTTTGATTTTCTTCGGTTTCGGAATTCTTTTGGTATGGGCAGCAATACTTAAAATGCCTGATTTTTCAACGATCGACAAAGGTCCTGACACAGGTTCAACACAAATTTATGATAGAACAGGAAAAGTGTTGTTATACGATACCCACGCGGCGGTCAATAAAAAAACGGTGCCTTTTTCAGAGATCTCAGATAACATAAAACATGCTTCAATAGCAATCGAAGATAAAGATTTCTATCGTCATTTTGGAATACAACCAACGTCGATCATACGCGCTATTTTTGCAAATCTTGGGGCGGGCAGTTTTTCGCAAGGTGGTTCAACAATAACACAACAGGTCGTAAAGAATACACTTCTCACCAAAGACAAAACAATCTCAAGAAAATTAAAAGAGTGGGTTCTTTCACTTAAGATCGAGCGTGTATATACCAAAGACGAGATACTCGGGCTTTATCTCAACGGAGCACCATATGGCGGAAACATCTACGGCGTTGAACAAGCGAGTTTGATGTTCTTTGAAAAACATGCAAAAGACGTCACACTCGCCGAAGCTGCATATCTCGCTGCGCTTCCACAACGACCCACAACACTGTCTCCTTATGGGAATCATACCGATCTTCTTGAAGAGCGAAAAAACCTCGTCTTGAAGCAAATGCTCGATCAGGGATATATAAAAGAATCTGAATACAAAAAAGCGCTCGCTGAAAAAGTGGTGTTCGGAAAACAATCGTCACGTGGTTTCTTAGCACCCCATTTTGTTACGTGGGTCATGGAACAAATATCACAAGAATACGGCGAGCGTGCAACTCAAGAAAATGGCTACAAAGTCATAACCACCCTTGATTACAATCTCCAAAAACAAGCTGAGGCAATTGTTGCAAAACATGGTGCTGAAAATGAAATAAAGTTCAAAGCAAAGAATGCAAGTATGGTCGGAATCGATCCGAAGACTGGAGAAATACTCGTCATGGTTGGATCACGAAATTATTTTGATGTAAAGAACGATGGTAATTTCAATGTTGCATTATCAAAGAACCGCCAACCAGGTTCGTCTTTTAAACCTTTTGTCTATGCAACGGCTTTTATGAAAGGATATACTCCTGACACTGTTCTTTTCAATCTTAGAACACAATTCTCAACAACGTGCGACGCATATGGAAATCCACTTGCCGGCTATACAAAAAGTTCTTGTTTTATGCCCGTCAACTACGACGGGAAATATAGCGGTCCAATGACTTTGCGTGATGCACTTGCTCAATCGGTGAATATTCCAGCGGTAAAACTGCTTTACTTGGCAGGAACCGCAGATTCTATTATAACAGCGCAAAAAATGGGTATCTCCAGCCTTGGAAATACCGACTCGCACGACCTTACTCTTGTTCTCGGTAGCGGCGGTGTCTCCCCTCTTGAAATGACGAGCGCATATGGTGTTTTTGCAAACGAGGGTGTTCGTGTTCCTTATCAAAATATTCTTCGTATTGAAGATAAAGATGGAAACATATTAAAAGAAAACACTGTCACAACAACTGAACAAGTCATTCCAAAAAATATTGCTCTTCAGATCTCCAGTGTTCTTTCCGACAACGTCGCTCGTGCTCCGGCTTTCGGAGAGAATTCAGCTTTGAGTTTTGGAGATCGGGATGTCGCGGTAAAAACAGGTACCACCAATGATTATCGCGATGCTTGGATCGTTGGTTATACACCATCGTTCGCACTCGGTGCATGGGTTGGAAACAATAATAATACTTCAATGGAAAAAAAGGTGGCAGGATTCATCGTTGCTCCAATGTGGAACGAAATGATGAATGTCGTATTAGTCTCATCACCAACGGAAGAATTCTTTCAAAAACCTGAATCAACTACAACTTTCAACTCAAAACCAGTACTTCGTGGAATTTGGCAAGGAAATGAACATTATCTTGTTGATAGTATCTCGGGAAAATTGGCGACCGACAAAACTCCTCAAAAACTCATTCAAGAGAAAATTGCTCAAGATGTTCATAGTATTTTGTACTGGGTAGATAAAAATGATCCGCTTGGAGCTCGACCTTCAAATCCTGCGAACGACCCACAATTCAATCTTTGGGAAACACCGATCAGAAAATGGGCAATGGAAAATGGTTATGGAGCTACCGAATCAATAACGTCGCCAAACGGTTATGATGATGTTCACACCACAAACAACACACCGAGAATAATCATCGCTCAACCGTCAAACAGTGTAACAATATCAAAGAACGATCCGTATACCATATCGATCTCACACAGTGGAACATATCAATTGGATCATGTTGATTATTTTGTAAACAATGAACTTGTTGGCACAGTAGAATCAGAACCATTTTCACTCACTTTTACACCAAACACTCTATCTTCTATCAAAGACTCAAATAATGAATTGAAAGCTGTCGGATATGATTCAATTCTAAACACAGGAAGTGTGACGACCATATTCAACATTCAATAGTTGATGTTTTACAGAGAATTTAAGAGGATATAAAAAAGAAGGAGAATAAATTTCCTTCTTTTTTTAACTATATTTTTAATTTTCAATGATCAATTCACAATTTTCAATAAATTTACAATGACCTAATTTTCTTGAGCGTTTAGCGATTAGAAAATGGAAATACTCTTGTGGTGGAAACAATTTTCAAATCTAACATCTGTGTTTGAAAATTTATCATTGGACTTTGAAAATTCATTGAAAATTGGAATTTGTAAATTGAAAATTTTTTACCTTATATTAACAAGCTTTTTCCCTGTTCGCGTATTTACTTCATTTAAAATATCCTGTTTTCTCATAAACATCTCATTCTTTATCGCGGGATTTGTTTTTACCAATATCTCTCCATTTTTAACGTTAATATTTTCAATACCGATCATAACTCCTATTTTTTCAAAAACAGTTGCAGAAAAAGCCTTCCGTACCGATTCATCGGGAGCTGTAACGTTTTGAAAACGTCTGAAAAATGAAGATAGATGATCGAGAGCCATTGTTGTTTTTGACCGCCAAGCTTACTTATTCATTGGTTTGACGAGATATATAAATGAGGCATCTGAAGTGCCTACAACGATCAAAACTTCTCGTTTAGAGTCATATTTAAGTACAACACTGTCCGAATGAATTGATTGAAAACCATCTTGAATATATCGGTAGTTGAAATTAACATCAAAAGAGTCACCTTTTGTTGTCGCATCAATCGTTGTCATATTCTCTCCCACATCGGAATTTCTTGAACTGATCTCAAAAGTCTTTCGTTCCGCATCCGCCTTAATCTTTATTTTATTGAATTTATCAGCAAAAACATTCGTAAGTTTGAGCGCGTTCAAAATATCTTCTTTCACCACTGTCACATCAGACGTAAAAGCTTTCGGAATGATCTGTCGATAGTCGGGATAATTTCCATTTACCACACGCGAGGTTAAATACATTTCTTCGGTTTCGAAAGATATCTGATTCTTATCAAAAGTCACCGTACATTCTCCCGTCGTTGTTTCGAGTATTTTGATTATGTCATGAATATTCTTGATCGGAAGGATCACACCGTCGAATTCAACTTTTCCAACATTTTTGATCTTTTTTTCTGCAAGACGGAATGAATCGGTTGAAACGAAGACGATTGAATCGTTATCGCAATACATATACACACTGGAAATTTCAGGTTTAATATCGGATGTTGCAGAAGCATACCAAACTGATTTTGCTCCGAGCACAATACTTTCAATAGCGATCTTAAAAGACGTTCCTTCTTTAATACGCGGAATGATCGGAAAATCCTCACTATTAAAGCTTTTTACCAATGTGGTATTTTTGTCGTTAGAAATAACGAGATTTTCGTTTACTTTTTCAAGTTCAACATTTTGTCCCGAGGAAAGACCTGAAAAAATTCCATTTACAATATTTGCCGGCACAGCAACTTTACCTTCTTTTTCAATTTTTGCGGGAACTTTAAATTCAACACCAACATTAAGATTTGTCGCAAGGACGGTCAATGTATTTTTTTCCGTACGCAAAAGTAACGAACTTAAAATAGGAAGTCCGATATTCTTCCCTGTAACACGTTCCGCTTGTGTTATTCGTTCTTTTAGTTTTTCTCTAGAGCAAGATATTTTCATGGGGATAGTGTGTTTAAGTACTTACTATATATAAATAACTATTATTACTATTAGTAGTGTGGATAAGTGGATAAGTTGTTTTTATCTTTTTATTGTAATGGTTTTTGAATAAAAAATTTCCGTGCTTTCTGTGAATAAAATTTTACAATATGTGCACTGTGTATTATTTTTGAATTTTTAGTGTGTAAAACTTTTTTTATACACAGTATTGTTCCATAGTTATGGTATGTCCAAGCACTGTTTATACACAGTGCCGTTACAACTTATTCATTACTGTTTGTGGTGTAAATTTTCATTTGTTAACGAATCATTTTTAATGTTTAAATACTGAATTTGATAAGTTGTAACGGTATTAAAACATTGCGCGCAGTTGTTCAATCTCTTGATTCAGTAAATTATCCGTAATAAGATCTTTTCTAATTTTGTCGCACGAGTGAATGACCGTTGTATGATCTCGTCCGCCAAGTTCTTGTCCAATCGACGGGTATGATACGTTGAAATCCTCTCTTAAAAGATACATAACAACTTGGCGTGGCTTAACCACTTCCTTTCTTCGAGTTTTTTCGTATATAGTTTCCTCACTTAAACTATAGAAATTGCTGACGACCTTAATAACATCCTTGATCGAGATCGATTTTTTCGGTTTTGAATTGTTCTTAAGGATCGACTTGATCTCGTTCAAACTCAACTCGCGGTTCTTCATTTGCGATTGCATAATGACCGAGTTTAAAATACCTTCGAGTTCGCGAATGTTCCCTTCTATTGTTGAGGCAATTAAATTCACCGCGTCGTCTGATATTGGAAAATTATTCAAACGCGCTTTTTCTTTAAGAATAATCGTACGTGATTCATGTTCAGGCATTGAAACATCAACGATCATTCCGGCACCAAAACGTGATTTCAGACGTTCCTCAATTTCAGGAATATAATTCGGATGTTTATCTGACGAGAAGATAATTTGTTTATTATTGTCGTAGAGTGTGTTGAACACGTGAAAAAGTTCTTCTTGCGTTTTTTCTTTATTTGAAAGAAATTGAATATCGTCCATGATCAAGAAATCATATTTACGATGTTTTTCCTTGAATTCGTTTATCTTTCCCGATTGTAAAGAAGAAATATAATCCATTGAGAATTTTTCATAGGTCATATAATGAACCTTTTTCTCAGGACATGTTTTTTTAATGTGATTTCCAATTGCTTGAATAAGATGTGTCTTCCCTAATCCTGTTGGACCATAGATAAAGAGTGGGTTATACATAACCCCCGGTTTCTTTATGATAGCTTGCGCCGCCGCATGAGAGAGTTCGTTGAAAGCGCCGATAATGAAATTATCAAATGTATATTTTGGATTGAGATTATCCTCTTTGTTTATATAAAGGTCGTTCAACGGAAGCTCGGTATTAAGGCGTTGTTGCTCCGGTTCGCGTTTTGTTTCGGTATTTTCTCGACATACAACATATTCCAAACCGCGAACATGTTCATTTCTGTCACGTAATGCTTTAAGAATATTTTTATGATACTTGGTTTCGAGCCATTCCTTCACAAACATGTTTGGAACACCGAGAAAAATAATACCATCTTCTTGTTTTGCAATATGAGTATTTTTGAACCACGTGCTGAAATTCGCTTTTGAAACGATTGATTCTATTTCGACGAGCGCTTCATCCCAGAGTTCTTTATTGCTTAACATGTTTGTGTTAATTGATTAGCGATTAACTTTTTTTATTTCAATCGTATTAGGTACCCCACTATTATATCCATAAACGTTAACAAGAGAACTTCCCAAACACGAAAACTTATGTTCATAAGATGTGGATAATTTGTTTATATGTGCCATGTTTGAAAAACTTGCAAAAGGAAGAAAATGAGAATTGTGTTTTATAAAGGTTGATTTTTGTAAATAAATGTATATAATCTGTCATATGTCACAAACATATAATCCTAAAGTACAAAAAAGACAAACAACCCACGGATTTTTGGTTCGACAGGCAACAGCTGGTGGTAAGAACGTTATCAAGCGACGACGTGCGATCGGCCGAAAGAAATTGTCTGTATAAAGAATAAGGTTGTTTAAAGGCGGTTTCGCTTTTTTAAATTTGTTATGTTATCAAGAAAGAACCGTGTTCCACGAGAACTTTTTCCCTTTTTGTTAAAAAACGGGAAAAAATATGCTTCAGCGCATATATTTCTCAGAGTTGCACGGTTTTCTGAAGAAAATCGGGTTTTAAATACCCAGTTTTCTTTTGTTGTTTCTGCGAAAGTTGCAAAAAAGGCGGTTGACCGCAATAGACTACGCCGCATTGGATATGAAATAGTGGGAAAAGATGTGGATAACTTTAAAAATGGCTTTGTTGCAGTCTTTTTTTATACAAAAGATGCACTCAAAACTAGTAAAAAAGAGCTTTTGAATGAGATAAACACCTTACTAAAACAGGCTGGGTTGTTTAAAAATTGATTTAAGGGGTTTTGGCGGGCTTTTCTAAAACACGAATATTCGCCTCTGGGCGAATTTCTCCACTCACCCGCTTGCGAAGCGGGTTCTGTGAGGTGAGGAATGGGCTAGGGACCCATTCTGCAAGACTCATTGAGAGCTTTTGTGAGATACGAAACAAAAGATCCAATGAGTGGACAGCTTCTGTAAGGAGACGAAAAGCCCGCCTAGTACCGTTACAAGTTAATTTTTGCCACCATACATATAACAAAAGTTGCTGTGCAAAAAGGATTTTGAGTGATTGCATACAGCATGAACTAACTTGTAACGGCACTAGGGGGAGACTCTACGAAACGTATGAAAAAAATATTTTATATTAATAACCGTCCCCGTCCGTCTTTGCGAGGAGGTACGACGAAGCAATCCAGGAGTTGGTGGTATAAACCCCTGGATTGCCGCGCTGCGCTCGCAAAGACGGAACGGTTTGTAAAAAAAGTCGTTATCTGGCTTATTCGTAAATACCAGAAAATACTCTCCCCCGACACGGGGATTCCGCACAAACTTGGGCTTTCTCGAGGGGTTTGTGTTTTTTATCCTACCTGCTCTGAATACATGATCCAAGCGGTTGAAAAATATGGGGTTGTTCTTGGTTTGGTCAAAGGAGCTCGACGAATACTTCGTTGTCACCCATGGCAGAAAAATCATATTGACCCACTTACCTAAAAGATTTTTAATATTTTTTTGAGCCTCATTTCTTTTGCAAAAAAGGAAAAAAAACGGTAGAATGGCGTCATGTTTAATACATTTTTATATCAACCACTCTACAATGGTTTTGTTAGTTTGGTGAGCATTATGCCATTCAATGATGTTGGTCTCGCGATCATTCTTTTAACGATCTTTGTTAAGTTGATACTTTTCCCTCTCTCTCATAAACAATCAAAAGCACAGGCTAAAATGAAACAACTTGAGCCACATATTCAGGCGATCAAGGAAAAACACAAAAACGATAAACTTCAACAAAATCAAAAAATGATGGAGTTGTATAAAGAACATAATATCAATCCCCTTGCAGGATGTCTGCCAGTATTGGTACAGTTGCCAATAATCATTGCTTTGTATTTTGTTTTTATGAATGGAATCAAAGATGGTGTTGTTGATACAACAAAACTTTATTCTTTTGTACATCCGATCCCTTTAAATATGATGTTTTTGGGTTTCGTTGATCTTATGAGTAAAAATTGGGTACTGGCTCTTTTGGCAGGTGTAACACAATTCTTCCAAATGAAACTGGCGATGCCTATAGCAAAAAAACCCGAAACAACCAAAGATGGGGAGTTGAGTTTTAAAGATGAGTTTGCTAAAAATATGAGTATGCAGATGCAGTATATGCTCCCTGTAATGATCACCTATTTTGCATGGATACTGTCAGCTGCGATAGCGTTATATTTTGTTGTTGGTAATATTTTTGTAATATTTCAAGAATTATTCGTTAAAAAACAAATGAAGGAACAAGTAGATAATAATAAAAAATAAAAGAATACCTCGTATTTCAAAAAAATTAATCGTAATAAAATAAAAAAATGAACCTGGATAAAATAAAAACAATCATAGAAGAAATGCTCGCACATATGAATATGGAAGCGGAGGTTTCTGTGGTGGACGATGAAGAGGTTCATTTACCGTTCGTTATTATTTCAGCAAAAGACCCGAATCTTTTGATTGGATACAAAGGTGAGACATTGATGGCGCTCAGTCATATTATGAAAAAGATCGCTGAAGTTGGTCAAGACGTGGAAGGTCCTGAGAAATTATCTTTCATTATCGATGTAAACGGGTATCAGAAGAAACGAATTGGTGAAATAAAGGACAAATCACGAATTTTGGTTGAACGAGCTCGTTACTACAAGAGTTCTGTAGAAATGGAACCGATGTCTCCCTACGAAAGAATGATTGTGCATTCCCTTTTCTCTGCTGACACCCAAATAAAAACAGCTTCCGACGGATTCGGAAGAGATCGACATGTTGTGTTTGAATATATAGGGGAATAAAAAAAGCCTGCCCGAACCGACTATGGTCGGGGCGGGTTATAAAGTACAACAGAACAAAAAAAACAACGCGAACTATTAATAGTTCGCGTTGTTTTTTAAGAGTTAAGTAGCAAAAGTAGTTGATAATTTCTTCTTTTTTTGTTGACTTAAATACGTTGAAACGAGAACTTTTTGTCTGAAAATATTTGTTCCTCTGTGACGATGTAAAAGCTCAACAAGCG
>Ga0172379_10004145_pt1 | contig 21847 bp, 24 predicted proteins | sample GrowelOW334metaG_FD_119756 | JGI IMG/M metagenome (GOLD analysis project Ga0172379, IMG submission 119756) | Groundwater microbial communities from an aquifer near a municipal landfill in Southern Ontario, Canada - Groundwater well OW334 metaG | ecosystem: Environmental > Aquatic > Deep... | reverse complement strand
GATTTAGGCAGTAGTAGGGGTGGTTTTTGTCTAGAATTAATTGAAAAATGTCCACAACTACAAATTACTGGAGTAGATAATAGTTTAATAAGAATATTGATTTCAAAAATACGAGCATTTATTGAAAGTAAAAAAATAAGATTTACGCAACAAAATATTTTTAAAACAGATGTGTCAAAAGCTGAAATAATTTATATTTACATTCCACGTATATTACTACCAGAACTAGCTATTAAACTCGAAAAAGAAATGAGTAAAGATAGTATAGTAATTACTAGCAGAATTATTTTTTTAAATTGGAAACCTAATCTTGTCGTTCCCAAAAACATAGAGGGCGAAGAAGATATATTTATTTACAAATTTCCATTTTTGAAAGCAAAATAAATTTAATTTAAATGAGATCTAACCCTTCCCACACACATCCCTGTATGTGGGAAGGATTGATTGACTGCCTAATAGGTTGGGCTACCATCGGGGTATATACCCTTTTCGTCAGCGATACTGCAAGTTCTTCGCATACCGCTGAAATCTGAACACCCGTGCCCACACGCCGGGTCTTCACCGTGGATGATAACCCTAACACACCCACACGACCATTCGGTAATCTCTGCGGTTGCATCACACCCTTGGCTGGCATGATCACAACTTTTCGTGTACTCGCGTGTTATATACGCTGCCATAGAATCCTCTCCTGTTGAAGAACGTATCGAACCAAGCAGAACAATGCCGAATGTAAAGTTCCCTTGGCTATCTTTTTTTATTATACCATTTTTAAATATTTTTGCAAATATTATTTAAGAAATGCTGTTTTTACGAAACATGTGGTAGAATTTCAGAATAGACATAGTTATTATGGAAGAACAGCCAGAAAACAAACCTAATACTCTTTTCATAACAGCATTATTGATATGCGTCTTGGTTTCTATTGCTGTCTCTTTTTATTTTTTTTACTATAAAAAAGATTACGAATTCGTCGTGGAAGTCGCTTGTGATGTGACAAAAGAAACTTGTTTCCAAAGAGATTGTACAAATCCGGACGACTGCCCGCCCAATGGGCTGGCGGATTTTAAGAGATACAGTCTAAATGCGGGAGATTTCAGTAAATGCGAGAACGAAGATTGCGAAAATGCTTGTGAAACAGAAACAATCAAATGCGAACCGATAGAATGCGCCGTAGATGAAATAATGGGAGAATCATGCAGTGTATTAGGACAACCCGCAATCGCAGAATAGTATGCAATAATTGTTGTTTTTATGGTAATTTTATACTATATATTAATTCTTCTTTTGTTTTTTCTTATTTCTTTATCTTTCCTTTTTCTTTTAACCCCACTTTTCTCACTCATTCCTTTTGTCCCCGTACGAAAGAAAATTTTAAATGAAATAATTTCAGCGCTAGAACTCAACGAACAAAGTGTTCTTTATGATCTTGGATGCGGTGATGGGCGAGTTCTTTTTACAGCCTTAAAGGTAAATCCGAATATTGTTTGCGTCGGCATTGAGATTTCCCCGTTTCCCTTTTTACTTGCCAAAATGAAAGAATTCTTCTGCGTTTCAAAAGACATTGATATTTCGTACGGGGATTTTTTTAAGGTAGACGTTTCTCCAGCGTCTCACATTTTTTTATATCTTTTCCCGAGAGTTTTAGATGCTCTCCTGCCCAAACTTGAAAAAGAATTGCAGATTGGCTCAAGAGTTGTTTCTTGTGATTTTTATTTTTCCAAGAGAAAACCGGATAAAATATTAGAAATAAAGGCGACAAAGTGGCAAAAAAACAAGAGACTTTATATTTATGACTTTTAGTTTAAAGGGGAAGTAAAAAATATTTCAATGAAAAAGAGGATAGCCCGTGGAGAAATTAATCTTCTTTAATTTAAGTGATGATATCTTTTAGTATTTTACCGTCTTCAACAATACCGTATGCGCAAAAAACAGTTTTTTTCCAACGCTGTGGTAATTCATTATATGCGTTCAATAAATCAGCAAAATAAATATTAAGAATTGTGCCATGAGTAACTACAAGTATTGTTTTGTCAGGATTTTTTTTAAAAATATAATTAATACCTTGCTTAAAGCGAGAGAGAGCAGCATTCCCCGATTCACCATCAAATGCGCGATAACTCAAATTCTCTAATTGTTTAATTTTTTCAGCTTCAAACTCTTCTTTTGTTAGAAATTTATCTCCTCTTTTTACTTCATTAAAAAAAGCTAGGGGTTGAAAATCTTTTTTTATTTTTTGCGCTAAAGGCAGAACTGTTAGAGTGGTCTTTTTCTCTTCAGAAACATAAATGACATCTACGCTATTCATGTCAGGCAAAGTAGCTACACTTTCAGCTTGTTTTTTACCTATTTCTGAAAGACCCCAAAGAGCCGCATTTACATTTGGATCTTTTAGAGGATAAGCGTGTCGAAGAAAAATAATTTTATTCCTTACCATAATATATTCATTATAAATAATTTTAAACAAAATCAAAACCTCGCTTTCGCGGGGTTTCTCGAAGCCTTTCGGCACTTTGTATATTTGGTATAATAAAACGGAGAAAAAAGTCAAGGTGTAGGGGTAATATGCACACATATATAGTGGTTTCTCCTAAAATGGATAATAGTGGCTGTCCTCTATTATCCCAAAAAAACTATTTTGGTTGAACATAATATTAGTGAATTAAAATTAATAATATAAATATATGCCCAATGAAAAACAATTAATTCATTCTGCGGTTTATGGAATCTTAAAAAAAAGCAGCAAATTTTTATTGATGAAGAGATTTAATACGGGATATAAGGATGGATTTTTTACACTTCCAGCGGGACATATAGAAAAAGATGAACTGCCCAAAGAAACAATGCTTCGCGAATTGAAAGAGGAAACGGGATTATTTTGTGATATTGAATCAATCATTCCTGTGCATGTAATGTATAGAATATGTGATTCTGGCAGAACTTATGTAGATTATTATTTTGAAATTTTAAAATATAATGGCAATCCAGAAATCAAAGAACCCGAAAAATGTGACTATGTTGATTGGTATGACATGGAAGATATTCCTGAAAATACATTGCCACATATAAAAACTGCATTAAATCATACAAAGAACAAAGTTCCGATATCCGAAATGCGGGAATAATAATACATATTATATACAAAAAATGACAATTTTAGAAAAAGATTTTGAGACCATCAGTAAAGAATTATTGGAAAGATCCAGCAAAGATAAAATAGAAAAAAACGCAGTAAGGCTTGTAATAAAACAAAACAATGCCGTTTTGATGCTGAAACGAACGAAGAATGATCACTTCCCGGATTTATACGAACCGCCAGGAGGCGGGCTCGAAGAAAATGAAGATATTTTTTCCGCAGGTAAAAGAGAATTGTATGAGGAAACAGGCTTATCTATAAAAGAGTTTATATCAACACCAGAGAGTTATGATTTTCATAACGTTTCCTTAAAAAAGTATCGCGGATATGTGCTCAATATTTTACTTGAGAAAGGAGAGATAATTTTAAATCCGGATGAGCATAGTGAATATAGATGGGTTGTGGCTTCTGAATTAGATAGTTTGCCAATGTTTGATAATATTAGGAAAATAATAAAAAAATTCTTTTAAAGTAAATTAGCAACATAATGAATTGAGGAAGTTGTTTTTATACCATTTTTTGATATTTTTGAAAACAATGGTGACTGTCCCCTATTTCCCACTCTTTTTATAACAGCATTATTGATATGCGTCTTGGTTTCTATTGCTGTCTCTTTTTATTTTTTTTATTACAAAAAAGATTACAAATTCGTCGTGGAAGTTCCATGCGATATATCTAAGGAAATTTGTTTCCAGCGCGATTGTTCTAATCCGGACGACTGTCCGCCTAATGGACTTTCTGATTTTAAAAGATATAGCTTAAATGCGGGAGATTTCAAAAACTGTGAAAATGAAGACTGCGCTAACGCTTGTGAAACAGAAACAATCAAATGCGAACTGATAGAATGTGCTGAAGATGAAATAATGGGAGAATCATGTAGCTCTCCAGAAAGTCCAGTAAATTAATATAAATTATTTATCAAAAATACATTTCCCTGTTAAATTGTTTTCTTTTTTATACTTTTCCCAAAGTTTTAAATAGGCTCCATTTATCTTTTCATTTTTTTCTAAACCAAGACTTTCTATAGACTTTTCTATATCTTTTTGTTCGCCTTCTAATTCAACAAAATAACCAAAGGGCAATTCGTCTACAATAAAATCACAATTATTTATCAATCCTAGCTTGTAACGTTTTTTTTCAAAAATATGTTCAACGCAATACCCCAAAGCTTTAAACATAAGCCTAGCCGCCCCTACTTTACTTGCTTCTATTTCAAATTCATATTCATCTCTTTCAAACATACTAGAATTAGTGTTCGTTTTTACTTTTACTGACACTAAAGCAACATCTTCCATGTCTTTAATTCTAGGGAAAATTCCCTTAGCCATATTTTCATAATTTTCAGTAAAATAACCATAAGTTCTTTCAAACTGAAAATCTGACTTGTCTTTAATAAATCTATTAAATGTTTCTTTATCTATTTTAATTTTTATTTCTATCTCCTTGTTCATTTTAGTAATATCCACCTGATTTTTTAGGATACGGTTTCAAATATTTAGTTTTATCTTTTATCCCTGCTAATAAATAGCATCTTCGCCTATCCCAACAACAAGGACAAGTTCCGCAATGTATCCGGCTCGGTTTTATACATGTTCTAGTTTTTGATAAGTCTAAACCATTTTCTTTGCAATATCCAATCAATACTTCTTTGTCATAATAATTTCCTAATTCTAATTCAATTGGTAGAGAAATATATTGAAAATTATAATCATTTAAGATATGACAAGTTTCAAGATTTAATATTCGTTGCCAAGTAAGAGAACAATGAAATGATGTATCGCTTGCAACGTGGGCTATAAATACAGTATTAACTTTTTTCCCTTTATTTTGCAAAGACACAGCGTACTCCATTCCTGTAAGGAATATAATTGAATTTCTTGCCGGATATGAAATATGCGCTGAGTGTTCTTTTTCGTAATATTTTTTCTTAACTTCCCTTAAATCATCTTTATATTCTTTGGCGGGAGTATTTACTTTTATTTCTTTTGTTTTGTTATAAAGTTTAGGAAATTTTTTTTTAAATAATTTGTCATAATAATCAACCGAAGCCTTTTCCCATTTATAACAAGATTGTCCTCGATTAATAAAAAAAGGAAACACTTCATAGCCAAATTCATTCATCAAAATAAAGATATTAGATACCGCATCTGCACCGCCTGACATGCAGCACACAACTGGGCTTCCTTTTTTGGGCATCTTTACAACATAACCTCTTTTGTTTTTAAAAATTTTATTAATGGAGTTTACAACATACATATCTTCATTAACCTTATCTTTAAATTCTATTGGTCCTTTATTTTTCATTAACATCATACATTTTCTTCATGTTTTTTATATTTTTTTAATAATTCTTGCGCATCATAAATATTTTCAGTATAAATATGGGCATCAGTTATCATTCCGTCCAAATTGCCTATATCAATCTTTTTATTAAGATTTTTTTCTAACCTTTCTGCTATCTTTTCTGACATTGTTGCAATTGCAACAAAATTACCTACTCCTTTTTGATAAGCATCCATTGATCTTGCTGTAAAAATTGTATTCATCCTATAGCCCCCCCCCTCATTTTCTAAAAGTCTAAATTGCACTGTAGTTATACAAGGGAGATAGTCATCTTTGGGATTAGCTAAAACCGCTTTATAGTCATCCCAATGGATAAAAGAAATAACTGCTTTTTTACTTTCCGGAATTAAACTCAACCTCTCCACCACATAATCCATCATTTTTCCCTCTTGCATTCTTGCATAATAACTTTTACTTCCCCTAGAAAAAGAAGGATTAATATCAAAATCGTACATCTCGGGTTCTTTGAAAGTTAAATCTAGTATCTTTTGAATATTCTTTTTATCTGCATATTTTTCTAATATGGGATCTGTTACATGTTGAAAGGAAGACCTAACTCTTATATTTTGAAGTGATATCCTTCTTCTTCCTTCATCAACAGTTTCTTCTCCATTTTTCAACACAGATTCAATCAAGGAAAGCCATGTAGATCCTATTCTTTCCCCGTAGACACATACCCCAAAAGGTTCTAATTTTATATACATATATCCTTTTTGTCCCGTTTATTTATAACAAAAATATTGTACAATAAAATATTAAATAATGCAAATTTTTTCGTTATGGTTCAATACCTTGGAAACACCTAGGATAAAATGAAGAGCATGTCATACACAATAAATACATATGTGCTAAAATAGCCATATGCTCGGAAAAGCTTTAAAGCAGGTAAATTAATACTATGACCATCGGCGACTATAATAAAATAATGGCTGACCGAAAGCTTTTTAATAAAACTGTTTACACACCCATGTCGGAAGCGCTTAGACTTTTAGATGAAAGAAGGAAAGACCCGGAATTGATGGCAAAAATAGAGAAATTGTTAAATGGCGACATTCCAGAAATTTTAAAAAATAAAAAATGCGGTGTATTATTTAGACAGATTGCCACACCAAATAAAGAAAACAAGTATTTTATAGACATAACTACGGAAAATGGATTAAGGCCCATCTTCTTTGAGTATTTTGATGATAAGTTTACTTCAAATAATGAATACAAACATTCATTAGGTCAACTTCGTATTAGTAGTTCTGTTAATAAAAATGGTAATTATCTTGTGGAAAAAATTAATATTATGGATTTTAATAAAAATAATGGTAAAAAATTTAAGGAAATAAAAACTTTCTGGGGTGAGCCATTGGTTGATTTTCATAAAAAATTATTTGGAATAAATGATTATAGTATAAAAAACATTGATTTTTATGAGGCATCTAATTGGTTTAAAGAGAATGGAGGTAAGGCAATTGATTATTATACTAATTTTTTTCTGCTTTTTACTTGCTTTGGCATCCTGTTTGAGAATTTCTTAATTTCCAAAGATAGCGAGAGTAATTTTACAAAAAAAGTAGTGTTACCTTCATTGGAGAAAGTACTAAATATTACAGGAATCAAACCTCTTATTGTTCCATTGGAGCCTTTAGATTTAGAAGAATATAATTTTTGGTATAATCATTTACAGAAAGTAAAATCGATGATTCCAAACCATAAATATGATTGATGTAAATACAATAATAAATACATGCTACGAAACAACAAATTCTTCAAGAGTAATGGCCAGTTATTCTCATATCATTCCGATAATTTTATCTTTATTTTTATCTATTTTTGTATTTATACAAACAAAATTTAACTTTCTTTCAAAAGTATTCCTAGCTTTTATTTTTGTATTTTCACTTTGGCTTATCGGAGATTTAATTACATGGAATTTAAACGACTATTATTTAGTTTATGCTTCTTGGGCACCACTTGATTTTATTGAAATTGCTTTTTATATTTTAGGATTATATTTTGTTTTAGTATTTACCAATGGACAAGATATCTCTATCTTTAAAAAAATATTCCTTATTTTATTAGTTATCCCAGCATTTTTTATTACTATTACCAATCAATCAGTTATTGGTTTTGATTATCCAGTCTGTGAAGCATATGGTAATAATTTTCTAAGTATTTATAAACTCATTATCGAAGGAATGTTGTTGCTAGTTATGCTTTCATGTATAGTTGTTCCTTTTATCAAAAAACTCCCCTGGCAAAAGAAAAAAACAAATTTAATTATGATTGGTTCAATGTTTCTTTTTCTCTCAGTTTTTGGAGTAACTGGATATTTAGCATCTGTAACGGCATATTATGAAATAAATCTCTACGGTCTTTTCCTGCTGCCAATATTTCTAGTGGCTATCATCTATTCTGTTTTTGAACTTGATATTTTCAACGTTCAAGTTCTCGGCACCCATTATTTAGTCGTGGGTCTTTTGGTACTGATGGGTGGACAATTGTTCTTTGTCACGGACACAACCAATCTTCTGCTCACCATTTTAACCATCGTTCTGCTCGCTGGATTGAGTTTTATTCTCTTTAGAAACTTAAAACGGGAATCTGATCAAAGAACGCAAATTGAAAAACTTAACATTAATCTTCAAGAATCCATCAGACAAAGAGAAAGTCTGGTGCACCTCGTTACTCATAAAGTCAAAGGCTCGTTTACTCGCTCTAAATACATTTTTGCCGGTCTGCTGGATGGAACTTTTGGTGAAGTATCGCCGGAGGTAAAAAAATACGCGCAGCAAGGCATGGAGTCGGATAATACTGGTATTCAAACAGTTGATTTGGTTTTGAACGCCGCCAATTTACAGAAAGGCGCGGTGAAATATGAAATGGCGAAAATTGATTTTAAGGAAATAATTCTTAAAATTTTAGCAGAGAAAAAAGTTCAAGCAGAGGCCAAAGGATTGCAAATGGAAAGTACTATAGAAGAAAACGGCATTTATAGTGTCCTTGGCGATGTCTTTTGGCTCAGAGAAGCCATTAGCAACTTAATAGATAATTCTATTAGGTACACCAAAGTTGGAAAAATAACTATCGGATTGGAAGATGGTGATGGAAAGGTTAAATTTTCTGTCAAAGATACCGGTATGGGCATTGATGATGAAGATAAAAGGATTTTATTTACCGAAGGCGGACGGGGCAAAGATTCGGTCAGAGTAAATGTGGACAGCACCGGCTATGGTCTCTATTCGGTCAAACTGATCATTGAAGCGCACAAAGGCCGTGTCTGGGCCGAATCCGCCGGTATTGATAAAGGTTCTGAATTTTATATTGAATTACCAGCTATTTCTTAATCTGGCTACTCGCCAAACGGAGCATTATTTCGCGCGCGGCATTTTCATTGTCTGCGATAATAACAGAATTGTCATCCGCTAAAATATACATCATTATTATTTTATTGTCTGTGCCATAAAGAATGCGGGCATTTTTGTTTTGAATAATACCGTCTTGAAATGATGCGGTCAGCAAGTATTTTGTCTCTGGAGAAATGGCTATGCTAAAAAATCCATGTAAATCGGAGAACATTTTATTTTCCCAAGCGCGCAGAGGATCAAAAACATCAATCATGGAACGCACTTTTAATAAAATAAAAAAATCTTTGGTCTCCCCGTTTACCACTCCCATCAAAAAATTATCATCAACGAAAGCAACATCACCCGGAATAAAATTACTCTGGATAAGGGTTATAAATTTTCTCAAACCAACGATATTGTTTTTATCTTCTGTCAGATAGATCCCTTCCACTCCCCCGTTTTTTACTTTCGTCGCGCGAACTCCATTGAGAACAGTTTGGGTTATTTGGTCTTTGGTCAAGCCTTTTATTTCGGTAAAAGTATTAGCGTCATTAAAAATAGGAGACACAAACTGCTTTGCCGGTTCAACGGTGTTGATTTTGGTTCTAAAAGAGAAAAAAGATAAGGTGGCAAAAGCTAAAAAGATAAGCAAAAAGCTTATCAGCATAAAAAATTTATTTTTCTTTGATTGAGGAGATAAGTTCCTCTTTAAGGCCTCGCTCTCCTCCTGCCCGCGAATTATTTTTTTAATTACTCCCCCTTGGCTGTCTTCAATCACCTTCGCCATATCTTCGGCATAAGTTTGGACGATTTTATTTTTTACTTCGTTATTTTGGTCCATTTGGTTTGAAAAAAGTACTATCTGCCTCTTTGATAGACAAACCAATTCTGCCTTTTTCTCTATCAACAGATATAACTTTCACTGGCACAATCATCCCTTCTTTCATTATATCGCTAACTCGCTCAACGCGAAATGGCGCCATTTCCGAAATATGCACCATGCCGTCAGTTGCAGTATTTAATTGGACAAAAGCCCCGAAATCGGCAATTTTCACCACTTCCCCCTTCAGTACATCTCCCACCTGATACTCATGGGTCATTTCTTCCACGATAACTTTCGCTTTTTCAGCTGAATCACCCTTGCCGGTAAAATATACCGTGCCGTCGTCTTCAATCGTTATTTCCGCGCCAGTTCTTTCTTTAATATCTTTAATAGTCTTGCCTCCGCCACCAATAACCAAGCCAATTTGATCCGGCTTGATTTTAATAATCAAAATTTTTGGAGCATTTGGGGAAATATCTTGACGTGGAACTGAAATTTCTTTTTCAATTCTGTCTATTATGGAAATTCTCGCTTTTTTAGATTGCTGCATCGCCTCACCCAATATTTTTACCGATACTCCTTCCACTTTTACGTCAAGCTGAATGGCAGTTACTCCTTCTCTGGTACCCGCGATTTTAAAATCCATATCGCCGTGATGATCTTCCGGCCCTTGAATGTCAGTCAAGATTTTATATTTACTGTCAGATTCATGCATTAGTCCCATGGCAATACCGGCCACGGGAGCTTTGATAGGAACTCCTCCATCCATCAACGCCAAGATTGAAGCGCAGATTGAAGCTTGAGAAGTGGAACCATTGGAAGCTAAAGATTCAGAGACAATGCGAATAGTATATGGAAATTCTGTCACGGAAGGTAAAACCATCGCCAAGGCTTTTTCCGCCAGCGCGCCGTGACCAACTTCTCGACGATTGGTAAATCCCGCTCGGCCGACTTCTCCTCCGGAATATGGCGGAAAGTTGTAATGATGCATAAATCTTTTTTCTTCTTTTAACTGCAAACCGTCCACCAACTGCCTGTCTTCCGGTCCACCCAAGGTCAAAACAGAAAGCACATGCGTTCCCCCGCGATAGAAAATTCCAGAACCATGCAAAACAGAAGACAATCCTCCCGCTTGGGCGTAAAGCTCGCGGAGCTCGTCCATTTTTCTGCCGTCGGGACGCTTATTTTCTTTAATAGCTTTAGTGTGCAAGATGTCATTTTCCGTATTGTCAAATAAATCATCTTCCGGACTGAAATTGTCTCGGTCGAGATATTTTTCTTTAACCATTTCGTTCCAGATACTATGCAAATCGTCTATTTTCTTTTTCCCCACGCCAGAAAAAATTGCTTCTTCCATTTTCGGTAAAATATTTTCTGCAAACAATTTAGCAGATTCTGGATTGATCGCTTCTTTTTCTATCACTCTTTTCTCTTTGCCTATTTCGGCCACGATTTTCTTCTGGAAATTTTCCAATTTGGTGATTTCGGCGCTGGCTTTGTTTAGAGCCTCTTCCAATTCTGTTTCGGGCGTCTGATGCGCCGAGGCTTCAATCATATTTATATTGCCGTTTTTTCCGCAAACTGTCAGATCATATTTATATTGCGCATCATTGTCATAAAAACTATGAGGGGCGTTAATTATTAAATCATTACCTGCCCCGTAGGAAGTACTCTTTCCTTCGGGGTCGTATTTACCAATCCGCACACAGCCGATAGGCCCGTTCCAAGGGATATTGGAAACTGCCAAGGCCAAAGAAGCCGCATTAATCGCCAAAATAACCGGATCATTGTCGTCCACTGAAATAACCGTCACAATTACTTGCACCGCATGGCGGATAGATTGCTCAAAAAGCGGACGAAGAGTGCGGTCAATCACTCGACTGGCCAGAATGGCGTCTTCGGATGGCTTACCTTCCCTTCGGACATAGCGAGAACCTAAAATTTTTCCCGCCGCGTAAAATCTTTCCGTATAATCTACCGTCAAATTAAAATAGCCCAAACCTTTTTGGCTATCGTGAGACATACAGACAGTCGCCAGCACTATTGTCTCTCCGTATTTCAACATTACTGACCCATGCGCTTGCTCCGCTAAATCTGTAAAGATTGCAGTTAAAGTTTTTCCACCAACTTCCACGCTATATTCTTTTTTTTGCATAAATTCACATTAGCTCGTATCCAGACTACAGTGTTGTTTCACAACTTGAAATCAAGAAATTGAAACACTACTTTGTGTCTAGACACGAACCCGATTAACTAGTAAAGTTCAATGAACTACTGATGATAGTAGCACTTTTTGGCCTAAATGCAAGAAAAAAATTATTTTACCCCAATCAAATATTTTCTGGGATTCTCGGAGAGATCTAAAAAGTCATCGGCGGCTTCTCGCAATTTGGCCGAGGTGGATTTTCCAAAGGAAACAACTTCCACTTGCGTACCAGTATAGTTTTGCAGATACTCCACCAGCGGAATAAAATCCCCATCTCCGGAAACTAGAATAACCGCGTCCAACCTGCCGGCCATTCTCATGGCATCAACCGTTAACCCCACATCCCAGTCGCCCTTCTTTGTTCCTGTATGAAAAATTTGCAGGTCTTTTGTTTTTGTCTCTATACCTAGTTTAGTTAAGGCTTCAAAAAAATTCTTCTCATCTCCGGCTTCGGTAGTGATAACATAAGCTACCGCGCGGACAAGCTTTCGGCCGTCCACCGCATCTTTTAAAACCGCGCCGAAATTTACTCGCGCTTTATATAAATTGCGAGCCGAATGATAAAGGTTTTGCGTATCAATAAAAACCCCAACTCTTTGTTCTTTGTGTTTTATAATTGTCATAATATTTTAATTGTATCAAAAAAAACAAAAACTAGGCAATTTCCATTTTCTTCACCAGAGCGTTGTAGCGAGTCTTGTTTGTTCGTTCCAAATATTTCAAATGAGTGCGTCTGTCGGCCACCATTTTAATCAAGCCCCTTCTGGAGTGATTGTCTTTCTTGTGTTTCTTTAAATGCTTCGCCAATTCATCAATTTGGGCAGAGATAACAGCCACTTGCACCTCCGGAGAACCGGTGTCTTTGTCGTGAATTTGATTTTTCTTTATAATTGTTTGTTTTTTCTTCGTTGCTAACATGTTTGCATATTAGCATAAAACTTATAAAATTGCAAGACCTACTTAGCTGCCTTCCAAATTTGTTATTTTATAATGCACGGATATTTTTTTGCTAAAAAATTCCTCGTGCTCGCTCCGTCGAGCTCCCAAGGCATTCTAAAACAACAAATTTTTCAGGCATCAGTTATGTTATGATTATTTTATGGCCTCTCTTAAACAGCTTAAAACTCAATTTTTGGAATACATAGAAATAGAGAAAGGACGCGCGCTAAAAACGGTAGAAAATTATGATCACTATTTGACCGTCTTTCTGGAACAGACAAAAATTACCGACCCTAAAGACATTACCGATATGAAAGTTCGGGATTTTCGCATTTGGCTTAATCGTCAATCAACCGGTAATAATCGGGCCACCGGAGATACCATTAAAAAGAAAACCCAAAATTATTATTTGATCGCCCTTCGGACTTTTCTTAAATTCCTTACTAAAAGAAATATCACTTCCCTTCCGGCTGACCACATAGAACTCGCTAAAATCGGCGAAAGACAAATTGATGTGATTTCTCAAGAAGAGTTAAAAAGACTTTTAGATGCCCCGAACAGAGAAAAAAATTTAGAGAGAAAACATCGCGATAGGGCAATTTTGGAAATGCTTTTTTCTACCGGCCTGAGAGTTTCCGAACTCTGCTCGCTACAAAATGATTTGGACTTAAAATTGGATGAATTTTCTATTCGCGGAAAGGGTGGCAAAGTCCGCGTGGTTTTTTTATCCGATGAAGCCAAAAAAGCGGTCAAGGATTATTTAGCTTTGAGAAAAGATATGTCCCCCGCTCTTTTTGTAAAAATCAGTGACGAACATTCTCAAAGTGATGGCCTAACTCGCAGATCAATAGAGAGAATTGTAAAAAGATACGCCACTATTGCTGGCATCACGAAAAAAGTGACTCCGCACGTCATCCGTCATGTTTTCGCCACCGACCTGCTTTCAAACGGCGCGGATATCCGTTCAGTGCAAGCCATGCTAGGTCATGCAAATATCGGCACTACCCAGATTTATACCCACGTGACGGATAAACACTTGCGCGACATTCATAAAAAGTTCCATAACAAAAAATAATTTTTTTAAATTTTGAGTTGCGAAATTTTATTTGTGTGATATTCTCCAAAATAGATTCATGGGTTCTTGTGGCTCACCTATTCTGGGGGAGGAGCGCGGTGGAGAGACACGTGTTAGATAGAAAGCGGTGGATAAGGTGGGCTGTGAGGAAAGGATACTCGAGCAGAGGGCTCGAGTGGGTCAACGGCACCCTCTTTTTTCTCACCCTAAGGGGGAAGTGGATCTTGGTACCCGGCGTGCCACAGATCCCAAAACCGCCCAAGGAAGAAAGGAGAAGGCTGTCACCCAAGTACTGTAACGGAGGGCATGGGCGTGACAGCCGATGCCGTCGATAGACGGTAGCATGATCCCCCGCGGAGAGATTCGCGGGGGATCAATTTTATTTATGCTACAATTTATATATGAAAATAATTTCTTGGAACACTAACGGATTACGGGCAACGGCCAAACAAGGGCATCTCACTCCCCTATTTCAAGACTTCAAGCCGGATATTTTATGCCTACAAGAAACGAAGGCCGAGCCGGAACAATTACCAGAAGATGTGCGTAATGTCGCCGGATATTTTTCTTTTTTTTCACATCCTAAAGTTAAAAAGGGCTACAGCGGAGTAGCCATTTATTCTAAAGAAAAACCGAAGGAAGTTTTTTACGGCATGGGAATAAAAAGATTAGACGACGAAGGTAGACTCATCGGGGTAAAATATAAGAATTTCACCTTAATCAACGGATATTTTCCAAATGGTGGCCAAGGACCGGATCGTCTAAAATATAAACTGGAATTTTACGACGCTTTTCTAAAATTTATTCTAAAATTGCGAAAAAATGGAGAAAAAGTAATTTTCTGTGGTGATATAAACACTGCGCACACAGCCATAGACCTCGCTCGGCCAAAAGAAAATGAAGAAAATACCGGATTCTTGCCAATAGAACGCGCCTGGATAGACAAAGTGATTAAAAATAATTTTGTAGATGTCTGGAGAAATTTTAATCCAAACAAAAAAGACACATACACATATTGGGATCAAAAAACTCGTTCACGAGACCGCAATGTTGGCTGGAGAATTGATTATTTTTTTGCCGACAAAAAAATTCTACCGAAAATCAAAAAAACTGGCACAATAAATGACTATCAAGGCTCCGACCATTGCCCAATTTGGCTGGAAATATAAAAAAAATTCTGAAAATAAACTTTTTAAGGGGTTTGGCGAGTGTCGACGAGCCAATTTCAGGATTTTTTAAGCTTCAAAAAAATCCGTACCGGCAAAAAGTTTGATTTTTATAATTTTTAGTTTTATGCTATATTTTAGCTATGAGACACTCAAGATTAGATCAGCTTTCGGACAGTATTTTTGCCATAGTAATGACGATTCTTGTTTTTCAAATCAAAGTCCCTGTCCTTTGGGGTCCTGTCAGCAATCAAGACCTCTGGTTTGAAATTCAAAAATTACTTCCAGTAGTCCTCTCTTATATTTTGAGTTTTGCTTTACTTTTCACTTATTGGCGAGCGCATCACTTTTTCGTCACTATTTATGCGAAGACAATAGATTTAAAACTGACAAATATCAACGCGGTATTTTTTCTACTCATTAGTTTGGTACCTTTCTCCACAGACATTCTAGGACAATACAACAACAACGAACTGGCAGTTATTATTTTCGGTGTACATATTATATTGATAGGTCTCTGCCTATGCTGGATGCGCAGATATGTTCTGTATTCTCCTCACATTGAAAACCCGGAAATAAGCAAAAGAGAGATTCACGGCAGTACTATCCGCACCCTCGCCCCCGTTGTCTTTGCACTTATCGCTATCCCTCTTTGCTTCTACAGCATCCCCCTTTCGCTAGCCTTATTCACCTTCGCCGTCATCTTCAACCTTTCATCTTTGAGTACTAAACTTTTTGAAAAAGTTTTTTACTTTAAAGAGAATTAGATCTTTTTAATTCACTATCAAGTCTCTTCGCTTCCGCCCAAGAAAGCTCAAAAACTTTTTTCATGGCATCCGCGATTTCATGTGACTCAATAATAATTCCAAGTTTTTCTTTCCAAGAAGCAATCATCACTTTATTGTCATAGATATTTATTTCCGGGGAAAAATAATATTTGTCATCAGACACCAAAGCAGATTGTCGAGCCTCCGCCGCATCTTGACTGGCGCGTTCAAATCCGGCTTTATTAGTCGGGACAATAGCCCTAATAGAAATACCCTTATCGGTGCGACGTTTGTAATAAAGGGGAAAATAATGAGGCAAAGCATCATGCATCTCACTCACATTCGCATATGCTCGGATTGTCTCATGAGATGAAAGTGTATCTTCATAAACTTTTTCCAGTCCTTCTTTGCCCTCATAAAATAAAATTTTTGGCCGATCGACAACATTATGCATTGATTTAAGTTCTGGAATTATTTTTCTAGCTTCTTTAATAAAAGATTGGTCGCTCTCAATTTTCTTCGCCAGCAATTTTTCAATCTGATCCGGAGACTCTGCCACATATTCTTGTTTTGGTTCCTTGCCAGAAACCCGCACCAATTCTTTCACAGCGAGTGAAGCGAGCACATGATAGCCCGTGGGGCGATTAATTCCCGCCTTGTGGGAAATTTGCGTGACTGTTCCCTTCCCTAGCTCAAGAAGCGCCAAATATACCAAAACTTCCTTTTCGCTAAAACCGATAAATTCCAAAGTTTTTATTAATCTCAAATTTTCATTCATAGTTTTAATAGTATATACAAGGCCTCAAAATTTGTCAATGTCTACGAACAAAATTACCACCAATTACTTTTTAACCTATAAAATAGCTTATTTATCCACATTTTTTGATGACAATACTTGACAATAATTTCAAATTAGTATATCATACTGGTATGTTCAAGCATATTGAAGGCGGAATAGCGGGAAGAATAATGGGAAATGATTCCCTTTCTTGGATTCGAGATACCGCAACTGCTCTCGGAGTCAGTGGTGCTGTTTTTACAAAACCCGATGGTAGTATAAAATTAGTGGCAGATGGAGAAGAAGGGACGCTTGTTGAATTTGTAAAAGAGATAGAAAGAGGTAGGGTTTTTTCTAGCGTAGAAAATTTCTATATAAATTGGAGTGATACAAAAAATTTAGGGAACTTTTTTATCATAAATAAATAAAAACACAAAAATATGGAAAAAGTTTGTAAAACCTGCAGTAAAAACTTTGAAATCAGGAAAGAAGACTTGATTTTTTATGAACAAATAAAAGTTCTCCCACCTAATCATTGCCCGGACTGCCGGATGGAAAGACGCTTGGCGTTTAGAAATGAACGGACTCTTTACAAACGGGCATGTGATCTTTGTAAAAAAGATGGCGTTTCTTTATATGCGAATGGTACTCCCTTTCCTGTCTATTGCCACGGATGCTGGTGGAGCGACGGCTGGGATCCAATAACGTACGCTATGGAATGGGATAAGTCCAAACCCTTTTTCGAACAGTTTCGTGAACTAAAAAATAAAATCCCGCGTATCTCTCTTTTGGTTATTGACAGCATCAACAGTGATTACACTAATAACGCGGAAGATAATAAAAACTGTTATTTACTTTTTGCAGCTGGAAATAATGAAGATTGCATGTATGGAAGACTGGTTCAGCGCTGCAAGGGTTCAATGGATTGTGATTTTCTGTATGACTCTGAACTTTGTTATGAATGTATGGATACCAGAAAATCCTTTAAGTGTATGTACGGGGAAAGGTTACAAGAATGCATAGAGGTGCTTTTTTCTTTTGACATGCGTAATTGCCAAAACTGCCTTTTTTGCATCAATGGACGCAACTTGAACTACTGTATAGAAAATAAACAATGTACCAAGGAAGAATTCGAAAGGAAAAAAGTGGAAATTTTATCTACGTATGAAAATATAGAAAAAGCCAAAGAAAAATATTCTGCCTTGCGCTCAAGTGCCTTAGTGAAATATGCTTCAGCTACCAAATGCAACAAGGCAATAGGAGACTATATGTACAATTGCCATGAGGGCGTACGCATTTTCGATTCCTTTAGTACTAAAAACTGTTCTTATATCGCTGATGCAGATGATGTACTTGATAGTCAAGATTGTAATAATATCTACACTAAAGCGGAACGTTGCTATAACGTTATGGGATCTCTTACTTGTAGCAATAATATCAGTACTATTTATCCAATGTACTGCAATGACGTCCACTATTCCGACAGTTGCTATAATTGCATCAGTTGTTTCGGTTGCGTGGGATTAAATAAAAAGAATTATTTTATTTTAAATAAAGAATATTCCAAAGAAAAATATCTTGAACTGCAAAAAGAAATCATAAGCCAGATGAAACAGGACAACTTATATGGAGAATTCTTTCCTCCGGCACTTTCGCCATTCGGCTACAACGAAACTCTCGCGCAAGAATATTTTCCACTCACCAAAGAACAAGCCCTCGAAAAAGGCTTTAATTGGCAAGATCGAACGACGGGAACTTATAGCAAGGAAACAATCACAGAATCAAATATGCCAGAAACCATAATAGAAGTTACTGACGATATTTCAAAGGAAATTTTAGTCTGCATAGAATGTAAAAAAAATTTCCGTATCACTAAAGCAGAGCTTGATTTCTATAAACGAATGAATATTCCCCTACCGCATAAAGATTTTGAATGCCGACACCAAGAAAGAATGTCTAAACGCAATCCACGCAAACTCTGGCATCGTTCTTGTATGTGCGAATTGAAAAAACATACCCATGGCGTAAAAAAGTGCGAAAATGAATTTGAAACTTCATATTCTCCAGACCGACTGGAAATAGTTTATTGCGAAACTTGTTATCAGCAAGAGATTTACTAGAGAAAAATTCTAATTAATTTAAAAAATTTCTTACTTTCTGACGCCGTGTTTTTCGTGAAGTTTTTCTATTTCTTTTTCTTCCAATTCTTCTTTTTTTTCTTTGCCCCTCTCTCCAAGAGTTTTGAGTTCCGCGTCACCGAGCATATTTAATGATTGAACCAATTCGGACAAATGTTCCACTGTATTTTTCTCCGGCGCATCAAGCACTTCTTCAAGCAATGCATTTAGTATCCATCCCATTCGCGGTCCGGGTTTTATCTCAAGCTCTTTCATCATAAAATTTCCGTCTATTTTCAACTGCCCGACAGAAATAGGATCACGAAGCGCTTCTTCAATCATCGCAAAATATTTTCGCAGACGATATGGCGCTTCTTTTTTCTTCATCCCTACCCTGTCGCACTCACGGATATTCATTAGCAACCAAATATTTTCTTTGCCAACTTTGGTAATAATTCTACGCACGGCGGAGAGAGTTATTAATTCCGTGTCAGAAAAAAACATATGATTACGCACCAGTTTTTCCACTAAATCAATTTCTTTACGAGAAAATTTTAATCTCTCCATTATTTTTTTCGCCATCCGCGCGCCTACCACTTCATGGCCGTAGAAAGTATATTTTTTCTTAGCTGAGCCCGCGCGTGTTTGCTCCGACAAAAATTCTGGGAGCCGTGGGTCCCCTGTCCTCTTGTCTCCGAGGGCGAAGGCGGGAGAATTTTTTGTTGGAGCAAGCTTAGCCAACCTCCGAGCTTTTGGTTTTCCAATATCGTGAAAAAGCGCCGCCAATCTTATTTCCAAGGGCCAATTTTTATCTGCCGCATGTTGCAAAGCATGAAGCAAGTGATTCCAAATATCATAAATATGTTCTCCTAGTTGTTCGCACCCTATTCCCTCTTCCAATTCTGGAATAATATTTTTTAATAAATTAAATTTCTGTAACATCACAAAACCAATCGCCGGATTTTTCGACATAATTATTTTTACTAATTCATCATGAATGCGTTCAGGAGATATTTTTTTTATTAACTCCGCATTTTTTAAAATACTTTCAGTTGTTTCACTGGAAATAGAAAAATCCAATTGAACAGAAAAACGAATCGCGCGCAACATCCTTAGGGCATCTTCAGTAAAACGATCATCCGACTTCCCTACCGCCCGAAGAGTCTTGTCCTTTATGTCCTTTAAACCTCCAAAAATGTCCATTACGGCATTTTTTCTATAGGCCATGGCATTTATAGTGAAATCGCGTCTCTTAAGGTCGTCGTCGATTTTCTCGCTAAATTTGACCTCGTCGGGATGTCTAAAATCGCTATATTTTGCCTCAATTCGATATGGAGTAACTTCAATAACCATATATTCAGGTGTTTCATGATTAACCTCACCCCCAGCCCCTCTCCTGACAGGAGAGGGTGGCTGAAAGCCGGGAGAGGTTGTTTCACGAATAACACATACTCCAACAGTACCAAAAGTATTTTCATATATAGTCTTTCCAAAAAGCGCAATAATTTGTTCCGGTTTTGCGTTAGTGGTCACATCCCAGTCTTTAGGTTCTATGTCCATTAAGAGATCACGAACACACCCGCCAACTAAATACGCCTCAAAACCACTTTTTTCAAGCGTATCTGTTACATGTGAAACTTCTTTGGGTATCTTAACTATTAAATTTTTAATATCTTGTTTCACTCTATATTCTGTGCGGCCAGAGAGAATCGAACTCTCGTCTCATCCTTGGCAAGGACGTGTTCTACCACTAAACCATGACCGCAACGTTATTTATGTAATAAAGACCACCAAATATGACCGCAAATTATTTTCAATCTTATAATTATATATTATATTTAACTTATTGCAATTTCAAAAGAAAGCTTTGCGGGATAAGACTATTTTACTAAACAATAATATAATGTATAATTAGTGATAGTAATGCACCCGTAGTGAAATGGATATCATGCCTGCCTTCGAAGCAGTTGTTGGGGGTTCGAATCCCTCCGGGTGCACATAAGAAAGATAAATTCCGCACAAAATATGGTGTCCTTTACTCCTACCTTATACTGTAAGGATTTTAGTCAAAACTGGGGATAACTATGTTGGTAATGTTCATAAAGGACATGATAAAAAAATTGTCTTTGAAGCTATTTTATTAAAAATATGTTGAAAAATAAGGATATTCTTATAAAAGACACCAAATTAAGTGTTACGTTTCATGTGAAACATAATTTTTGTTATGCCTAAAGTATTTACTTCAGGAACGCAAAAAATAGGAGAAATAGGGGAAAACGTAGCTGTAAAGTTTCTCGTGAAACATGGTTTTTCAATTCTAGATAGAAATTACACTAAAAAATGGGGTGAAATAGATATTGTGGCCGGAAAAGGGGATAGACTATATTTTATTGAGGTTAAGAGCGTTGCACGTGAAACAACCTCTCCCGACTTTCAGCCACCCTCTCCTGACAGGAGAGGGGTTGGGGGTGAGGTTATTCATGAAACACTTGATCAATACAAACCTGAGGACAATATGCACCCATGGAAGTTGAAAAGATTATCACGGACAATTCAGACATATCTTTTGTCAAAAAAACTGGACGAAAAAGAATGGCAAGTTGATTTGTTGGTTGTATTTTTAAACCTAAAAGACAAAAAGGCTAGGGTGAAAGTAGTGAAAGATATTATTTTATGATATATTGTCAGTGTTAAAGTGAAGCGGGTTTGCCCGCTGAAGCTTTAGCGTAAGCGGGCCGTAGTATACCGGTAGTACAAGTGCTTTGGGAGCATTTAGACTGGGTTCAATTCCCAGCGGCCCGACCATGATTACTAAAGATATTTTCATCTTTTTTGTCGCCATCGCAATGGTTTTGAAAGGAGCTACTATGGCTACTAAATATGCCGTGCATCTGGCGCAAAGTTTCAAATTATCTAAATACACGATCGGCTTTATTGTCTTCGCTATCATCTCTGTTTTGCCGGAGACATTTATAGCGCTAAGTTCCAGCGTTCAAGGAGTTCCTTCTTTTGGTTTGGGCATGTTATTTGGTTCAAATATAGCCGACCTAACTCTAGTTTTTGCTGCTATTATTTTACTTACCGGCAGAAGTTTGAAGGTTGAAAGTAAAATACTTAAAAATCATAATATTTATCCGTTTTTACTTTTTTTGCCTTTGGTAT